>JAAUYH010194943.1_pt1 | contig 12786 bp, 9 predicted proteins | sample 7278061 | NCBI WGS metagenome assembly JAAUYH01 (sample SAMN14350203, study PRJNA611818) | marine sediment metagenome | isolation source: surface marine sediment (0.6m) | place: French Polynesia: Moorea | collected 2018-08
CTGTCTCAACGCTGCTTTTCTCCCTCAATAGCAGCACTTCTCACTTGGATACGGCCCGCTTCCTGGGCCTATTTTGTTAGCTCGTACATCGTGCGTGGGAATCCAGGCTAGTTGTGCTAAAGATGGTCGACGCTGCCCATAGCGATTATGTTGCACGCGAGCCTGCACGCGAATCCGACCTGAATTTTCCGTTCTTGGAATTCATGTGGAAACACGCAAGCTGGCCGGACATTGTACCTCGTATCAATGGCCTAGCTGAGGACGTCCACAACCTTGCGGCGTCCCTGGCAAAGATCGATCACTTCTTCAAGTATCGAGAACAGGTCGGGCATGGTGTAACCCGCTTCGTAGAGACCGAGGTTGAGTACATGTTCACAGTGTGCCGCAGTCTCTTTGATCTCCTTCAGGAAATTGTTGCGGCAGTGTGGCAACGAGTTCGGCTACTCGACGACGAGACGCAGGCCAAGAAACGAGAGCTTCCCAAGAGTTTTCGCAAGATGGTCATCTACGACACCAAGTTGATGGACGTCGAGGAGATCGGCGCCAAGTTCCATATCCCGGCGGCTCTCGCTGGTTTCTACGCACATTTCGCACCGTTCTTTGAGAAGCTACGTTCCTACCGGGACGGGGTCGTTCATGGACTCGCTGGCCAGACATCGCTCTACAGCACCGAGAAAGGTTTTGGAGTCGACCGAAGGCGGGGGCCCCTGCACTCCTTTTTCGCCTGGGAGGAAGCCGATCTCTTCAATGAGAACGTAGCTTCACTCCGCCCAGTGTTGGCGAGTCTAGTCTTCGATACGATCTATGCCTGCAATGCGTTCGCAGATGTGGTGAAGACAAACATCGTCTTTCCCAAGGATTTAGCGCCTGGCTACAAGTTCTTCACGCGGAGCTACCATAACGAAGCGCTACTAGCGGCGCAGCTGGTCTACCGGCGCGAAGCAGGCCCATGGTGGACTGCGACCAAGGATTGAACGCGGCAAGCCTTGAAAGGCGCAGCGCGTAACTATCTATAATTACTGATTCTAGTAGCCCTGAACTTGTCATCTTGACAGATTCCGATTCAATGATGGCTGCGCATAGGACCGGCTGTTCATGGTCCCGGGCAACCATGACATCGACCGCCAGATGGCCACCGAGGTATGGCAACAAATGCGCCGCGGCATATGGAGCCAGCCCCAGGCCGTGAACGAGTGGCTGGCTGGCACGGCTCAGTCGCCCTTTGGCTTTGCTGTAGTATGGCCCGATGCCCTGTTCGGCTGCCAACAAGCATGCTGGGACTCGGTCCACCACGCTCTCGGCCGCTCCGAGCTACTGCCCAAAAACTCGCCCCACGGCCGCCTGGGCTATCGGGTGTGCGTAGACATGCCCGAATGCACTACGCCCGTTCATGTCATCGGCCTAGACCAGCCTGGCTAGCCGGCGACGAAAGCGATGCCGGCCAGCTGCGACTCACCGATGACCAGCTCGGCCTTCTATACCTCGACCAAAGCGGCAAGGCGCTCCCCGGATTCCGCCTGGCCCTCATGCATCACCCACTCGGCGATTTAGCCGAAGGGCAAACCGCCCGCCGTCGCCTGGCAGACTGGACCGATCTATTGCTGCGTGGCCATCAACACACCCCGCTTGCACTCAGCCAAATCGAACCCGGACGCACAGTCCGCGAGCTGGCGGCGGGATGCCTCTACGAAGGCGAGCACGGCCACAACTCACCCAACGCGGTTCACGTCATCGACGTGACTCTGAAAGCCCATTGCCGCCCCGTCCGCTACGACATCCGCTTCCGCGCCTGGTTACCGCACGGCCACTGACACAACGACGGCGCCCTATACCGCGAGGCCCGCAACGGCCGACTATCATGGGAGCTCGACGACGACGGCCCAGACAAATCATCGACGTGATCCTGAACGCCCGGTGCCGCCCCGTCCGCTACGATATCCGCTTCCGCGCCTGGTCACCGCATGGCCATTGGCATGATGACGGCGCCCTATACCGCGAGACCCGCAACGGCCGACTATCATGGGAGCTCGATGACGATGGCCCAGACAAATCGCCGGACATATAACCAGGCTCGTAGGCCACCGCCAAATCGCAGCCAGCAAGCCCGGACCAGGCGTGGAAGCCCAAGCCGGCCAAAACTCTCGCCCGAACATGGCCTGCCCAAGCGGACTGCTGTATCGTCATAACGTCTCTCGTTTCAACAGTGGGCAGATTACTCAGCAGCCAAGGTCACACCGTGGGCGATTTCATACGCGTCTTCATCAGCTACAGCCATGATTCGCCCAGGCACAGCAGCCGGGTACTTGAGCTGGCCAACCGGCTGCGGCGCGAGGGCGTGGAGGCATGGATCGATCAGTTCGACCCGCATCCGGCCGAGGGCTGGCAGCGTTGGATGCAGAAGCAGATCGAGCGGGCCGACTTTATCCTGATGGTTTGTACACCGACGTATTGCCACCGCTTCGAAGGCAAGGAACCGTCCGGTCGGGGGCGCGGCGTGTCGTGGGAAGGCCAGTTGCTCAACCAACTGATCTATGAAGCCAGCGGACGCAATGATCGCGTCATTCCAGTGACCTTCGATGCCGAGGACGAAGCCGCAATCCTGCTGGCCATGCGGAGCTATGCGCGGTACACGTTGCCCGATGGCTACGAGCAACTGTATCGACGTTTGACAAACCAGCCCGAGGTACGTCCTGCGCGACTCAGCGATGTCGTCCAGCTTCCGGCGCTCGCCGCGCTTGAGCCGCGCTCCACCGGCATGACCGACAGACTTGTCGGTGTGCCCGAGCTGCCGTCGCATTTCGTACCGCGGCCGGACAAAGTCGACGAGATCGTCCGTGCGCTATTGGGCGAAGGTGGCAAGGTCGGCATTACCGCCGTCGGCGGCAAACACGCTATTCACGGCATGGGCGGCATCGGCAAGACAGTGCTGGCAACGGCGGTGGCGCGCGAGCTGGCCGGACAGTTTGCCGATGGCGTTGTATGGCTCACGGTGGGCCAAGAGCCGAGCTTGACCGCCCTGCAGGCCGAGATGGGCCGGGCCGTGGGGGATCGCGATGTGTTCGAAAACCCGCGCCAGGGCCGGGCCAAGCTGGCCGAGCTGTACGCGGACCGGGCTGTGCTGCTGGTGCTCGATGATGTCTGGGATGTGGAGCATTTGCGTGCACTGGATGTGGTAAGCGCGCAGGGGCGCCTTTTGGTGACGACCCGAGATCGGCGCATCCTGGCCGATTTGAAAGGCGCGGCCGAGCATCACTTGGATGTATTGCCGCCCGAGCAAGCTCTGGCCCTATTGGCAAGCTGGACCAGGATGGCGGCTGATGCCTTGCCTGAGGCGGCCGAGCTCGTGGCCGATGCGTGCGGTCGATTGCCCTTGGCCCTAGCCATGATCAGGGCCATGGTACGCGCCGACGAAGTGGCCTGGACCGATGCGCTTGAGCTGCTGCAAAGCGCCGACCTGGACGAGATTGCCCATCGCTTTGCCGACTATCCGTACCCAGACATGCTGCGTTCGCTTGAGGTAAGCGTACGTGCGCTGGACCCGGATCTGCGGGCGCGGTACCGCGAGCTGGCAGTATTTCCCGAAGACGCAGCCATTTCGCAATTGGCCATTCAAACCCTGTGGGGCCTGAGCTGGGTCAAAACGCGCCGACGAATTGGCAAGCTGAATGCCCGCTCACTGCTGTCGCGGGACCAAGATGGCAACGTGCGCCTGCACGATGTACAGCGCATGTACGTGTTGCACGAGACCGCCGATGTAGCGCCACTTCACAACAAGCTGGTGGATGGGTATGCGGCGCAGTGCGCCGAGGGCCTGGCCGGGGGCCCTGGTGTGGAAGACGGCTATTTCTACCGCTGGCTGCCCTATCACTTGGTCAACGCCGGGCGCATCGACCAGTTGCAGAGTCTACTCGCCGACTACACGTGGCTATACGGCAAGCTGCGCGCAGTTGGTATCGCGGAGTTAATGGCGGACTTCGAACTGGTGGCCGGCGACGAGGAGCTGCAGCTCGTATGCGGAGCACTGCGGCTGTCGAGCCATGTGTTGGGGCACGATCCGCAGCAGCTCCCCAGCCAGCTAATCGGCCGCCTTGGTGCCTTCGAGCGTGCGCCCAACGAGCCACTCGCACCCCTGCTGGCGCAATGCCGTGGTCCTCATCCTCATGCCTGGATTGAACCCCTCACGCCCAGTCTTATGCCACCAGGCGGCCCCCTACGATGCACCCTCTCGGGTCACACAGAGACCGTCATCGATGTGGCGGTGAGCGCGGATGGCAAGCGCGCCATCTCGGCCTCATTAGACAACACCCTTCGGCTATGGGAGCTGGAAAGTGGCAAAGAGCTGGTCACGCTCTCCAGCCGGGAGCATGCAATCACGGCCGTTGTACTAACCCCGGATGGCAGGCGCGCTGTCTCAGCATTTTCCGACCTCTCTATAACAGTATGGGACCTAGAAAGCGGCCAAGAGTTGGTTACGTTAGGTAGCCACCAGGACAAGATCACGACTCTCACTGTGACCGGGGACGGTAAGCGCGTCATCTCGGCCTCGTCTGATGGGACATTAAAGGTATGGGATCTAGAAGGCGAACGAGAGCCATATGCGCTTGTCGGCCATGCGGGACGAATCACAGCCGCGGCGGTGACGGAGAACGGTAAGCGTGTCATCTCTGCTTCGTTTGATAAGACATTAAAAGTATGGGATCTGGAGAGCGGCCAAGAACTGCGCACGCTTATCGGCCATGCAGGCCGAATCACTGCCGTGGCCGTGACCGAGGATGGTAAGCGAGTCGTTTCTGCTTCGTCTGATAAGGCAATAAGAATATGGGATTTGGAAAGTGGCCATGCACTGCGCACGATCTCGGGCACGATGGGCAGGGTCACCGCGATGGCAGTGACCGGAGACGGCAAGCGCGCCATCTCGGCCGCTTGGGACAAGACAGCCCTGAAAGTATGGAGTCTGGAAAGTGGCCAAGAGCTTGGCACACTTTACGGGCATGCGGGCTGGATCAGCGCTGTAGCAGTCACAAAGGACGGCAGTCGCGTTATCTCCGCTTCGAGTGACGAGACCCTGAAAGTGTGGGACCTGGAAGGTGTCCTCAAGCCGCCCAATCTTCCCGGGCATGCGGGCCGGGTAAGCGCCGTGGCGATGATTGACGATGGCAAACGCATCATATCGGCCTCCAGCGACCGAACTTTGAAAGTATGGGACTCGAATAGTGGTCGCGAGCTACGTACACTCTCGGGCCACATCGGTTGGGTCAATGCAGTAACGGTGACCGGGGACGGCAAACACGCCATCTCCGCCTCCTCTGACCGAACCCTGAAAGTATGGGACTCGGACAGCTGCCGCGAGCTGCGCACGCTGTCCGATCATAGAGGGAGAGTTACAGCCGTCGCGGTGACAAAAGACGGCAAGCGGCTTATCTCAGCGTCCTCTGACGGGATTCTGAAGCTGCGGGATCTTAATATCAGCCACAAACTGCGGGCCCTGGACGGACATGTCGGCAAGGTAACTGCCGTAGCGATAACGACCGACGGTAAACACGCCATCTCGGCTGCAACCGATAAAACCCTGAAAGTGTGGGAATTAGACAACTGCCAGGAGCTGTGTACACTTTCGAGCCATACGAAACGGGTTAACGCGTTAGCGGTCACTGGGGATGGCAGACGTGCCATATCGGCGTCGTAAGATAGGACCCTCAAAGTATGGGATCTAGAGGGTGGCTGCGAACTACGTACTCTTTCTGGCCACGGGGACGTAGTGGAGGCCGTAGCGGTGGCGGAGATGAGTGCCGGCGGACGCGTTCTATCTGCCTCATCGGATCATACCTTGAAAGTGTGGGATCTAGATAGCGGCGATTGCTTGGCGACGTTCACGGGCGACGCAGATATGATTGCCTGCGCAACAAGTAGCGGCGCCAACGTAAGCGTTGCCGGCGATAAGATTGGTCGCATACACATCCTCCGCGTAGTCGAAGCCGACGTACGGACGGATGTTGCCAGCACGGAGAACAGTATGGACTATATCGGCGATGGCGATAGGCGCGTTCCCAAGCCCATGGAATCGTCACATCTCCCCATACTTGACCAACGGGCTCACGATCAACTCGTCGATGTCCTTGAGAGCTGCCGTGGGCTTCGCGACCCACAAAAACGCCTCACCTTGATCGAGCGCTTGCCCCGGGACATAGGGGTGCGTATTGCCGACGCGCCGTCCACGCACATCCACCTGAGCAACATCGTAAGCGCCTGTGCTGAATTTCCCGATGGGATTACCGAACTTGTTACTGCGGTGCGTTGGCTCGAAGGCGACCGATCTATTATCGTGCGAAACTTGGAGGCTCAACTGAAGCGGCTGACGCTATCTTCGATCGGGCATTGTTTGTTATAATTATTACTCTAGTTTTTCATGGAAGGTTCGAATCCCAGTCAACTAGACATAACTGAATTGAACCTTTCTCGGGTCCGCTGGTCTTCGATCATCCGTTTAGTCAATATTTTTAATGTCGGCTGAATCACAACCATGTTAGTCAACGAGTAAGGGCAGTGGGGGGCCCGCCATCGAACAAAAGTTCTTCGGTCTTACGCAATCAGATAGAGGGCTCTCCACACCCATGAACGTAAACCCTCTTGGCGACACCAAGAGGGCGGTCCTTGTTAAACCAGGACCGAGGCTGTCGTGATTGCTATATGCGTTCGCAACCGCAACCACAGCCGTCCCAGCCGAACGGCCGCTCACCTGGGTTACATTCAATTCTCACTGATGCGCAGTCCTGCTGACTAGTTAGCAGATACCTCTTATTGGGATCGTTGTTGTTACACGGACATGCGAGCCAAAGGCGCTCGCTTGATAACGGGCCGCCATCCAAAGCTTCTAAACGGTAGAGTCCATTGATGCTTAAATTATCTGTGATGGAAATAATCTCATTTACCTGAAATGGACTCGTGTTTTCAAATCCACTGCCCGGCGAATTTTCAGAACCCGGAACCAGGGAGTATTGATAGCTGCCAGCCCTCTCTCCATATGCGACCGTGTTTTCTCCACCCGCGCTTGAGTAACCAGAGCCTCTCTTCGCTCCACTACTTAGACCTTCTATTCGAGTCAACACAGAGCTATTAGAGGCCCATGACCAATTGTCAAGTGGACAGCTTGAGGAGGAAAATACCTGTAATTCGTTAATACGCACATAAATGGGCTGTCTGTCAGGCCCTCGACGCGCGATGACGCGAATCTTCGTGGTCGACACCGGAGAGAAGCTATGACTACGAGAGTCTTGCGTATTGTTGTTGATATCAGCAATTGTGACCCATGCAGAGCCATTCCAGTATTGGAGATCATAGTCTTTGATCTCAAAGCTTGCGCTTGTGTATAGACGTATTTCGTCAATAGTTTTCGTGCTGCCGAAGTCAAGTTGGAGCCATTGCGGCAAGTAGCCGTCCGGGCCATTATTAAGAGCGTTCGCCCAACTATACGCCCCACCGACTGTCGTGCTGATGTTACCGTCATTCACCCGTGACGCGCTATATCCTGGGAATGTAGACTGCGCTGTCGCAACTGCGTGCAAGGCTACATTCGTGCCAGTAGACGAAGTGACTTCCACATTGTGCGTGTCAAATGTGACATTAGTCTCCTGCGTGTACTCTAATGCACACGCCGCTGTACAAAGTACGATTAGGTGGGCAAGAGCTTTTTTAAGCATGCAGTGCGTATACATTCTATTGTATATCACTGCAATACCTCGGTGCACGGAACATCCTATATTGAGAGCAATGTCACATATCTGGCTGGATTGGGTCCTTGGGAGCGCGCATGCCAGGGCGGGCGTAAGGGACCCTTGACATGCTTATCCACTAAAAAGCAGGCTCACTACTGATGCGGGACTTGATGATTGCGGCGGTTCTCGGCTGATGCGTCCACCACCGGCGCCACCGCGTAGCCTGGATCTCCCTTTGTCTGACTGCCTCTTTGGCGTTCATCGGCTGCGATAGCGGGCTCTTTCCTATGCCCCGCGATGCTGCTCCGTTACAGGGCCCCAATCTGCCGTCACTAGAGGCCCTAACATTTCGTGACTCGCTACAATATAGTCGCTCACAGAGGGATCGGACAGCCCAGTAGCTCAAGCTCGCCGATCGATACCAGCGTGATGGGATCGGCGAAGTTGTAGTTATCTCGGGTGACACGCAGCCGAAACCATTGATAGATCGGTGGCGGCGTAGTCGGAAGCTCGAACTCCCGCGTTTCTCCCGACGTCCAGCCGGTCTGGTTGGTCACCGAGTGAAGCGTCGTCCACCCTAATCCATTGGTCGAAGCCTCAAGCCGAAAATCTCTCGGTGCACGCTGGGTGCAGCAGTTCCCGTTGGTGTAGCGGATTCGGTATCCCGTGAGCCAGTTGCTCTGAGTGTAGCCGTCCGGGAGGCGTCGCCCGACGTAGACGCTCGAAGTTCTCATGTTTGAGAGCCACATCGAGCCGGTCCCGTCAAACGCGTTGATCCCTTCGTAGCTGGGAGAGTACACACCGCTCCGAATCACTGAACTCGCCGGTGGCGGGGCGACCGGGTCTGCCGAGTCTTCGGGAGCAACGCTGACGTGAAAGAGAACCTCTAAGAACTCGTCATCGGGCGTCTGGGTGACGCCGAATACATAGACAGCGAGGTACCAGCCCTCGTCCGCCTCCGTGAGCGGGCCCAGGCCGTCGTCCATTCGACCGTCCTCAACAAACCCATTCTCGATGAGAACTGGCGGTCCGACACGATCCCCCACAGCGTTCGAGCGGTAGACTTGAAGATTAAGCAAAGACCACGCGCTGCAATCACTTCGCCCAGCAAACTCGTCCCACATTTGCCAAATGTAGTCGGGGCAGTAGACGAACGGTAGGGTCGAGCCCTCCTGCGCGCGTACGAACTGCCCGTCCTGCGGAAACGTGAGTGTAGGGCTTGGCGTCGTTAGAGTGCCGCAGGGCGAACATAGGATCTGGTTAGGGATCTGGGTTGGTGGCGCGCAGGCAGAATTTACCACGAGCGCTTGGTCTCTCACCCCAGTCGCTTCGTTCGGGTCTGTGCCATCCTCAAGATTGTCGCAGGCCGTAGGCGCGACGAGGGTCAGTACAAGAAGCAGGTTTGGTCTGATCATGAGGCAATCTCCTATGCCGATATTGAACATCGACTCTCACTGAGAATCGCTGCAAAGGCAACTGGCAGATTCATGGTCGGATCGCGTCAGGAAATGCTCTCCCAAGGCCTCCTATCTGAGCAAGGGTACGGCTCACATCTCTCACGGCCAGTCCATCAACAAGAATCACTCATGGGAACGATAGCGGGCAAGGCGATGAATGTCTTTGCCGCTTTGGCTCGGTGACTTCGCCGGTGATGAAAGATCCGGCCGGCCAAGGAAGGGATCTCCAGCCGGAAGCGAGTCTTGCGTCCAGTCGGGGTAACCAGTGTTTCGCAGCGTAGACTGTGAGCTGGAATATGACGACGACTGCAGTGGGCAACCAGAACTCTTCACGGCCATGCGTCTCATGCTAGATGTGGCGAAATACCTGATAGCCACGCTGCGATCGACCCTTTTGCTCTGGCCATTCGCACCACCTGGTCCATAATTGCCCAAGTCGCGGTAAGCAAAATATTCGACTGACGGCGGTTATCGATGACGGTCCCCGGTAATGCTAATAGGTGCTGGAAAACCGGCTTTTCCGGCTTTCGTGTGGGTTACTATTCATCGATCCACGCCATCAGGGTAACGCCCCAGGCACCCTAGATGGAAATAGATCGCGTTCTTGAACCGCTTCCGATTGCGAAACCCACGGACTGTGGTTTTTATCCATTGAATAACGGAGTTAATTCCCTCTGTGCCAGCGTTGTTTTGAGACTGAAGATACTTTCTACGCCACCAATCAGTCGATTTGAAGCATTTCGGTCTGCTCTGAGAGGTCCTGCACCCAGTGCAATTGGGGGCCAACGATGCCGTGCGCGTTGACCCTATGGGCTCGTTTATTTGGGTGTACAGTAACTCCGATACCCGGCCCAACGCATCGAGCTCATCTCATAGTACCCAGTTCAGCATCATGTGGAATCCGATTCTCCCCATGAGTCTCGCCCTTGAATACTTCTTTGCCTATGCATGTATAGTTTATTTCTAGATGTTAAAAAAAGTCCGCTAAAACGAGGTTTCTACACACCTGGTCACACAGAACAGTGTACAAGGACCGACAGGCAACTCTCGCTTGACAGTAATAATGCTCAAGTCCTAAGGTTGTGAGCATGTATGAGCGAGCAACTTTTCTACGACACTATGTAATGATCGGCCGGTGCCTGTTGGTGTGTCTTACTCTCACTTCATGTCAACAAATCCTTGGAATCGAGTCTATTTCAGAGAATTCAGACGCCAGCGTATACGACGCCTGGTCAGCTGATAGTAGACAGACATCATTGGATGCAACGCCTGTGGATGCAACCAATGAAACTGAACAAGATGCAGATATGAGAGTACATCCCAGTCTTGAGTTAGTCTTTCCTCCGATCAACGGAACTCTGACCGATGCCGCGACTGTCGTAGTTCGCGGTACTTGCTCGGCAGCATCAGGATTAGATGAAGTTCGTATCGGTGATATTGTAGCCCAAGGTAACTTAGCAGACTGGCAGCTCACTATACCGCTCGATGTAGGTGAAAATACTTTAGCGGTCGAATGCACAGATCGTGACGATCTGACTGAAATAGAATCACTTACAATCACTCGTGTAGAAGAGTTATCCAATGTCGCACGAGGACAAGGAAGTGAATTTAGAGCTCCCATGGAGAATGTATTGCATTGGTACGACGGAAAACTATTTGTTGCAGAGCAGTATTATTCTGAGGTGATCTTAGCTCCAAAAATTATCATTATAAACCCGATAACTGGAGACAGAGAGACATTAGGCCCCGCTCTCACAAGTTCACAGGCAGCCGTGTTCCCACACCCATATCAAGAAAACAAAATTTTGTCCGTTTCGCACACTCAAACTAGCGGCAATGATTTCACCCGCGAGTTACTAACAGACCGTTATCGAACAATTGACTATAGGTATGGTCCGACATTTTCTACGGTTTTGGACGCTATGCCTTCTAGCTCAGGCGTCCTATACCTAACCCGAAACGAGGGGCTTATAAACTTACAACTATCGGACGGCGGACACATTGAGCAATCAGCCCCATTTCCTGTGGCGAATGGCGTAATGTCGACAGGGCCGTTCAACAGTCCGCTAATTGCTGCAGATCAGCAATTATTTACGCTCACAGATACTGGGATACTCCCCATTGCCGATTTGCAAAATATACTTTCTACAAAAGATATGATCTATGATGGACAAAGAGCGATGATCGCAACCGGGAAAAGAATTCTCGTTATCGACACAGACGGTCCGAATGCAGGGACCGTCACAGCAACCCCTGACATAGCGAACATTGCAGGAATTGCCTTCTCCGAAATTAACGCAGATCTTGTTTACGCCACCGCATCCCAAGGAAATACAGGTCTGTTGTTGTTAGTAGACACAGTCACCGGGTCGAGCGTGATAATCGCAAAATCTCCCACGGTATTATAATTCACATAACCGGATCAAATTCGGCAGTATTAAGTATATGCTAACAATGCAGAGAATTGTGAAAAAATAATGACATTCTGCACTCCTGACATATCGCATTATTTCTAGAACGCTACATAGTTCGATTTTGGACGCCGAAATTCGCACTTTCGGGTGGCCCGATCAGGTGAGTTCGCCCGTAGTACCTACAGCAAGAACGCCGGTATTCGGTATCAGCCGATTCATGTCATTCTCTCCGAGGCCGTGACAGAGCAAAAGGGAACCCCCTGCCGTTTCATACTCGCGAGTCGGCGGGAGAGCCTTTAGAAAGTCTCGAAGTGGGTCGGTTGTTCCTGATTCCGCCTCAACCCTCACTCCGTCTCTGACCAGCCAGCGATCATGGTTGCCCATGACGACATCAACATGGTGCTGCTGCAACAGCCGGCAGCAGAGAAGTGGATCTCCAGGGCCATCCACAATGTCACCGACCGCCAGGACCTTGTCCACCCCCACATCGGCGAAGTAATCGAGGACAGCCGCGAGCCGTACATCCTCCGCATGGATGTCGCCGATCGCACCGACGGTCTTGAGGCTGCGAATATCTGGTGTCATGGTTGTCCTGTGCTGGCTGCAAATAGCTTATCCAGAACCCCGCGCGTCCGACGAGATGTATTGACCCGCGCCAAGGTAGACCGAGCAACGGTGATTGTCTCGAAGGATGGTATACGAGGATGCGGGCTTTGGCTCCCTAGCATTCGAGAATCAGTAGGCCCGTTCGTGCGACCCGCGTTTCTTCGTTGGCAAGCAACACACGCAGCTGCTCTTCGTCTTCTAGCAGCGGCGCAAGGATTCCCGATGCCGCGAGCTCAAAGATATCCCCGGCGCGCAACGCATTCACAAGATGCGCGACGGCCTCGCGCCCACCGATTCTCCCCAGTCCATAAGCAGCCCCTTCTCGTATGCGTCGCGTACTGCCCTCACGGATGATGACCGATAGGTCCGCAAGCGCTCGAACCGGATCAATACGAGCGAGAGCTGGGCCGGCATAGCTCTCGGCCAAACTTCCCGGGCCCAATAGCAGAATCTCCTTTACCGCCGCGTATCCCTCTTCGTGGCCAATCTGTCCCAGCAAGTACGCGGTCATCCAGGGCGGAGACTCCCCGGATTTATATGCCTCGACAAGCCATAACGCTGCGTCTCTCGATGACTGCTCGTCCGCCAGCCTCTGGC
>JAAUYH010214577.1_pt1 | contig 12786 bp, 7 predicted proteins | sample 7278061 | NCBI WGS metagenome assembly JAAUYH01 (sample SAMN14350203, study PRJNA611818) | marine sediment metagenome | isolation source: surface marine sediment (0.6m) | place: French Polynesia: Moorea | collected 2018-08
CAGATTAGGAAACAGTTTAGTACGGTTCTTCAGAAACACTCTTTGCTTATGTAGCTGCACTTCGAAGAGTCCCCATAGATTTTCGATGCAGTTCAGGTCCGGACTCTGTGCCGGCCATTTCATCCGTGTCACTTCCTCGTTTTCCAAGTATGTAGCAATAGATTTAGTTCTGTAAGGTCCGCAGTTGTCCTCTTGTAATACAAATGACTCGGTTCCTCCGTGTACACCATAAAAAACGGTGGTGTGTGATTGTCAGTAATAACGCGATACGTATTACCGTCAATGCTTCCTACCATTCCAACCAGCGGTGTGCGTCCACGAACGGAGAAGCCACCCATACAGAAAATAGATTGATATCCCTATTTTAATGTAGGAACAATAAACTGATTACGTAACCGCAGTTCGCAATGCCGCCAAAGTTGTAAACGATTCTTTTTCGGACGCGCACTAAAAGACGATTCGTCAGTGAACAAGACGTTAGCCTACTGTTCTTCGTCCAGTGCTCATTGGTACGACCCCACAGTATACGTGCGGCAATGTTCTTCTTTGATAGGAAAAGTTTTTAATGGCTACGTACCTTTGTAAATTCTAATGCTTTACGTAACGTCGTGATGTGCGTACACTGATTTGTAAGCTTGTTCTCAGATTAAAACGTCCAACAATGACAAAAAACGGATCGAAGCATCCTTCGTACATGTAACGTCGAAATAAACGCATGCCTCGTTCTGTCAATTTGCGTTTGTGTCCTCTCTTCTTGACGATAGTCTTAGACTTGTTACGTATTCGGTGCAGTATATTAGATACTGTGCACTTTTTGATGTTTAGTAATTAGCAATGTTCACATGCTTTACACAAAGGCATGACATGTCATGAACGACCCTGCATGTATCCGGTGGCACTGTCCGAGCGCCTTTCGTTCTTCCCATGGCAACTTCGTTTGTCGGATTCAAACTGTTTCGGTAGTGCTACAATTGAAATAAGTTGAAATTTTATTAAAATTCACACCCACCAAAACACAAATTTTTGCTCATTCTAGGGTTTATATCTATTTGGCCTCCCTCCTGTACTGTACTGTACAGTGTAGTACAGCTCAATTCGATCCAGTTCGATTTAGTTCACATAGTGCACTTCCAATGCAGCTCAGGGCTTTGCAGTATTGTATACGTCTGTGAGAGAGGGGAACTTTCCATAAAATTGGTAACTGTGGCAGGAAAGAGTCGTGGACGCGCCGTGTCCTTCCCTTAACCGGTGCTTGATAAGGTCGCAAAAGGATTGACGCAGTGGAGGACGCGCACTGATGTTCCACACACTCTACACCACAGTTTCGAACATTACAGTCACGAGTACAACATGGAGTGCAGTTGTGTAGGGCAAGGGTTCAGTGTAGGTCAGACATGTGACACAGTGCTTCCTTGTATTTTACCTGTGCCCACTTCCTGTCCCAGAACTTCTGCTCGCGTTCATCCCACAAACGCAGTCCTACCGCCTTTTTCAACTCTCTTTCATTCGCAAGAATGGCCGTGCTCGAAATTATCTTGCCAATGATAACGGTGGGGAGTGCCGCGTTAAGCCTCTTAGGGATAATAAAGCGGCGATGCGGCGCATCTCAGGAAATTAAAGGACTTGTGAACCGGTGTGCCAAACTTGTGTGTAAAATACAAGAGCTTTTGAAGACGCTGGAGGGATATAGTAATATTCCGCCCGACTTTCGTTTGATTTCAACATCACTGAGACATCGACGAGAAGAGATGCACGAGATTTTGATGAGTCTCGACGAAATGCAGCGCCTCACGGAACGCACAGGCCTATACGGCCGCACCGAGAAGTTCATCATGGCTCAGGGATGGGCAAAGAAAATGGATGCCGTACACACTGACCTGCATCAAGTGAGGAACGGCATAGAGAACATTGTATCGAATTGGGATTTAGCGATATTTATCGTGACGAGCGTCGTAAAGATTCCCTTGGCGCAGTACTTAGAGAGGGCCGAGCGGCTTACGAATAGGAATGAACTAGCAGAAGGCGTGGATATCAAGGGTGCCATTACGTTCTCTTCCACTAATCCCGAAACAGAACCCTCGCCGCTCGACAACCTACTCGAGCACGAATCGCTGGAATCCAAGTTAGACAGTCGTTTCACGAAATACGCCTTCAGTGACAACGCTCGTTCGCATATGCGCGTTCTACTATTAGCAATTATGGTCGTACAACCAGTACACGCGCCCCTTGCCACCAGCGGAATGCGAACGGTAGAGGAAGAGGCACCTACGATTGCTCGATGCTGGTGTTCGAGATTGGTGCATATTCTGAAAGGGAAGTTAAAGTAAAAAGAGTTACTAAATTTAACGCCCAAGCTTCCAAGTTAGGTTTTGTCTTGTCTTCGTTCCGGCAACTACTCTAGCTACCGGATGTTCTCCTCTGGAAGGTCGAATCAGCAAGACGCTGCTATTGCAACTTACAGGTACTCTATGTATTACGTACAGAAGAGGAAGAACAATTGTATCTCGAATACAGGCAAAAGTAAATTATGCAGAGTTGCACCCAACACCTTTTCAGAAAAATAATTTGCGACTGGTATCCTTTTTAGTGTAAGGATCTAACGGTAAAACCGCAACCTGAAACCTTCATCTCTGGGCATAATAACATCATCGCTCAGCATAATTTTACGGTTTCAGTATGGATGCAATGCATTCGTTTGCACTTTTCGGGCTAGCGACGGTCGGGTATTTCGCTACAGAGTTGTTAAACAGTCACAGTGCTCCCGTACCAAACGTTAACTTGTGAACGGGATCCTGTTAGCATTTTCAGTTCCTTTCTTGTTCCAAGCGATGAAATGAGCACTTCAAATGTTCGAGCAATGCTCTGCAAACGACGGTTTTGTGCTAAAAGATAGGACTAGTACTATAAATCAAAGTGAATTCGAGTGGATACGAAAATGGTTATGAACTGAGTGTTGTATTGCATTCCGAAATTCAATTTGATATGATGAACTACCATACTCTCTGTGGCAAGAAATAAACAATTTTTCTACGATGGACGGATCGGAGACAGTTGTGCAATGCATATATACCGTAAATTTTTTTCGGAAAAGTATTAAAATAATAGATTGACGCCTTTGAAATGAAGTGCAGCTGTCCATGTACACCAGTACTGCCTTGCTGCCTTGCCTTCTGCGTATACCTCTTGACAGACTTGCAAGATTTTTTCCTACTTCCGTTCCGCCGATTTGTACCGTACTTCAGGATACAACGCAATGATCCAATGTCGAAGCTGAATTGATGCCTTGTTCTCCATGTTCACAACGGATCGGTTACAATAATTGCTGCCTCGAATTACTATATTATCGAACACAAAATCTGTGCGCGGTTCTACACTAGATTTCTTCCATGACCAGCAACAGATTTCTGTAGATTTCTACTACTTTACCATCTCGAAAACACCCAAAGAAGGTGAACTGTAGTCAACAGCGCGAAACAGAAATTCAAAAAAATGATGACGTGGGCGAAATTGATTGCAGCTGTCAACGACTCGTCTGTACAGTACAGCACTGCACCTTCACCCATTTTTGTAGCAGAACTCTTCCTTGTAATTAACTAACAACCGAAGTTTTCTCGCCTTTTCCCAACCTGCATCCATTTTTTGCCATGGCGGAACTTGCGGTCATCATGTCGATGATTTCAGTCACGAGTACCGCCACAAGCATCCTAGGCATAAGCAAGCGGCGGTGCGGTGCGTCGCAGTCCATCACCGAACTCGCGAGCAAGTGTGCCGAACTTGTGAGCAAAATACGAAAACTTTTGAAGACGCTAGAGGGTGGCGCTCAAGTGCCGGATGACACGCGAGGAATTTCAACCGCACTAAATCTGCGCCGCGAAGAGTTTGATGCCGTTCTGAAGAATCTGGAGAAAATGAATATGTGCACCAAACGCACCCAGTAGACCGTACCGAAAAGTTCATTAAAGTGCAGGGGTGGGTGAAGAAGGTGGATGCCATACACAGTGACCTGGTGAACTTGAGGAGTGGTATAGAGAATATCGTATCGAACTGGGATGCTGCGCAATTTGTTGTATCGAAAGTGGAAAAAATGGTGACGATAGACTTGACGAAGAAGGAAGAATTGAAACAGCAGGCGGGAAGTTCAAAACAACGCAGGGAAAGCGGAATGATGGGATGTAGAGCCGTGAGTGTGGATCAATGTTTGATGACGATGGTGAAGCTGAACGACGCAAACAAAGAGGCGTTGAATCCGTACGGAAATCTCGGCGCTTTACCACTACATGATGCACTGTACAAAGCGGGTTCTGGTGTTTATCATACCGATGAAACATGCCACATTCAGTTGATGCAGCGTGCCGCCGAACTACATCACCCAGATACCAATAGCTTGATGGGATTAAATTACCAATTGGGGGGCTGGGGTAGAGAAAAATCTCAACTTGGCACTGTCTCACTTCGAGGCGGCAACTTTGCATCGAAACGTTCGCTCGGTGATGGAGCTGATGGATTATTATCGTCACGAGAATGACAAGAAGAGGGTGTTGAAGTACATCAAAATGGCCAGTACCATGTCTCTGCCGTGGAGAGAATGGATTCGATACGTCCAGTACGCAATTGAGTATGGTTCTGCAAGCAATCAACGCTTGTACCCTTTGATTGAAGCAAACCAGTGCGAGTACGCGTTACAGCAAAGTATTTGCCACTTTCACGGGCTTGGTACAACGAAAAGTAATCAGAAATCTGTCGGTGCTTTGCAAAAATTTGCTTCTGCGCCTTTCTATGTGGGCTTGGAGGTTCTTGACTCGAACCGCATATCCATTCGTGATATTGATTACTTTTGGGTCTATCAAATACCCGAATCTGCGTACATGCTCAGCAAAACAGCTGTTCAGAATTATGCCGATTTTCTTTTCAAGGCAAACCAATTTATTCCTTTTCCGTGGATTGCTAGGTTCATTTCCAAGCTCTTTTCGTGCTTATCCAACGCTTCCTCCAGTTTACCCATTCTTGCATGCACGTTTCCAAGATTGTTCAGTGAAGCTGCGATGTCGGGATGGGGCTTGGCATGTCCGTGGCGACATCTGCGAATTGCAGCGGATTCTGGAAATTCTGATGCACAATTTATGTGTCTTCGCTTGTTTGGACGAAGAGCGAGCGTTTCGAAAGGAGTGAAACTAGTTGAGAAAAAACGCGATGGTAAGCAAGAGAAGGAGAAACGCCGACCACGTGGGAATCAATCTGAAAAGAACAAAGAGGATTCGCGCAAAAAGCGAAACAAAAGAGCTTCGAGAAATCGCGACGTAACAGGCAAATAACCTTATTGCATCAAGATGGGAGTAAATATTGCAATTTAGTATTGCGTCCATGTTCTGCAATGCTCAGAAATAGTACTGGGATGGACACTGCCTGAAGCTTATTTGCGAAATCCAAACTTTACAACGGACAGAAATGTGATCTTGCACTTTTTGGAGTGGCCCTTACTAGCGAGGTAGCGGTAGAGATGTAGGGTAAGAGAGGAGGAAGTGGATGAAAGAGGTTGAATAAGGTAGAGGTGGAAAGGTAGGTAGATTGTGAAAAGTTAATCAGAAGATGAGGTACTGAATGTCTGAACTAGTGCTTAAATACGCGAAGTACAGTAAAAGGTGCAAATAAGGTGTCGAGTCTAGGCATTTCATAATTGAGGTGCCGAATAAAAATTTAAACCAATCTCGTAGATAGATACTCGACGCGAAACCCTATATGTCTAAAACAGCTTTAATTGCTCACTTATGATATGCATAGACTCGACACCTTATTTGCACCTTTCACTATAGTGCAAGGTATTTAATTTACTCATATCCATTTCCAAACAATGGCAAATGAACGAATAAACTGTCGGCCAATAAGGATCCAGTGAAAAATGAAAAGGTCAAGAATTTTGCTTGGCCAAGTCAATAGTGACGTGTGCACACTCATCAAAATGAGTAATGTACTCTCATTTGGAGGCTCGCATTCTTGCCTCAGGACTTTCTCCTTCAATGTCACACTATTTTTACTGAACTCAGTACATGATGTGTCATCATTCGCACTCAGATCTGAGTCCAAGTACTATTGGTTTCGACACCTTTAAAGTTATTCGACGGAATAACTAATTTTTAGGAAAACGAGGATCGAATTATTAAGTTCTTGAGTCTCTTTGACATGAAAAAGTAATCTGAATTTACTTAGAACGATATTATGCGCTGTGAAGATACATGACAATACGATATTTGGACAGGATGGCGACAAAAAGAATACTAAATAGTGAAAGGTAGAAATCAAAGCCCAGTATACTTGTAATCAGCTTCCTGTTTAACATTGCTATATATTCGAGTGCAGTGTATCAGTATGAGTTTGAGGGATACCGGATAATGTACCTGAGCATTTTTTAAAATTTTTCGTGGCATGTCTATTGCACATGCTATTCTATGATGCTATGCAATAATTAAGTTGAGCATGGAAAGCTGTGGCTAGAGTAGAATCCAGAACTGAATTATTCAGACATTTCTAAGGCCTTATCCTAGCTTTGCAGTTTAGCACTCATGATCTAGACAAACTAAAAATAGTCTATAGACACAGCTCGAGCATCAATTGATATTATTTTTCGCTAGTTTCTCTGTCCTGTGGAACAAAATTGTTAGCCGTTGTGAAGTAAAACTTAGCGCAGGACGACTGAAAACAGTCGTCTTTTTAGTGTCCGTTTCGCTAAATATGGGGACTTAGTGCATTGAATAATACAGTAACGGATTGAAACTGTGAGTTCGCATCAATAAAAACTTTGTAACGGATTATGAAACACATGGAGACACACACAGTAGTAATGAGTATAAGAATACTAGATGTTAGAACTCTTTGCCATTTTTCGTTCTATCTCCACACGTTCTCCGCGATGGTAGGTACGGTTGAAGCTCAATTGAAACGAGTGCAAAAGTACGATCGTTCACATGCAGAAATTATTTACCGTGTTCGTCAGTACTTTGAGCGAGAAAAGGCTGCCGGAAAATCTTTCAATTTGAATCAAGTTCAGACACGAACTGCAGAGGCAACAGGAGGAAGAAGAAACGTAATATCTCGTATTAAAACTGAAGCTGATGTGTTGAATTGGAAGTACCAAGGTGGAGATCAAGTCACTTTTAACCGAGATGATATTCTGCCCCCTACGTTCAGCATCATAGTAGGGCAAACAATACGTGACCTGTTTTCGGAGAAGAAGGAACTCCCAACATTGAACAATATTCTAAACCGTATAACAATGATTCGAGTTGCAGATGTGTTACACTCAAATTTATACGAAGGGAATCAAATTTCTGAAGATCATGAACTTGTTTGGCCTTGGAGATGAACGATTTTGTACAGATTTATGTGTTCGATTGGTTTTGTGTACAATGATCGTATTTCGCATTACGGCCGTACAAATATTCGAGCTGATGTACAGTAGTTAAAATGCGAGATGACTACCTCGAATGGATTTATTTCTATCGTGCAAAAGCATGTAGGATTTATTATCAAGGTGAGACTTGAGTATTCAAGAATATGACTAGCAAAAAAGTTTGGATTGACAAAGAAGCTGTTAATAATAATGTTTGTTTCACTGTACATTCTGGAAGGGGAGAAAGATTAATTTGTCACATACTGGTTGTGCTGAAACTGGACTGATTGATGGATGTCTGTTGCTATTCCGTTGTTCTAAATCCAACAATTCTTCTGACTATCACTCAGAAATGAACTGGAATGTATTCCGTAATTGGTGACAGCATGATTTATTCCCTGCAATAGAAGGAACTGGAAAAAATTCTGTTGTTGTTCTCGACAGAGCTACATACCGTATGGTATTGGATTATGAAGGTAGATTTCCTACTACTTCATGGAGCAAGAAGCGGTTGCAAGATTCTATTGTAAGATGGGGAGGATCTGATGAAGGATGGCCATTGAATTGGAAAGAGAAGAAGACAAGAGCTCAACTTCTCGCTGAAACTCGAAGATTTGCATATCACCTTAATACCAGATCCAAAGAATCGCTGACGAATTTGAGACTGAAGGATTTTCTATCAATATTTTGTTCCTACCTGTAGCTCTTCCCGAACTTAATCCTGTTGAGATGGTTTGAGGTCGAGTAAAGGGAAATGTTGCGCGGCGAAACTTAACGTTTCGGTTGAAAAATGTAGGTGAGAAGACGAAAGAACAGATCGGACTCATAACAGCTGAAGATTTCAAGAAATATCGAGAACATGCTATTAAGGAAGAAGACAAGTACAGAGAAATGAGTAGCATTGAATAATAGAGTGATCTGAATATGGAATAAACGATAGCTTCATTTGGTATTTTGCTCTATAGATTGCGGTTTTCATTTGGCTTCTGAAACGCAAATATATGACTAATTCAAGTACAAGCTTTGCCCATTAGTCAGCAAGTAGAATATGCGTACACTATATTTAATACATCATTAAAACTCAGACATACGCCTTGGAAAAATGATGCAAATTGTGCTTTCTACATAATACACTGTTATACGAAAGTATTTCCGAATCACGAGAGTTTGGAACAGACTTTATTCATAATTCCTTTTGAATAAAATTAATTACAGGAATATAATTTAGGGGAAGAGTAGGTAAGCGACGTATGAACCAACTAGCGCAACATCTGATCAGATGTAATGAATGTACAACCAGGAATCTTTCGGAATGAATCTGAAGTTCTAATTTTTGAGAATTAACCAGTGAATTTTCTTCCATCATTGTATAGGTACTTTTTTCAGACTACGTAATGATTTTTGCTTATCTGCAAACTTTTTCTGTGTTTAGCTGATCCTAGAATCCTGTCAGAATTCCAATTTGACTTCCTGACTGGAGACATGTACAGACGAGCAGTCACGGAGCCAGCTCTTCCAAGGAGCCACATATCAATGAGCACGAAAAAAAATCTGGATTAAGTAGCAGTAGTGCTGTGACGAATGTGTCACCGCATAATCGCTCCCTAGCGAGCACAATTTCAAAAATGCGAATTACTCTTCAACACAAGAAAGGAAGAAGCAGCGCTAAAACGTTGGAAGGCCCCTACCGCTGATACAGTAAACCCGTTCGAGCCGGAGGAGTAGAAAATTTGGAATACAATTTTTCGTGAATTCATGGAAATTTTCAGCGGATATTTTTGAAAGCGGACAAGTGAACTGTCGAAAGTGACGAATACCCCATTCGAGGCGTCGGTACTTCCGTTATCAAAGAATTCTCTTCCTTGTTTGCAGGCGGTAATTATGTTGATAACGATTCGTATGTTTCTGCATGCAGCACTGGCCTACCTAAACGATGTACGTAAAAATTTCTAGAATTACACTCCAAATATGGAGTAAATGAAGTACAATAATGTAGATCCGAATAAATCGCTTTGTAATATCCACTGTTTCGATCGGGAGCGGAGAGTATGATAGGTTTTCTTTCTGTAATAGTGGAGTATTAGAAAAGTTGAGCAGAAATGACAAAAATTCTCCTTAGATCCGGCTTGTTTAAATAAGGACATGATTTTCACGGATACGTTCGATGTAGGTCTAATCGGTAAAAGCTAATTTGATAGTCGACAGTTAGGCGGAGTGAAATTGTCGACGCTGACAAGTATTTGGAACAAATATCAACCCTCAATTTGTAAGATCATCGAAGCGAGTCCGAGATGTTCCATTCTAAACGAACAAGGCCCCTAAATGGTCACTGGGCTGAATAAATTGGTCTAATCAAAGTCTCTGATAGTTGGAAGCCTTTCACGTGCTACGTTGAAGTCCGCAAACAATGCATCTAAACTGTAAATCTATTTCTAAAGTTCATATAGTGACATATACATGGTAATCGAGCCTATGATTCGCAGCAGAGAGTTGAATAACGTTCTATTAGCTCAAAAAACGTCAATACTAGCCAATCCAAACATGTTAAGACAAATTGAAATCGAAGATTGAATGTTGAGATTGTTCGCCCAGTCGGATACTCCTAAAGCACTGATTGTAAACGAATGCTTTCAGTTTTTGCTTCACGCTATCAACAGAAGTGTTCGGATGCCTACATGAGCGACTCTGAGCAGGAAATTGTGGAGTAGATACGATCAAACTATATAAATTATCAAGGACAAAGTGGTGAATGCGTAATTCATTGTGGTGACATTCAACGGATGGTCTACGGTTTCTTATGCAAGTATCTTGGGTTTCATGGTACTTTTAATAGACACCGAATTCAAGTTGAAAGCAAAGTGTGTAGAAACTTCAAAGTGGAATGAGGTCTCACTGGTCGTCATGTTGCCGACATTATTCTAAAAGTTGTCAACAAAAGCCTCTGTAATCGAATAATGGATTAATTTTTGTCCGATTCTGCTCCTGTTGTCAAACTTGCAGTACGAATTTACATGGAAAAATGGAGATGAGCTTTGGTCTCATGTTGCGCTCAATTCTGTCAACTTGCTGTGAATAGTCTGTTCTTAATTACTCAGGCATTTCACCCACAAACAGTTCAAATGTGAAGAAGATGAAGGTTGGTAGGTTAAGTGAAGATGATGTAATAACTGCTTTCAGGGCGGTAGAACCTCGCTCTTCTTACTACCGCATTACCTGCACATGTAAAGCAATTGTAACATACATACGACGCTTTAATTCATATTTAGTACGATTTAAGGAATGCGAAAAGGTGTTCGATATCGAACGAAGAATTCATACAAGAGTCATGGCTAGACTTGACTCGAGAATACAAATGTTCGAATCTGTCTTTCATATCCGAAGTGTTTTACAGAGAATGAAATAAATGCGCAGCAGAGATGAGGCAGCATGATCACCGGAGTTACATTTGACTTCCATGATTTCAACTTGATCCGAAATGTAGATGACGTATTACAGCCAACGTAATATAATATTCTCGCCTCCTCATAGTCCTTTGCATGGGTAGGTGATGTTATAGCTCTGATGAAGTCCGCTCTCGATTCTGTATTTCGAATGGAAGTTAAATCTAGAGTAAGTGAATTTTAGAAAAGCTCGTGAATTAGTTGTCGTCGCGGTTCCATGCGAAAAATTTGATGCACTGATGGTGCAGGAATAGAAGCGACGACCGCAATTGAATTTGTGATTTCTGCATGCATTAATCCGCGTTTTCGTTGTACAATGCACAGAGGCTCTGGATATAATGAACCAGATATCGCGAATGAAGCAAACAGAACTTACAATAAGAAGATACTAATCCAAAGAGAAAGCGACGAATTATGCGAGAAGTCAGAATTTGACGATGAAATGAATGGTAAGAGTATGAAAGATGCGTAGGCATCTACAATCGCTTTTGAGAAGATTTTTACAACTCGAGTTAATCAGCGATATAAAGTCTGTGCCGAGTTTTCAAGCTACTTCGCGTAAGTAATCAGTCTAAAATTTTCTTGTAAACATATACGGAAATATTGGCGCCTTGCGCTGTAAACTAGAAATTTTTTGCGAATAGGGCGACTCCTTCGACTCTTCCTTGGAGTAGCAGCATCTACAACACCATAGGAATGCTACTTCTTCGGGTTGAAACGGTGATGTGCGCGAATCCGGAACCGTCCAGAACTAAAGACAGTAGGTAAGGATGCTGAAATACATGCTCGATCTAATTCGAAGTAGTCAATTGAGAGTTACTGTACCGGGTGTCCAGAAACAACCTGACACATTTTCATTGCTTGTAACGAGTCGTTGCGAGGTGAAGATACTTTCATATCGATATTGTCCAATAGGACCTTGGTAAGGTTTTGTTTGGTGAACTTCTAAATATCTGTACTGCGTGCTTTCTGGAGATACACCATAATCTGGAGAAGTTACCAGTTATGGCTTTTACTGTAGCACACAAGACGAACTGTGTCACTTGGTGCATTCAAACTGGGTCCATTACTCAGAAACAGAGAAACTTTTGAAGAAAGTATCGTACACAAGCACCAGTTCACGAAAGTATCCTCAGATGGGTTGAAAATTTTTAAACCACTGGAGGGGTTGAAAGGAGACGATTCCATGGTCGACCTGCAACTTCATCTGAAGTTCAGCAAACGATACTTTCTTACTTCAACAGACACCCAAGAAGGTCTCTTCGGAGAGCAGAGCGTGATTTAAGTATCCCGCGCAGCACAATTCACTTAATCTTACGGCGAAGAAATCGAATGTTTCCATACAAGCTACGAATTGTGCAACAACTTCAAGCTCGTGATTATGTTGCCCGATGTACATTTGCTATGTGGTGTATTTGAAATTTGGAATCGGAGGAGAGATTTTTATCTCGCATTCTTTTTTCCGATGAATGCGTATTTCATGTATCCGAGAAAGTCAACAATCATAATGTTCGAATTTGGGGAACGGAGAGGCCTCAAGAAACACAAGAACATCAAGGACATATTCCTAAAGTAACTGTATGGTGTGCTTTGTAGAGAAACAGGGTGGTAGGGCTTTACTATTTCGACTCATCAATGGTGACCGGCTCAAGTTATTTGAACTTGTTGAACAATTATTTCCTACCAATGCTTGCAAACATGCCGAGTAATGTTTTGTTCCAACACGACGGAGCTCCGCCAAACTACGATGGTAGAGTGATTCGGCTGCTGAACGAGAATCTGCCATCTGCATGGGTCGGAAGAAGAGGACCGAATAACTGGCCAGCACGGTCGCCTGATCTAACACCCTTGGACTTTTTATTGTGGGGTTATGTGAAAGAACTGGTCTTTCGAACTCAGTGCAGAAATGTGACGCAATTAAAACGGAGAATTACGACCGCAGTAAGAATAATTAATGGAGTA
>JAAUYH010250962.1_pt1 | contig 12786 bp, 7 predicted proteins | sample 7278061 | NCBI WGS metagenome assembly JAAUYH01 (sample SAMN14350203, study PRJNA611818) | marine sediment metagenome | isolation source: surface marine sediment (0.6m) | place: French Polynesia: Moorea | collected 2018-08
AAATGCTACAGTGGCTGGACAAAATCTGGCGAGAGTTTCCATCCGACATTATCTTGAATTCATTCAAAAAATATGGATTTACAGATGAATTAGATATTGACATTGACATTGCTTTGGAACTAGTTTAGAAATTTATGAATAAAACCTAAATCTTTCGTTATCCCAATCCTGCATTATACACTGTTTTTATTGCAGAGTAAGCGGTTCGAGTACGACCATCGCTGTCGACCTCCTTGCTTTTTCATTTTTCTGGGGGTCCGGGATTCGGCGATGTACGGTAATTCATCTGGGCTTAAATAACCAATCATAAAATCAAATCGAAGAAATTTGCGAATTGGATTGAATTTAGTTGCATTCAAGGCCATTTAATTTATTTCTTGAAAATTATTGTTCAATAATTCAATAAAGAGACCAGGCAATTGAGTTGATCTGCGAGTTGCTTGCTTTTTCTGTTCTTTTTCAACTGTAACAGTCAAGATCAAAGTACGGTATTGCGCAAGTAGCCTATAATCGCTTGTGCTTAGGATTCAGGACAGTAGTATTCGACAGAAAGAAATATCCTTGCCTTAAATAAAACATGAATTATCACGGTCTCGTATCTACCCCAAAAAATTATTAGGACTACAGAAGGCAAATTAAGTTAGATGTGATTCTCGTTCATCGACATAAATGTCTCGTGTTTGTGAGCTACTTCGGCGGTGGGTTTTTTTAATACATCAGTTTCTGTATGCTTTCTTCTCGCTACTGAAAATAAACTCTTCTATTTTTTGAGAAGATATACCACATCTCTCACTGATAATCCGCTGTTTCTTCGAACTAATTTCGTCTTTGAATCCTTAAAGCCTTCCGCTTTCGATTGATTATCCCTGCATTCTTTGGGTGTTGGCCCAGTGATAATTCTGATATCCAGATCTTCGCAAGTGGATACACAAAAAAAAATTGCTTAACCACAAATTTTCTAAATATTTATGAGGTTGTACGCTACCAATTTCTTCTTCATTCTTGCTCAAGCATGCATGGTCAGGATGGCTATCAAGTTCATGGACCAAGCGTCGATGTCGTTCCCCACGTAGTAATAATCGCAAATAATTATTTTAATCGTAGTACCTGAGGTAGGGCAGTTTCGAAAAGAAGTCCAACTGAAAGTTTTTACTTTTTCTGACAAGAATGAATGGAACCTCAAGAAACATTTTAGCTCGTACTCAGCGGGTACTTCCAAAAACCCCTCCAATTGAGCGTTACATCAAATCTGTACAATCCACCGGACCTGCTCATTGTCGGCATTTAGTGTGAATTACTCTAAACTTACACTTAGTTTTGACAAGTAAAAGGGAGTGGAGGATATAGTTTGACAGCAATGCCGCCAACTTCCAGCAATCTGCCAATCGCTGGAAACAGTGACAGAGATTGGCAGGGGTTTGTGCGTCGCCCGTACAGTATTTAAACAAAATAAATTCACACCTTGCGAGGCACTTCGGTTCCACCGGCGGTGGGCCGAAGTCAACGGTACCAACTCCGCCTTGCGCCGGTGGTATCAGCACCGTGGCACACATGCGCCGAGGTGCATCGGTTCGCGCGCATGGAAGGGAGAGTGCTTGTGTGAGTCGTGCGACGGTGAGCGAGACTGTATGGACTCGTTCTCAGGCATCAAGGGGTCCCCATCGATGTCTGCGCATTCTGCACGGCTTGTGACATATCGATGCACCTTCTACATGTTGCCTGGTCACTGATGCGTAAATACTCGACCACTTTGTTAAAGCTGGGAGATTGCTCGACGTTGCGAGCTCTGGTTCAACTATCAAATCGTGAACCGCTGTGGCCTAGCGCTCCCCTATTCTCGCGGCGACCAACGGTGTATCATCTTCTGCAAAGAGTCGACTGACTTGGGACGATTCACCATGACTACAATCTATTGACTAAAGCATGCGTATACGCGCGCGCCGTGGGGCGCCACCGCAACTCGAAACTTCGCATTCGTTGAAAACGTTACACATCCTCCAGGAGTATCCGAGGATCCTGTGATATCCGGATGTGTCTTGTCGTGTCTGTAGACTACACGAAATTGCAGGTTCTGTTTCTGCATCTCCAACGCTTTTTCTGGCCTGCCTCGGTCTAGATACACAACCTCGAAGATTTTCAATCATTCTATGGTATCAGAATGGATTGACTTATACATGTTCGTTTCTTCTCTACCCATGGTGTTCGTGCAACTAGGTCGCTCGATCTAAGTTACTTTCCTCTCCATACACAAGTCCTAGATTATCGCGTGGAGCTGAGATGTCAGGATGCGCCTTGTCGTGCCAGCGCATCGCTAAACACTCTACATGCAAGGGTTCGTTTGATAGTAATTAATGCCTCCTTCATTTTCTTGTATTACCCTAGGTGCAATGCCCAGTAAACATTGGCCATTTTACCTTCATACCTTCTTCCGTCCATGTCGGCTGTACCTCATGAGTAGTCAGATGTGTTCTAGAACTAGATTCCTAACAGTAACTTGCTCTCTACGCCTCGAACTTCGACTACATGTTGAAACAACTTTGAGCAGAGTACGAGAAAACAGAAAATCGAGAATGTTTAACATCTATGACGTCCGAGATAACTGACTAGTAACAGATGCCATGATGATTCGGTAATGTAGTGGCTGACTGAAGGAGTAGCCTTTGAACATTCCACACTAAGATGTTGAAACGCATCGAATTCTCGGCGGTTGAAGCGTTATCACACAAATCTCACTACGCCTTGCACTGTGGGGTACAAACGCTACAACCGTGTTGCTTCACTGTGTCCGAGCCAGCTGTAAGTGGTATATTTGGAAGAACAAGACAGTGGAAGAAAAACTGCAGCAATGTTTCTTCTATGACACCTCCGTTTTACTGTGCAGTATACCGTGAAATTAGTGTCCCGACAGGTGTCCTGAAAAAATAATACTAATTTCATACTCAGTACTACTGTCAAGTACAAGAAATTGGTTTTGCGACGACCAAGCATTATTTGCGAGCTTTCCTGAATATTCATGTATGTGTAGAGAAGTGTCTACCGGTGGAACCTCAACTCTTAGGGTTCGCTCGGATAGAAATGAGACAAAACTCTTAAATGGCCTGGCTAAAAATAAGATAATTTCTACTATTCGAGTGCTTACAGTATCATTTGCAATCGGACTTACTCTCCTACCAAGTTTTAACTTTTGTCGTATTGTCTTTTTGAATTCAATGGTTGTGAAAGGAGACTAGACTGTGGATTATCGAAGTTGCAAATAGACTTGTTGCACATTAACGAGCTATGATGGATGCGCATGTGCAATTTCGCTTTGCACATGATGCTATATGCTTGATAGGGAGACTAGTTCCCAGCAACGGCACTTATCTTGATGCATTTCTCTCGCTTCGTAATACTGCTTCAGGTACATTATTCTTTATACGTTTGTCTGAGATGTGTATTGACCCCTGAAGCATAACAACAACTTGTGCTGGTCTACTCTGTGAACAGAGATTGAGAGAGTGACCTTCAGTGACTAAAATAATACTTCAGAACCTTCAATGCACCCACTACTACCCTTCGTCACGCCGCTAACTAGTACCAATCTACAGCGATGTTTCCCATCCATTTCACTCATATTTCACTATTTCTCCCTATTCCCGACCCCTCGCGACACCTTCAGAGCGAAACTTGGATAAAAAATAGGGAAATAATCCTCGGCACTATCGCGCCTTAGGAGCCAATTCCCCATTTTATGTCCAAATTTGACTCCTCCAGGGTTGCTGGGGGTCGATCTGATTCAGTACTTAGTATTAGTTTTGTGACAGATGCAAGTCACTCTCTCCATCTCTGTTTACAGTGTATACCAGCACCCAATAACTATGCATACGTTCAATTTCTACTTCCATACGAAACACTTCGTACTAATACACAAAACGGTATTCATTACACAGCTTTCACGAGTACTATTCACAGGTGCGTTTCAAATAATTAAAATTCAATCGTCTCTACCCAAAGCTCAAATACCCTCGTTCAGACCTAATACTCGTTCAACTATCTTGGACAGCCTGTCGGGACACTAATTTCACGGTGTACTGTACCGTAATTCGTGAAATTAGTGTCCCGTAGATACTATAAAAAAATAATACTCAATTCATACTGGGTATTACTGTAAAGTACGACAAATCGATCCCATCGCGTCGAAGTCTAATTTAGATGCTTATTTGTTCAGGCACATTTTACACTACAAGAGGTTGGAGACGAAATTCCAAATAACCGTAGTTTCGGGAACGATACGTATCCAATAAATCGATCGAAATTTAACTATTTTTAGGGCTACCGACAAAGAAGTTCAGATGAAAGCGATCAAGAAAACCAGCATCAACCTGCGAAAATTTTCAAGTCTCGCTTTAATGCTCGCTTGTTAGTAAATGAGACCCTATGTACAGTGATGATGCAAATTTTTTGTTCGTGATTGGAAACTCCTACTACTGCCTAGTGAATACATATCTACTTCAGAAATAATCGGTTTGTGATAGAGCCGCCAATTTGCCTATTTAAAAATGTTCGATATTTTTTTGGTGAAACAATTTGGTCCCTGCACATCTCAGTAGACCGATTTGTTGATTTCGATTTGTGCCAAATGACTCCATATTTCTAACAGATCAATACATACTTCTCGGCAGTGTTGAAAGAATTTTTCTATGATAGATGAAGCTCTATTTTCTGAAGCGTTTTCAGGGACTTTCCAAATAGAATTAAGATTTTCTTTGACTCAGATCTACCTTGGAAATACTTACCAAATCCCAAAGTACTCTCTTATCACACGCGTTCTATATTAGGAAAGTGTTACAAACAAGCGCCCTCTCCAATTGAAGATGAATATGCAACAATTCGCTATAATGCATCCACGTAATTGTTTCAACAATCATTAGATTCCGGATGCCTGCCTTTAGCCAAAGTTTCTGAACAACAATAGAAAAAGCTGAAACTGGAGCGTGATTTGATGCTGCATACTAAGGAAGCGTTCATCTAAAAAGGAAACTTGAAAAGGCTCAATTCTATTTGGAATGTCCCTGTCATCTGAGCTTCTCTGCCTGAATCTCAAAAAAATTCGTCAAAAATCAATCGATTTGCTACCAACGAAAAATACTTGGAACTACGCTGATCTAGAATTTTGTCACTTCTGTACTTCAGTGCACAAGTTTCTCAAATTTGCGGAACGGACTTTCGTTTTGCATTGCATTTTGGGTTGACTCGATCATGCTGATTATTCCTAAAACGAAGAAACTAATATCGGAAATGCTGCGTAAGGGCAGCGCGCTACGTTTGCTCTTGATTTACTCTGTACACGACCCCTCATTATTGATTTAATATTTCCTGGTGATGCTAGTACCAGTGACAGTGTCTGTGACACTATACATGCTATTTGTCGAGCGATCTTCTCCGTCACCACTAATTGTTGTGTATCTGCTCTCAGATTCTGAAATTTATACGGATCCGACAGAAAAACCATTTGAGCATGTACTTCCGAAGATTTCGAAATCGTCTAGTAACAGCACTATTGGTTTTAGCACTGCCTCTCTAATCCAGAAAAGATCTGTTGCTCGACGCTGGGGTCCTATGTATGCTACAACTTCCGAAAGAGTGTACTCTGGCGAACACACATCTCGTATAAATCCGCAGAATGATACGCTCTATCCAAGAGAGTGTTCTAAATAATTAAAATTTAACTGGCTCCATCTGAACCCCCAGACACCCTCTTTGGACCCTTGTACTCGACTACTAGGTTTCGGAATTTCTACGGGACAGTAATTTCACGAATTACGGGTACCGTAGATATACAGTCAATCTGAGACAGGCTAAATTGTGAACGTCGGTTTTAACACGTAAAAGAGTCGAGGCTATACGAAAACTTATTCGAAGGGCCTACTGTAGACAAAAACTATGGTCGTATCGCCAAAGGTTGAGAGCACGTCTGCTCGCATACTAAACTTTGCCTTGGAAGCACTGCTGCTAAACCGATGTATTCACTGCCATTGGATATGATTGAAAATCCCGATTACGAGTTGTTTTTTTCTTTAAAGATTCTGGTGCAGTCAAAGAACAAGGCACAAGACGTAGTTCGGTTGATCGCCTAAAAAGTAGATTATTATTCTAAGAGGACTGAAGTAAGCCTGAGAAAAGTGATAGAAAAAGCGATGCAGAAATAGCCACTGTTTCTAGCAACTATGAGACCAGAAGAGCGAATGCTTGTGGATGCTGTGAAGATTTTACTGCAAGAAACTTCGAACACATCAAGCAACGGTTATATCAAACTGTTCAAAGACCTCACTATTCTGTGTTGGTATAGAGCATTCAGAAAAGTCAAACAAACAAAGATCTGACAGAGTAGAATAAAGCCCGGAGAGTAGACTGTAAACATGGATTCAGAACAACGTCAATACCATTTAGTACGTGGAGTAGTATAGTGTGAGTGACATAGTCTGCACTAATATACGGCACTGCAGAATAGGTAATTATGAGAACGAAAAATTGTATCCTAAGTTATGACACGATAAAGCCGCACGGTAGTAAATAAGGCATTTTCTCGTTGGTCGAAAGTCAGCTGCCTTCTTGAGGCCTATCTTTGAATCATTTCAGTCAATTGCCTTGGTGTTACGTTTACATCAGTTCTGAACTGGCTCGATGTGAAATAGATCCAGATCAAATGATATTAGTAGTGTCGGAAGTGTGTCAGTCGAGCAGCCATAATTGTTGATAGAATTGTTCCTAAAACAGTCTAGAACGAAGCGAGCAGGGAACCAATTGGGGTAGGAGTATAAACGCAATACCCATATGAACTTATTTTTTCGTCAAAGGCCGTCACACTACAATAAAACAGTACTGTGGCATTTGTTTGGTTGGCAGATTAGTGTAAGCGTGCACCGATGGTGACCGTTACCGACCGAGAAGCGTGGTGTGGCCATAAGGCCCAAAAACAACGACTTATACGCGGTAAGGGTAGATGGAAGTTGGGCTGTGTCCACTATTGACGAGATAGAGAGATAAAAATGCAACATTCGTTGAGTTTTGAACAATGCCTACCTCTCAACAGAAGTTGTGACTGTATTTATTTGAAATCCAGCCATATTTTGTAATAACTGAAGAACTGTGAATAAGACGCTGTAAATATACTGAAAAGGGGCATATAAGGAATTTGGTAGTATCTATTTCTGGCAATACTGAGTGATTTGTCAAGCAGGGCACGCCAGCAGAGAAACTACGTCCTCGAATTTTGCGAATCATTGAATGTTTGAGCAACAACGCAATAGCGGTTGGATTATCTATAGTATAAGACATAATCAGAGCACGCAACAGTAGACACTCGATTATAGAGCGTAGCTAACTACAGAGCGAACGCGACATTATAGCACAGGCGACACCAATGATGCCAGAAAGAACGGTTTCTTGAGATGAACGGAAGCAGATTCCTGCGGAACATGCGCAGCATTGTCTAACAAGTAGTCGAGTGCTTCAGTCGTTTAACATGATTTCAATTGATTGTATTATGGCTTAAATGTTTTGTATTGAGTACAGTATCAGAGAGAAATATCGTTTATTGCTAATTGAGGAATGAAGCCATGCAAGCATGACATGAACTAGACAGTTCACATAAATTTGAACAGTGTCACCTGCTCTCGAAGCCGAATTCTCATGAATGGGAACCTTCATATCCCGCTCGTCTTGTATCGCCGCTAGAGATGTAGAAACACATGTACCTAGCTTATGGTGCGAAAAGGTTGGTGCTGCACGAGGCAGTAAACTGCTCAGCCTCCTTTTTACTTAACATTTTATTCTGATTAACCTGCGATTGTAAGCGCACTAGATTGAGTAACATAGACATAGTTCTCTGAATCACATTTGGAGCAAAGAAATACTAGTGTCCAGTACTTGCAGTACATCTGTATCTGCTTTCTTCGATTGCGCCTGCTGCACTCCTGCGAAGAACAATAGGTGCTGCACGATAGTGTAACCACAGCGTAGAGTAAGATAGTTAGCAAGCCGATTCGCTCAGTTACATTCCAGCGCTCTTCAATCGTGAAATTTGAGCCCAAAAAATCTTGTAAAATTTCACCTGTTTTCGGTATAAAACTATGAGAAAAAATTCGTCTACGTCGAGAGCACGCATCACTTTCAGCGACATGCTGGAACGACAACCAGTAATAGAATCTACTACCTCCATCCCGAAAAGATTGTCCCATTGCTGATTAGGAAAAATTCGAACCTGCCGAGGTTCATATTAAATATTATTGAGGAAATAAGAAAATTTACAGTTTCGAATTACTCGTACTTAAGAATGGGACAATCTTTTTGGGATGGAGGTACTGTAGTAGTATTTTTTACTTAAAAAATTTTGTTCATGGCTAATTAATTATGAATAAGTCGTGAATCAACTAATTCAGACACGTTGTCGTCAACGGTTTGTGGTGAAAGTTCGAAAACCTTGGGAAGCAATATAATTCTGTATCTATGGGACTCGAGCTACTTGATGAGTGAAGCAGCCCACTTCTTTGGCTAGAAATTCTGTATCGCGAACAAATACACGTCTGTGTCATTCCGTGGCCTTATTGAAAAAGGTAGTGACCTGATTTGAGTCGTTGAACGGTTTCGTGGTCCAGAAAAAGAGGAAAACCTGAGTTTTTGTATATTCTATGTCGACGCGATCCACTGAAATTAAAGAAAATTTGTGAAGTGCAGATAAAGTCGTTCGAGAAAATGAGCTCAATTTTTCGTAGAAAATTATTCATTATTTACTTCAGTGATATCAGGACATACCATTACAGGGATAAATTTATTGACTCTTGACAGCGTTCGAGGTAGTCACTAGACTACGAATCTTGCTTTCAATTTCTAATTTTGTGGAGAATTATCATTTTAATATACACCCAAGTGCTAGATTCCATCAACTTAGAGGCTGGTTGGTAGCATCTGAAGCTAATCAGCTTTCTGTTATGGTTGAAAATTTTTTCGCTGGCTGGATCTCATTTTTCTTGAAATCACCGCAGAAAAAATGTGAGGGAGTAAGTGTAAATCTATGGTCTTTGATCCAAGTTTATAATGAAAGTGAAAGCTGTCACTTCAGACTGTTTTGAAGAGTTTCTAGTTGTAGCAAACTGCAAAATTTCAAATTTCCTTCAATTTCGCACTTCCGATGATAACCATTTCGGTGTAGGCAGTGGTTAAGAAGAAATTACTTTCCTTACAAATGTTGTTCTTTTTAAATATTTTACTTGATGGTACACAAAAGAACTATTCTATTATGTTTCATGAAGGAGGGCGGTTTTCCTTGAATATCTACCTGATTGTGCAATGAATTGAACAGAAGGCTGTCATTGTGACGATTTTCATGCGATAAACGTAATTTAGTCTGTTCTATTTGCTACTTCATAGTCAATTACAGATTGATTCTCCGACTTAGTATGCTAAAATTTCTTCGTTTTAGCGCACGATAAATTGTAGAATAAAGCACCAAAGCTGTAAAAATCAAAGATTTGAAGGTACCACGAAGTAAAAGTACTCGCTGAGAAATTTTTCATGAATTCTATGAATGCAATACTTATATCTGTCACAAGTCTTCTTTTCCGGTTTTTGTGCTAAACGAAAAACATGGACATAATCTATGCTGACTTTGCTATAGATTAAATTATTCTCAGAAACTTTAGAATAGTTCTAAACTTTTCAGCCGCTTCGCCAACAGATCGCTAGTGTACTTCGACTTAACTTATTTTCAAGCTGAAATTTGTGCTCATCTTGCAGTTCTTTCCAGAAAAAAACTTATCAGGAGTTTGAGCTCTCAGTGGGAAATGTATTTAGATAATGGAGAAATTCACAATCTTCAGGCGAAAGGAGATGGACAAGTTTGCGAGATAGTTGTGACCGTAATTTACCTATTGCCCACAAATTTTGTGATTGCTGGTCGAGATAATCTACTGCCTATACTTCGAATCATATTTAACAGCGCTCGTGCAGCAGGAGCTACAGTAATTTAAAATGACATTTAGAGTTCCTTGCGAAAGAAATCGCAATCATCTACGAAAGAAAAGAATCTAACAGCTCATCAACAGTCTTCGCTTTTCCGCCTATCCGAGTTCCAAGTCAGGCTAAATGTCTGCACAGAATGCTTGATGAAGAGAAGACGTGAAATATTAAAATGAACCATTTTTGAATAGAGTAGTAATGGTTGTCAATCCTATTTGCAAGATGCTTCGCAGTACCATATAGGGCTTTACTAGGATCATAAAACATCAGTTAAATTTCATGTGCTGCAACCCCATCGACGATTAAAAAACGGCACTAGCTGCAATGATGTACACAATTCCAAAGTTAAATAGCTCTAATATGATGCAGAAATAGCCAAGTAAGTGAAAACAACGATACTCGAGACGAATAAGCTGGTCAAAAAAGCTAGCAATGCTGTTCTGCGAGAATCAATTTTCAAGCTTCTTAAAAATCATCATATTGTCGGAATCGGAGAACAAATTCTTTCACTTTCTGATTTGGAAAATTTCCAGGTCCTGCGAATGCGATGCTACTTGTTCTTGTACGGAATCTTCCTCGTAATGTTCTGATTCATTGGTACTGAAAAATAAAAATATGAACGGAATACTCATATAAATAAGATTGGAAAAAATGGGTTAATGTTTTAAAAGTGAACTATTCTTGACATTGATTACAACATTACAAATCATAAAATATCTGCTTTCTTAACTGTATACGCAAATACTAGTATTAATTAATATTGTGCGAGAAGTTCTAAAAAGGTTTTATGATAGCACGCCTATTGATTCAATCATGTGATTATTGTTTCTGTTTTTCACTACATTAAAATTGTAGGTAGTTGTTCTGGTATTAGCATTCACCGAATCAGTGCTACGGAAAATACATTTCTCACTAAACTGAAGTATACAATGATACTGTAGGCTGTAAATACTGCGTATTATTGAAGTTAGAAATTGGGTCATTTAGAATACTGATTAATTTCACATCGTCATGAAATGTGAAAATGCTTCTCTTCATATCTGAATTAGAGTTTCCACCGATTAATAGCTTTCATCTACTTTTTCGAATAACTTTCCAGTGCTTAAAATGATCCAAGATTTAACGTAAGAACACAAGATATCGAAAGTAAATGGATTGTTCTATAGTAATGACTTATTTTTGAGTTAAATCAAATTGTCTGGAAGTGATTTAGCTTCTACAGCCCTTTTCGATATGTAATTGTTACAAATTTTGTCTACTTGCGCACGAAAACAAATTTAGAAGAGTCCAAGTTTAATTAGGTTTTGCTTTCTCTTCGAATGGTACTAATGAACGACATGAATTTACAGAGTTCTTCTGTTCTTCTCAAAAGTTGTAATTGTGTCAAATGCAATATTCCCTGTCCGAATTATCTGAGTAGAACAAGCCCAAAACAGGCTGAGACTCCATGAATGTGCAATAAATCCAAGTAGATGTTGAAATAAACAGTTGTCTTTTGGCTACCAGCCAAAGTGAATAAATTCAAATAGTATTTCAATATATTGTCGCAAGACCTGCTACCAAAAATATACAATGGCGAACATGGAGACATGGGCTGTGAACTTAGTGATGTCCCATTTGAAAAGGCCTCAAGGTGCTTATAGCTGATTCAGCTTTTTTTGAGAATCTGATATTTTCTCAGAACCTGAAAAGTAGATTCGAATGAACGAAGGCACTTGGATTAGAGTTTACCGTAGCAGTACCTTAGACGGACAATTGAGCCAGATTTGTGATCTCACAGGCGTGATAGCTTATTATATCAAAAGAATTACCGGTAAAGGTCTAAAAAGTTACTGGCCACCCGTACTAGTGTGCTGCTTGAAGGCTACTGACCAGAAATCTACCCAATACGTTATCGATGAAGCATGCCGTTGGCATCGCAGCAGATTCTCATTAAACTACATAATGCATGTCTGAAAATTACGAGCTCCACTGGTATTTTCTTCCACAGTACTTGACAGATATTTACGTAAGTATACCGCTACGCGTATCGAAGATGAGACAGTCGGCTCATGCGCGAAACAGACTGTTCTGTCTTGGTATGATAGCACACACCGGGGTTTATTTCATCATTTAAGGTAGAAGAGGGCTGGGTGAATTCCGTTCCCAATCGCCCGTTTAAATAGATAACTGAAGCAGGTAGTATGAGGCATGTGGCCCTTATCCCAAACTTAGGATCCCCGCTCGTCCAAGACGAAAGTCTGCGACCCCGCAATTACAGTTGGGGACGATATACCTGAGATATATACAATTTATGGTTGCTCGTGCCCGTGTAAAAGAACTGTGAGCGCTATCTACTCTGCTCGCTCTAGCTGACTACTGCTACACGGTCGATTGTATGACCATCGACTGCACTGACTCAGTGTTCTATAGTCCACGGCGTACACTAGCAACTTACGAGGGTTTGCCCATACGCCGAGACACTGTTGTTGCATTGCTGTCCAATGCTGGGAATTTAATTGCACAACACTAAGAGCCTCTCCTCGCTTCAAAAAATTATTTCAGATAATGCTCCATTTCAGGCCATAAATAAATTAACTAGAAGCATTGCGAAAGCCACGAAAGCACGCGATATACGACATGATTGAAGAAAGGTATGGAGCCAAATACATCTACAAATAGTGCAGCGTCACTAAATTGAATATTTGGGTATTTGTAAACTCGACCTCCCACTGTAACGGACTAGAGGTAGTTCTGATAGCTAGTTGTCATAACTCCTACTTTCCTATGTTTAGATTAAACCTTAACGGG
>JAAUYH010139976.1_pt1 | contig 12785 bp, 9 predicted proteins | sample 7278061 | NCBI WGS metagenome assembly JAAUYH01 (sample SAMN14350203, study PRJNA611818) | marine sediment metagenome | isolation source: surface marine sediment (0.6m) | place: French Polynesia: Moorea | collected 2018-08
TCTTCCTTCTTTTCCTCCTCCATCTGGAGTTCAGGCTTAGTAGCGATTTCTTCTTTCTTTTCCTCCTCCATTTGCAGTCTGAGGCTGGCTTGATCGTCCTGGCGTTGGAGCATATCCTGGCGCTGAACTCCAGGTGCTACATTATCCATGGCAGGCTGATTTACGACCTTATCGGCAACAGCGTCAGCTTCGCGCTCAAAGGCATCGCCAGGTTTACCGATGGTGAGTTTGTTCTGGATGGGGGTTTTGCTGGGTTTGAAGAAGGCGCGACTGGTGTTATCTTTGTCAAAGAAGGGTCCTTGCGCTTCTGGGGCAGAAGGGGCTTTGCGGGAGCGTTTGTATGAGTAAGGCATGATTAGGTAATTGTAAAGTTAAATTTAAAGAGGAGATGGCATTGGAATTTGCACTTAATCGAATCGAGAGGTTTTCTAGCAAATATTTATTTACTCAATCTAACCTACGGGCGATGCGCAGCGCCGAAGGTAGATATCTTTGAGATCGTACTATTCAAACAGCGCTCATATCTATTATTTCTATATTTTATGTTTCTGTTTATACTTTTAAATCTTTAAGATAGTCAAATAACCGTCTTCCCAGAGTTGAAACCAGTTAGGGGTCTGGTTTTGGATCGAGATTTTTGCTTGATTCGGTATCCATATCCACCAACTTCGAGAGAATCTCGTCGGGTGATGCGCCATCGCCAAGGTTAAGGGCCTGCCCCAAGCGTTGAATCAAAGCTTGAATCTCTGGGGGCGGATCGCCACCTCCAGGCTGACTCAAGGACTTTAACAAAGTGGGGAAGGCATCGTCGCCCAGGGAACCAATGACTTCGGAAACTGCTTGCAGGGTGTCTGGGTGTATCGAGCGGCTGGGATGGACCTGTTGAATGTCATCCATCTGCTTCTGTAATTGCTCGGCGGCTTCAGGATCGAGGAACCCAGTCTGTCCAGCGCTGCGAAGCATCTCGTCTACCATAGGCGCAACGGTGCTAATCAGGGGTTTGAGTTCTTCTGGCAACGCCTCTGTTGCAGGTTCTTCTCGGAGGTCTTCGACGCCAATCGCGCCACGTAGATCAGCACCGTCTAAGATGGCACCCTTGAGATCGGCATCGGTCAGATCAGCACCACGCAGATCGGTATCGACCAGTTCGGCGTTTCGGAGGTTTGCCCCGTTCAGGTCGGCTCCGCGAAAGTTGGCTCCTGATGCTGAGACGCTCTCGAGATTTGCGCCGCGAAAGCTGGCACGCGAGAAATCCGTATCGGTCAACACAGCCCCTAAAAAATTGGCACCATCAAACAGAACACCGCGTGCGGTGCTGTTCTCGAGACGAGTACGTAAAAAGGTTGCGTTAGTTGCGCGTGCCCGATCTAGATCACACAGCCTGAGGATAGCATCTGTGAAATCCGCTGCATCGAGGTGCGCCTCGCACAGGATGCAGGCTTTCCAACGAACCTCCTTCAAAGAGGCTTCGCGCAAATCTGCTTCTTCAAGTTCGAGGCCGTCCGCGCGTAATTCCATCAACCTTAACCCATGTAGGTTTGCCCCTTTAATTACTAGGGCACGCACAGTGCGACGGCGTTCAATGAACTCTCGAAATATGTCGTAGTAATCAAGTGTCATGGATAAACTCCAGTTGAGTCAGGACCCCGTAGAGAATCAACCAACGCAAAGTAGACGGTTTCAACAGCAGAGTCTGCGAATCGGACACCTGCCAAATTAATGTGGAGGAGATGGGCAAGAACAACGCCAGTTCCAAAAGTTAGAACGATTAGTATTGGTAGCACACTCATAGGTCTAAATCTTGCTCCTCATCTTGATTGATTACGAGCGGATACACCTTGCTGCCTTCCTCATATTCAATAATTACATCCAACCTACTAGTTTCTTCGTCTTCGTCGAATGTACTTGTATATCCCAATTCATAAAGCCTCATCAGGGGTGCCCAAGGATTTTTCAAATGCCCCATTTCTGGGTCTCTTTCCCAGAAATAGTAGGATGAGATGGTTAGAATCAAAGGCTCCTTGGCGGGCACCCCACGGAAGTTAATGCGCTTGAAAAGCATTCTCAAAAAGTTCAAGTGTCCCTTTGCCTCGTTGCCAGCTGATTGGGCATCTGAATAGGCTTCCAACAGCGAACAGCCAGACATCCTGGAGCGATACTCCAAGACGTTGCGCATAAGAGCAATATGCTGCTGGGCAAGCGCATCCGCTTCGAGCGTCATCTGTCTTGCAGAAGCCCATGGAATTTCACAAAGATACTTCTCTACTTCATTCATGTTTATCAGGCTCATCATCACACACTACACGATGCCAGCAAATGCTGAGCGAGCTGTCGAATCTCTACCTCACTCGTTCGCTTCGGGATCGACACCAGCCCTTGCACAGCCTCAGTTGGTAATTGGCCTTTAATCGCCACAACTCCCTCCTCAATCATCACTTGATACATGTTTCTGAACCGTGGGTAAGCATCTTCCATTCGTCCTCTGGTAACCGGATCCGACAAATCCCAAACGTGACCAGGCTCTATCAAACGAAGATCCACCAGAGTAAGGATCCCCCCCTCCTTCGTACGGACATTAGCCACAACCGTATCTAGTTGGTCTACTACATTCACTGTCACTCCAAGGAACCCGGCTCCACCGCCTTTCCTCAAGTATTGCAGAAAACCTCCTTCGGGTTTGTCTGGATTGTGCCTTCCTAAGGCCCTTATCTCGGGACCTAGAATTCGCTCGATCTCGACAGGATCGGTGATAACGACTTTCGGCTCAGCTTCGGCCAGTACTTGACTTGGCTCAAGAATTCGAGCCGCACTCGTATTGTGAACCCAGATGCCAGCCTGTCCTTCTTTCTCTGCGACGAAGTAGGTCGAAAGCTCTGCCACTTCTAAGTTGAACGTGTCAGTCTGTCTGTCAACTCGATCAATTTTGGAAATTGGCTTAAGAAGGCCATCGGATGTGAAGAGAAGATCGCCAGCCTCAAGAACTGCTGCAAAAACCCAGCCTTTTTCGGCAGCCCACACCAAGTGTCCTGGTGTCGTGCAAATCGTCTGTCCATCGATGGAGATTTCAAGCAGTGTGTTGGCAACATTTTGAAAAGTTTGTAGAACCTGGCGCACCGCAACCGGGCCGACCCCATAATCGTCTCGAGCAAGAACTAAATCTCCAGCTACGATCTTTTCAATGTTCTTGTAGCCACTGGAGGTGAGCACCTTTGTTCCGGCCGGAAAACATCGGCCACAGACAGCATGAGTAAGTTGCTCGGCCGACTTCTTCACGTTCGGTGCCAACGCACTTTCATCGACTTCGGCCCGAGTCCGTACACCAGGCCTCTCTTGCTCAGGTGACCTTGTACTTGGCTCGGAGCTTTCCTTAGGCCGACGCCTGTGGGGTCCGAAGTCGGGCTCATCCGCAGGTGTTCGTCGGGGGCCAACATCCGGTTCGTCGGGGTGTGAACGTGTAGTCGGTGCAGTCTCTTCAGTCGTTCGCGATCGTGGTGCCATAGACTCTTCTACACGAGAGCTTGCGGGTTCGTCAACTCGTGGCTGTCCCCCACCCCGAGGCTCCACGCTAGGCCGCGGGCCAAATGCGCGACCCCCAAGACCTTGAAGCCCCGTCTCGAGTCGCGCACCAACGCCACCAGGATCGAAGCTTCGGAAGCGTTCGGCAGCACGACCGAGCCGCGTGGTCGGCTCCGGAGCCGGTCCGGACGGACCTCCTCTGCGCGCCATCCGCGTACTAACTGCCGCCGATGCCGCCGATGAGACTGCCTTCGTAAGATCGAATTCCTTACCACTGATCTCGGCTGCAGCCAACTCGATACCAAAGCCTAGCGCTGCGCCACCGGCAATTTGAGCGACTGCGGCACGTCTGCCACCAGCTCCTCCCGCCGCTCTGGGTGTCGGAACATCCACGGCAGATGCACCCCCCCGTGCACGAGGACCTTGGGCGCGGAAGCTGACACCGGACATGGCCCCCGCCATGACGAAGCCTTCCCAATTAAATTCCTGACCAAAAGCTACGTAGCCGATGGCTTGGGTGGCGGCTTCCGCCACCAGATCGGAGGTGAGCGTAATAGCTAATTGCGTGGCAGCCCGGGCACCTGCTGCTGCTGCCCCAGCGGCAAGCGCTCCTCCAGCAAAGCCCAAACCACCGCCGATCGCTCCGCCGATCGCCCCCATGATCATGGCCTGAGCCAGGCCGGTATGCCACGCCTCACCAGAAGCCCAGTTGTTGATCAGCTGGATCAACCCGCCGCTGACGGCACCCACCAGCGCACCTACCAGAATCACTGCGAACAGGCTGGCACCCGCACCCAGCGTAACAATGCTGATGACGGTGGCCGCGATTATGACCACGATGATCAGGATGATAGCAACGACGCTCTTCCAGGCTGGCTGCTCTTTCTCCGCAGCTTTCAAGGCTTCCCGAGTGATTTGGCCGTCAAGCTCTTTGAGCTTGTCACTGAGCTGCTTATCCAACTCCTGTAGCGACTTGGCGATTGCTTCGTCAACTTTCCCTCCGATACTGGCCAGCGCTTGATCAAAGCCAGCTACGGCCTGCTCCATGCTAGCCGTTCCATCGATCATGGCCTGCTGGGCCTGTTGAACGTGGTTGTCGGTGAGCTGGGCAAAGGTATTGGAGGTTCCGGTCTTGAGCCTGCCCATCTGTTGAGTAAAGCCGCTCTCCGTCTGCGCGCTCAGTTCGTCATTCTGGGTTGTGAGGTCAGCTAGCTCTTCAACGGAGGTTGCCCCCATTTCCTCAATCCGCGTTGCAGACTGTTGGGCACCCTCCATCATCGTATCGAGCAGGGTACCCATGCCGCCGCCGAGCGATGCTTCTGTAGCGGCCAGCGATTGAGCGAGTACTACAGGATCGGGGATATCACCTTGAGCAAAACGCTCACGCAACATCGTGAGTGTCTGCTCGAGCGAGTCCATGGCTGCTGAGATGCCGTGCGCTAGACCAGCTGCGCCGGAGTGGGCAAGTTGCTCAACCGCAAGCTGTTTGAGATAACCGGTGTCATTGACCCCCTGTCGTTGGGAGTGCTCCTGCGCCGAGAGGGCCTTGAGGGTTGAAGCTTGCGCATTATCAATGGCGGCAAGGTTCTCATTACGCGCCAGCGCAATGCCATTAAGCGCCTGCATACGTCCGGACTCTAGACCCGAGACAAGCTGTTCGTGGGTGTCATCCAGGGTCTGATTAACCCGGCGCGCACCGGCGATGACGGCGCAACGGTACTGTCTGCGCAGTGCGATCAGGTCATAGCCCTTCTTGTTAGCCGTCCGCAAAAAGGTGTCCTTATAGCCTGCTGCTGTCTTGCAGGCTGTGTCCTGCTGGGCTCTGGCGCGGCGCACGGTGAGACAGCCGTCCCAGAAACCGTCATCGCTATAATCGCCCTTACAGGGCTCGTATGCATGGGCGTGCTGTTGGCCTCGTGCGATTGCTTGTCTCGCGTACTCAGGACCTTTGGCCTCATGCTGGCCACGTCCAGCCGCGAAACGAGAGTTGACGTTGTCGAGTCCGTTGGTCTCCTTTTCATCAACTTGCTCAATCGATGTTGCATGGGTTTCGTCAAGGGCAGCGATCGCCTCAAGGGTTATTGCATCGATGGTCACTGCACTGCTGGCATACTCGGTCTCAACGTGGGCACGTGCGGTAGCGGCTCCAGCCCTTGCCTGTGCCCGCGCTTGTGCAATGCGCTCCGAGATTGCCGCCTTTTCAGTTTCTATGGCGATCTGGATGCTGCTCTTTGCAGATTCTGCTGCGGTACGCAGCATCTCAGGAACCTGCTCCTGGGCGAAAGCAACTGCGGCGGTGATCTGATCGGAAGCCCGAGCCATAAAGCCCTTCGCGACTTCGACAGCTGCCTGGCGGGCCTTAAACTGTTGTAAACCCTCCGCTGCGGGGAACGTCACCCCCGATTCCAGGCTCCGCGCACGGGAGAGGACATCTCCGAACCCACCTGTAGACGCAAGATAGTCGTTGACGGTCGCATCCCGCTCACCTTCGGCGCTGTCGATCTGGCCGTCCATAGTGTTGGCTGCCGCTAAGCTCTGGTCAGTTCCCGCCGTTGCAGCTCTCGACATGGCCTGAACTTCTCTGCTGCCGGAGGGCGTGGCCCCTTCAGCAGCCGTCGCAGTGGCTGGCGTACCGCCCTCAGCACCTGCTGCCATTGCAGGCGCACCACCAGCAGCAAGCACACCACTGGCCGCCGAGTCCGCACCGATACCCTCAGGCATTCGTTCACTCCCTTCAGCTGTGGCTTGTTCCGCTGGGCACTCGTCTGCCTCGTCTGGCCATGGCTCAAACGTAACCTGCGGCTGCTCCTGCGGTGCAGACCCTCGTTCATCCGAGCTGGGTTCCTCCGCATTTTCAGGGGGAGGCGGCGAGTCAACGTTGTAGCAAGGTCCACTAATACCTCCGCCTGATGCCCCCTCTGATGCTTCTGCTGGTGTTTCAGATTCAGCCGTTGATGTTGAAGTCCCTGCTGCCGACGCTTCTGTCGATGGCGTTGCAGGTTCAGTGGTAGATGTCGGCGCTTCTGTGGATGGTGTCGCGGGTTCAGCCCCTGCTGCTGGAGTTCCCCCCGCCGATGGTGGAGCACCCTCTCCTGCTGATGTCCCACCACTTGTAGAAACGCCTTCCGGCGGTGCTTCACTTTCTCCCGCTTCGGCAGCCTCAAGCGCTGAGCCTTCCTCACCACGCTCCCTCGGTTCGGCCTCGACGGCAGCTGTCTCTGGTGCTGCTTCTCTTCCCTCTGGAGCCGATGTGGCCACCTCGATGGGAGCCGGAGGAGGCTCAAACAAGCGCGAAGCGCCCAAGGTAATCTGCTGTTGCACTGCGGGTGCAGGCGCAGCCAATGTACTATTCTCGCTACTTTTTACCCCCTCATTCGACGGTTTGTCGGGCTGAGCAACCTCATCAAGCAAGGGCTCAGCTGAGCGGCCAGCAACGACCGCATCCGCTACTTGATCGGCATTGCGCTCGTAGCGATCGCCTGGTCGCCCGACTCGGTTCGGAAGGCTTAGCCCTGCACGTTGCTGAACAGTATGAGCTGCTTCATGGGCGGCGAGATGCAAGCTGGGTGACTCGCGGAAGCCAATCCGACTACCAGCAGTAAAGGCCAACGCCCCCATGCGCCGACTTGCCCCTGCTGCATTACCGCTTACCTCGGTACGGACATCAGAGACATCGTGACGCCCAAACGCAGTTTGTATACGACTCCCATGTGGTAAAGGTTGATGGGCTCCTTTCAGCCCTCTCACTGCTTCACGGCGAATCACTCCAGGTGAGGGGCGCGTAGGTGGCGCTGGTTTGGTCTGAGTTTGCTCTTCCTCAGCACAGGCTGCACACTTGGTCTGAACTACTGGTTCAGTCTCATCAAGCTGAGTCTGAACACAAGTTGGCTCTTCATACTTAGTCTTTCTACAGTCCCAAAGCTGCACGTCTTGGTCGTCGGTTGGGGGCGCGTCGAGTTCGGCATCATTGGCTTGCTGTTGGATAGTGCGGTCGATTTCCTGAAATTTTGAGCTATCAGTTCCAGGTGTCATTTTTGCCTGTACTGCATTCTCGTCACTTTCAAATGCAGGTATTTGTTGAACATCCAGCGTTTCTGCTGCCGACTGCTCTTTTTCTTGTTCCCCTTCCTCAGCTTCGCAAGCAGCGCATTTCGCTTGAATCAAGGGTACGGTTGCAGGTTGGAAGAAAGGCTTATCCCCAGAGGCGTATTTGGGTTGAATAAAAGATGAGGTATCAGCGCCGGAGAAAAATGGCTTGTACTCAGATGATTGCTCCGAGAAAAAAGCACCTTCCTGCTCCTTATTAAAAAAGGGCTGTTGCGTATTTGTACTGTTGTGCTGCTGGCTGTGGGTGCTTTTAGTCTCGGCAGTCTTCATGGTATCAAGTCCACTCCATTTTTAATACTCATCCATTTACCGTAATCTCACCATGCTGACGCTCAGGTTGCTCAGCAAAATATTGAACGCTATGTATATTCCCTGCGGGGATATCACTTTCTATACTTAGATTAAGTATCTTGTTACATGTAAACATCAAAACATATATACATCAGAAAAAATAGCAGTTACCTGCTGTTCGGCATTAGTTTCTGGCTTAATCATTGAGACATTAGGAACAGGTAGGTTAATCTCACCGTTGTTCAGCAGTTGCTCAGGTTTATGAAGCAAGCCAACAGGTTTTTTGGTTGCGTAGCTCATTTTATTGATTAGGTCGAGGTAATCAGGTACATTTTCTAGTTTAAGGTTATGGGGTTTTTCGTGCTTATAACGCCAACGGGTTGCTCGATTTTTAAAGCGAATAACATAGGTTCGAGGTCGGATTAAGGTTTCCCCAAAACTGCTTTCCAGGAGTTTAAAGTCCGCCGGTACTAAATCATGATTGAGGACAATTTCCACAATACCAAAAGCATTACTGTTGGCTGCGGGGTCAAAAAAGATAAATTCATCTATCTGGATACCATCCAAGAACAACTGGTAACGACCGGGGATTTGTTCGGAAAAATTTAGGTTAACGGCGAACTGACTAGTCAGCGCTTGCGCTATCGCCTCACCTCTGATATGGTCTTTTTTGGGAACAGTAAAATCAAGGGCAAAAGTTTCTACCCCGTTGACATTAACTAAGGTAAAACGGAAGGTATCGCCGGGATTAGCACTAGCAACAGTATGGGTTCGGGAGAATCCCTGAATGGGTAGCCGATCAAGAACTGAAACATACTGGCTGTTGGGCAGAGTTTCCCAATCATTTTGATCGGGAATCACAGGTGTAGAACCCTGGTAACGTAAAGCTTCTAGGGTACTGTTGTTGTAGTTGACTAGTTGCCCTAGGTCATATTCAGTATTGGCGGTATAGTTGGGTAGAGGTTGGGTAAGAAACAAGGCATGCCCTTGATTACCCGAAAGATTGGAGAAGTAATAAATTTGATTGCGACTAGGGATTAATGGCAGATTGGTAAAATTAGCAAAGTTGCGATCGCGCACTACCAGCCAAAATGTGAGTTGATAAGGTCGATCAACTGGTATAGTAGTCTGAAAATCTTCAGTTGTTGTTTCATCTACTCGAGCAAACAGACTTCCCCCGTGGGGATGTGGACGAAACACCCAACGGAGGTTTTGCAACACCTGCAAACATTCAGGGGTAGGAACTAGCGCCAGCACATCCGAAATGTCATAACCTATCTCCGGTAACTGTGGGGGAGTGGGTTGACCCAGGTAATAATCATGCCACAGTTCTAGGGCAAGAATTTTTTTGTATAAAATTTTCATCACTACCTGCGCCTTCCACCGTTCTCATTAATATATACTTCGGTAATAACTTCGCCCTCTGCTTTTCGCTTCGGTGCTTCTAAAGCTACAAGCCGAGCGCGATAAAGAACGAAGGGCACTTGTTTGCCTCCCAGAGAACCCCAGAGGTGGTTAACTTGTTCAAAAGTGAGAGGGTAAAGATCCATTACGATCCGCACATCCTGGGAGATACTACCGATACTATCCGGGGGGGGTGTGGCTAAAAATGAAAATTCCTTGGTTCCTTGTAAAAATTCAATTACCCACGAAAGGAGCTTCAAAGACTTGTCGTAATTTTCGTAGAGAACTGAAAAAAGAATAAATAAGTTGAGGTGAACTGGAGGATTTTGGTAAACTGTACGACCATTCTCCAAGCGATAGTTAGGAGCATTTTTGAGTGTAGCCTCTTCCTGAGAATTCACCAAACTCATCACCACATGATTATTAAGTTTATTGTTCGAGCCACCCAGTTCTTCAGCCATGGAAATATTACCTAGTATGACCTTATCTTCATTTTCCTCTAGGTAGTCATTTAGGTAGTCATTCAAATTTTTCTGGATTAGTGCCAGTGCATCGTAGATCATAAGTCTAATGAAAATTAGATATTGGTCAAGCTTCTAAGAATTCGCAATGACCAGAATAAACATAGTGGGTATCTCTATCACCTAATTGTCTATCAACAAATTCAACAACAAAATGGGACTCTTCATCACCAATAAGTTTCGCAGCATAATCTCCAGGCTCCAACAAATAAAGCAGTTCTGGCTCTAAGTCTTCTGACTGTTCGCTGTTAGGTTTGGCATAAGTGGAAACATTAATGCGCAATTTGCCAGTAATGTCTTCCCGCACATCTTCGCCAACTAAACCATTAACAATTGCGAGAGCCATTTTATCCGCATTAAACTTCTGCATGTCTTCTGAGGAACTGATAAAACAGCATTCAATTAGAATTGCTGGCATGAAAGTATTTTTAATCACATAGAACCCGCTATATTTTACTCCTCTGTTGGTAAAACCTAGTTTAAGGATTTGATTTAGGACTGATTGAGCTAATGCGCGACCTTTCCCTTCTGGTTTAAAAGCAAAAACTTCTGAACCTTTTGCCTTAGGAGAAGAAAACTTATTAAAGTGAATCGACACGAAAATATCCGCGCCGCTCACATTAGCTTTATTGACTCTTTGGCGCAAAGAATTAATTACGCTAGAGCAACGTTTAGGATTTACCGCGATCGCTCTGTGTCCACGCTGTTGTAAAAGTTTGATTACTCGATTGCCAACCTCTTTTGTTAAAATATCTTCCGAATAGTTAGCTGATACGGCTCCCGTATCCGGTGGACAATTATGTCCAATATCGATCGCAAACATCATAATTCTTACTCATCAAATAAAAGTAATTATCTTTATCTTTGTTTTGTTAGTATTCAGTTTTATCCACACGCTTAATACTGCTGGTCATTCAGGGATAACACCCCCCAATTCGACTAAAAATTAACCTTTTAGTGTGCGCGCAAGCAACTTATTTAATCATCTCCCAAAAAACCCACAACATTCTTGGGATGAGGGGTCAAATCTACAATTCGTCAGCACTATCCGATAGAGGAATGGGGAATTCCACTAATTGATATTAAATAGACTGAAGTTTTTATTTCTTGTACCCAATTGAGAAAAAGTAAATTTATTTATAGTTCAGATTCTTGTTCCAGAACTGTGAGCAGCTGTTCTTCTATTGGAGTCAGATAGGGACGCCTAATCTTTCCCAAATGCTCCAAAAGAACATAAGCGACTTTTTCCAAAGATTCACTATTTACCAACATAGTTAAACGGTTAACTAGTTGTTGCATCTGTCTACATTCATCTAGGCTATAGTTTAAAGATTGTAAATAGTCGAATTCAATAAACTCCACTATTCCATCCCAAAATTGCAAATGGCAACTATCTTCTTGAACTGCACTCACAATTCCCCAACACTTATTTTTCCCTCTTAGTTTGGGTTCATCCCTAGCGAGAATAAGACAAACCTCACCCACATAATGAGGTTGCTTAAGGTCTGTAGCTTTAGTCAATTGCTTAACCACTTTTGTTACAATTCGATTTGAAGGAACTTTGCCTCCTGCATAACCTACAGCTTGTTGCCAAGCTGTTCTCTGTAACTTGGGCTCTAGAGATGTCAGAGGTCGACACTGAGATTCTCTGGTAGGTAATATGTGCACAAATTGTGCACATTCAGCAACAGAAAGGTTGTCTACCACTAAGGCAGCACTAATCAAATTGTACAGATGTCGGCGATGAAAACAGAAACGTTCAAAACAATAGTCCTCAAATCTAGAATGGGTTGAACGATATAGTCTTTGGTCTCGTAATTTTTGTAATGCTTTTCCTGCTAAATAGAAGGATTGCTCTACCTGTTTTTCTAGCTGTTCTCGAGCATTTTGTTCTTTTGGTGTTAGTTCATCAGTGTTGTCAACATCTTCTACCCTTAAAGTTTGAACTAATGCAGAGTTTGCTTTTTGTCCAGCTAAAGCTATAGTAACTACTCCACGGGAATGATGTTCTTGAGCAAGCTGCACTTTTATTCACTCCAAATTTTAGGTTAATATCAAAACTTACCTGCGCTCTATATCAGAAGAAATTAATCTTAGATTTTTCCTTTGAATATAATTTTCACTAATTCAGAGCAGTTTTGATTTTAAGGAATTAAGTTGAGAATTTTGTGAGGACAGCACAGATTTTTCACCAAACTTTTCTAGTTTAAAAAAAGATTATTTTATGTTTTCAGCTAGAATTTTCAGCGCCAAGTTATAACAATTAAAAGTAGTCTTATCTCCTTGGAAATATGCTCTAGAGTTATCCTCAATCCATTTTTTAGACCCAATCTCACTTGTTCTTACTCAGAGCTACTTGATGATTCTGCAGCAGAGTTAGAAGTAGTGGGAGTCGTATTAGTGGTGTCTTCTGCCTTTGTTGTAGATGATTTTGCTGTGGGATCTTCAAAATTGACTTCCCATCCCAAATATTTTTTAATCAGGGAAGCAGCCCATTGGTATAAACGATTTAGAGGTCGCCCCAGGGCTTCAAACACTGCATACACAATTTCGTTGAAAGTAGGTTGATTAGACTCAAGCCACTTGCGAAAATATTGTCCACTTTTAAAAGCTATACCCCACACCCAGATAATTAAAGCAATCGACAAACGAAATAAAAAGATGATAATAGCGATGACTTGCACAATCAAATTCCAAGTCTTCCCAGCAGCTTTTTGGTAGACAGTGATAGTATCCTCTTCTGAGATAGTATTACATAATGTTTCTATAGCACCTTCAACGGGTTTGCACGGTATAGTTTGATCACCTGTATAGAGAAGTGCTCCCTTAGAAGAAGATTCTTGACTTTGCTTAACAATAGTATTTTGTCCCATAAATTTTCTCAATCTTTTGATTTGATGCCACTACATTCAATTCACACCTTGATTGTGAATAGCATTTTATACA
>JAAUYH010040749.1_pt1 | contig 12784 bp, 14 predicted proteins | sample 7278061 | NCBI WGS metagenome assembly JAAUYH01 (sample SAMN14350203, study PRJNA611818) | marine sediment metagenome | isolation source: surface marine sediment (0.6m) | place: French Polynesia: Moorea | collected 2018-08
ATAGGTAAAATTTCTAAAGCATAGTTAACTGAGAGACTTTTAGAGATTGGCGGGTACTTATGGAATCCGTTTACTGAAAAGTTTAAAACGTCAAAGTTTTGAATAACCATGGCAATCCTTCTTATTGTGACTGGGATATTAATTTATACTTCTTGAGTATTAGTAAGATATTCGTTAACTTTTACCTGCGTATCTTTAAGTTGGTTAATCATCGAACGAGTAATTAACTTTCCTTGCTCAACTAAAACCTTGCCATCGAGAGGATGGAGAATATCTTGCTCTGCTCGACGACCAATTAAAGCTTCAATATCGTCAAGATCGCTGACATACATCCCAGAAGGCAGCTCAACTACTACTCCCTCTCCTATCACCCTAGCTTGACAGGCAAGACGGGAATTCATATTACAGCTAGTAATTGTTCCTAGGGTACGCTGTTCTCGACGGCTAAGGGGAGAAAGACTCTCCATTCCTTCTTTGATGTAAATATGACAAGTGGCACACATCCCACGACCACCGCATTCCCTCAACACATTTAGTTCATTGTTCAACAGACCCGATAATAGATTATCGTTTGTCTTGATGGATGTTTCGATGTTAATGGGGTCGAGCTTAACTATTTTAGCCAAGGTTACTGCTCCTTCTCAATTTATTGAATACTTGAATTGGTTTAGATTTACTATTTGGCACTGTCAACATTCTGGCTGCCAGTAAGACGATCCATAATCACAGCATGGTCTTGTCCTTCTTTTAGCAAAGCTTCTACTGACTTAAGCCTTTCAAACAAACCCACAACGAAATGGTTGCACTCTGCTCCCATAGATTCACAGGAAGTTTGAACACAGTGAAGGTTTCGCCCAGTTATTTGACTAAAAAATACACTAAAAATACCAGCTTCTAGAAAACATTTAGGTAGATCGCTAGAAGAAACTGTCTCAGCAAAGGCGGAATTCCAAACTTTAACAATCAAAAATCCCTGCTGATAATAATCCATATCTAGCTCCATAGTTCCCCAACCATGGGTCTTCCAGCATTGCTTCAAACATTGCAGTAACTCCACCATCTCCATTTGGGCTAGGGGTTTGCCATAATAATTACTCAATTCTTCGCTAAAGCGGCGATAGAAGTTTTTCCCCCACCAGCGACCACAATTGAACAGTACTAATCCCGCAGCAGGACCAACTTCATCTTCTAAGCTGGTATGAATCGCTTGCAGCAAAACCTCTGGCAAAGCTATCAGACGAGAACCCTGACGATTTTCGATTAAACCAAATTCGTAATCTCCTTGCACATAGGCATCTGGGGCAAAGTAATTTCCGCCTAAAGAACCGTCTTTGATTAACTCGGCAACTTCAATCATCCCTATCCTCCTACTGTCATGGGAATTTGTTCCGTACTCAGATCTTGTTCACCCAAAAGAGTTGTCTGGGCTTGCTCTAAAAAAGGGTGAATTAAAAGTAACTGCTTTTGAGACAATACCTTCTCTAGGCGTGAGAGCAATAAATCATAGATGGAATTTTCCAGTGATTGCATTTGATGAGCTTGCACTATCTCTTTTAACCAGTCAAGAATTTGACATTGGAGATATTCTGGATTATTAAGTAGCATTGCCATGGCACTGTATCGCATGATAGCTAACCAATGTTTTAAAGCTTTTTCTAAAAGCTTAGAATTTTGCTCTGGATAAGCTCTTACAAGTTCTTCAGCAATGGGTTGAAAGATTTTAGTTTCCTGGTCGCGCAAACATTTATAGGTTTCCAGTCTTTGAGCTAAGGAAACAACAGAATTTTGGAAATCTTTTATTTCTGTTTTCTGTAGATAGTGGTCTTCTGCCTTATACAGAATAGCTTTAATATCAGATTGCATGATATAACTCTAGAATAGGTTAGATAAATCTTCTAATGTAATATTGTCGTCGGCTAATAAATCAGGCTTGGGGATGGATTTCAATTCAGGTAGAGCAGCGATTTCGGGATTACCTTCCCAGACAAAGCATTGAAAAAAGTCACTAATTGGTAAGGTTAAAGAAAAATCCCAAGAAGAACGTCTAACTTTTGCTAACAGTTCCCCTTGCCAGTTACTCTGACTAAAAAATTCTTCTATTTTCAAGCATAGCCAGGATATTTCCTGAAACATATCGTCCAGATCTTTTGTTTGCTGACCACCTTCCCAATTACTTTGACCAAAAAATTCCTGTACTGAGAAACGCTGCCATGAGAATGAATCGCTCATTTAAGATATTCCCCATTATGTAGTTGCTTTTCAATGTCTTTAGCACTAGCACCTTCACTTTGCCAAAAGGTGGCTGCATCAATTGTTTCTTTTTTACCCAAGAGAAACTTGCAATAAGTCTCTCCCATAGCGTAGCAATGAATTTCGATACAATCTAACTGCTTTTGCACTAAGTTACTAAAGAAACCAGCAAATAGACCTGCATAAATATGGCATACTGGTTTACCTACATCTCCTAGAGTACGAGCTACGGCAGAATCAAAAACATTAATAAACATAAATCCATTTTTTTGGTCACTGAGATCTACATCCCAGTTACCCCAACCTTGGCTAGTAAAAGGCCACCACCAAGCCTCTAGCACAAACGGAAGAACAAATTCATTAATACCTCTGTCGTATTCTTTTTCAAACCAGTTACAGAAAAAATCAGCATCCCTTTTCCCCCACTCTTTACCAATGTTATACATAACGACTGAGGAAGCACTACCTACTTCTTGTTCCAAGCCTTCGATTAAGCCAATAATAAAATCTTCTGTTACGAGAATGTCTCGAGATTCATTCCAATCAATAATTGTTCCTGTATTGCTTTGAAAACAGAAAAAATCTTCCAAGCGATAATGATGGTGTTTTTTAGGATATTTATTTTTCAATAAATGTTCTTTATCATTGATGATAATATTTTGTTTTTGTTTTGTTGTTGCTGTTACTATGGTCATTTTTTGATAGTCTTTAGGATAATTAATTAAATAAAATTATTAATCATTTTATTTTTATTTTCAGAATAATATACTTACTGAAAATAAAAAATAGCTCCAAATATTTTTTCAAGTCCGCATAAAAATTATGAATTAAATAATTCTAATCTTTTGAACTTACTTTTAATTGTAAATCTAGCAAAAAAATCTATTACTATCTCTGTATTTATGATTATTTTAGGCATTCTAATTTAGAGTGACAGCAGTATTATTACGGAAAAAACATTTTGGCTAAATTAATTGAGAGAAATCCTTGATAATATAAGAGCATGATTTAATAAAATTATTGATCCAAGCTTGCAACCAATCTAACTGCTTAGAACTAACAGAGTCTTTCAAATTTCCTTCAAAAGTTATCTGATTATGTTGATTAATATTAAATTGCTTTAACCAGTCAAATTCTGGTCTGGAAGAGTTAAAAAATTTAGCAGTTATAGTCCTGCCTAGATATCGATTACCATATTTATAGAGATTGTTAAAATGAGCGACAATATTCTCGATTGTGCAGTTTTGTATCATTCCTGCACTCACTGGATCAAAATCAGGAGGAAAAGTAGTCTGCTCATCATAAAAAGATCCTTTGAGATTTGTCTGGCTGAGATCGACTCCAATTAAGTAAGTGCCTGTTAAGTTGGCGTAACTGAGATCGGCTTGTACTAACTTAGCTGCGGTTAAACAGGCTTTATTTAGACAAGCTCCCGTCAGATTCGCTTCTCTTAGTTGGGCTATAGCGAGGTTAGATCTGCTAAGGTCAGCACAAGCAAGATTTGCTCTACTTAGATTTGCTCCACTAAGTTCTGCTCTAATTAGGAAAGATTTACTCAAATCTGCATCACTTAAATCCGCATTTTTGAGATTAGCATAATTGAGATCTGCCTCCCGCAAATTAACATGTCTCAAAGATTGTTTTCCAAGATCTGCTCTTTGAAGTTGCGCCTTGGGAAATTGTCTTGTTCCTGAATCATATTGTTTACAAAATTCAATAACAGGACTTTTATTAAATACCCGTGTTTTTTTTTCTATCTTATGCATACCTTATACATTAGAGTTAGTGGGTTGATTTGCAAACATAATTTAAAATAATTATGTATCTCACAATATTAGCTTTGTAGAGTTGAATTTGTTCTCAGTATTTATTGATATGTTCTACATATTTTTTTTGTGAAATTATTTTATTAATCCACTGAATTATATAAGCTAATTATCAAGAGAGATAAGATATTGTTGCTAGGTAAATATTTTAAAAATTCTGTGATTTCACTGATGACATGAGCAATATTAATTGAACTAGAAGTATCAATACAAGAGAATAATTAAGGCTGGTGTAACCAATGCCATAATGATACTCAAAGGCATACCCAACTTAATAAAATCGATAAATTTATATCCTCCTGGGCTATAAATCATGGTATTAGTTTGATAGCCAATGGGAGTCATAAAGCTATTAGAAGCACCAAAAACAACTGCATACATAATTGCTACAGCACTAAGATCGAGATATTGAGCTACTTGAATCCCCAGGGGAATCATCAATAACACTGCCGCATTATTAGACAGAATTGAGGTCAATACGGTTGTGATTATATAGAAAAAGAATAAAATCCAGTAGACAGATAAATTGTTGCTAATTATCCATAGAGGTTTGGCTAATAACTCTGTTGCCCCAGAATTTTCCATGGCTGTACTCAAAGGAATTAAACCTGCCAACAAAAAAATTACGTCCCAACGTACCGCGCCATAAATTTCACCAGGTTTAAGACAACCAGTCAACACCATCAAGACTACGCCAGTTAAAGCACTCACGAGAATAGGAATGAGATCTAATGCTGAAACTAAAATAACTGCCAGACAAATTGCGATCGCCACTGTGGCTTTATCTTGACGTAAATTATATAGATCTCGCTGTTCTAAAACTAATAGTTCGCGGGAAGTTTGCAAACCCAGAAAGCTTTGTTTTGGACCTTGAACTAACAATACATCACCAAATCGTAAGGGAACTTTACCCAATCTTTCTCTTAATACTTCTCGCCCACGGCGAATTGCTAAGACGGTGGCATTACGACGTTGACGAAAGCGCAAATCTTTGAGGGTAGCCCCAATAAAGCGGGAATTGGATAAGATTAAAACTTCGCCAATTTTTTCCTCTCCCGTATTTAATTCAGTTTCTAATTTATCTTGATTGAATTTAACATCGGGCAGAATATCTAATCCTCGTTCATCTTTAATTTGCAGTAAATCTTGCCTCCTTCCCCGAATAATTAAGATATCCCCAGCACTAATTTTTTTATCGGCTATAGGTTGAGGAAAATGACTATCATTGTGTATTAATTCTAATACGTCTAAATCGAATTTACGCTGAATCTCACTTTCTCTGAGGGTTTGCCCAATCAAACTCGAACCAGGGGTAACAACTACTTCGGTCACATAGTCTCGTAATTGGTAATCTTCACTCAAACTTCCTTGAGTAATTGGTTTGCGGTTAGCTAAAATTTTAGGACTTGCGATCGCCAGATACAATAAACCAATGGCAAAGATGACTAACCCTAATTTAGTAAAGGCGAATAGGGAAAATTCTCCCTGTCCCAATCTTGCCGATAAACCACTAGCCAAAATATTAGTAGAAGTACCAATTAAAGTTAAGGTGCCGCCTAAAATGGACACAAAAGAAAGGGGCATCAATAACTTGGAACTAGAAACTCCGCTCTTTTTGGCAAAATCTTCAATAATAGGGATAAAAATAGCCACGATCGCCGTATTATTAATAAAAGCACTGATTGGTCCTACGATCGCGCCCATAATCAGGATCTGTTGTTCGACGCTTTTACCACCCCATTGCAATAACCAATCTCTAACTACTTGAATTGCCCCAGTACGAGTCACTCCTGCACTGAGAATAAACATTGCCATAACGGTAATAGTGGCAACGTTGCCAAACCCAGCAACCCCCTCTTCGGGTGTGACCAAACCCAAAAGCATCAGGGTGATGGCAATAATAATGGCGGTTAAATCCACAGGGAACCATTCTAAAACAAAGGCAATTAAGGCTACAGTTAGTATAGTTAGGGTAAGAATGATATCCATGCAAATTAAGCCATAAAATGTTACTAGATTAAACGCATTAATTATAGTTGCCTTTCTGCTGGTTGCCTTAAGAGAAAAAATCAGTTCTTCCTTAAAAAGTAAACTTGGTATAAGTTAGATATTATAAATTCAAGCTTTAAGCAGAGTTGAATGCAACTATCACCCCAAGAACAAGATAAGCTGACAATTTTTACTGTCGGGTTGTTGGCAGAAAGACGGAAAAATAAAGGTTTAAAGTTAAATTATCCCGAAGCAGTAGCCTATATTTCTGCTGCGATCCTAGAAGGTGCTAGAGAAGGCAAAACCGTAGCCGAGTTGATGAGTTATGGCAAGACTATACTCAGTCGCCAGGAGGTAATGGAAGGTATTCCTGAAATGATTGACGAGATACAGGTAGAAGCCACTTTTCCCGACGGTACTAAGTTAGTCACAGTACACAATCCCATACAGTAATCAGTGCTAACTAATCTACTAACCACTGTACAGACGTAGCATGCTACGTCTCTACCCACTAACTACTAACAAAAAAATGATTCCAGGTGAAATTATTACCCAGCCAGGGGAAATTATCTTAAATGAAGGCAGAAACACGATCGAGATTGAGGTTAGTAATACAGGCGATCGCCCGATCCAAGTTGGTTCTCATTTTCACTTTTATGAGGTCAATTCTGCCCTAAAATTTGCGCGGGAGTCTACTAAAGGAATGCGCCTAGATATTCCCGCAGGTACAGCCGTTAGATTTGAACCAGGAGATAGCAAAGAGGTATCACTAGTGGCGATCGCTGGTAGTCGAGAAATTTACGGTTTTAATGGTTTAGTTAATGGCAAAATTTAACTAGAATAAATAAAATCAAATGAATAAATCAGTTGCCAGACTCGGTATTGGTGGTCCTGTAGGCAGCGGCAAAACCGCTTTACTAGAGTGTTTAATCCCCATGCTCACTCAGCAAGGTGTTGAAGTTGCTGTAGTCACTAACGACCTATTAACTACTGAAGATGCAGACCGTTTAAAAAGTCAGGGATTTCTGACACCAGACAGAATTATTGGCGTGGAAACGGGTAGCTGTCCCCATACTGCCATTCGGGAAGACCCAACCATGAATTTATTGGCAGTTAAAGATTTAGAATTACTTTACCCGCAGTTAGATTTAATTTTTATTGAAAGCGGTGGGGATAATCTGGCTTCTACGTTTAGTTACGATTTGGTAGATGCTTATATTTTTGTGCTGGACGTGGGGGCAGGAGACGATATTCCTCGTAAAAACGGTCCTGGCTTTGTGCAGGCAGATTTAGTGGTTATTAATAAAATCGATCTTGCTCCCTATGTGGGTGCAGACTTGGATTTAATTCGTCAACAGGCTCCAAAATATAGACAAGGAAAGCCCATTATATACACTAATTGTAAAACAAAAGAGGGTTTAATAGAAGTGAAAAATTTTATCTTAGAAAGGGTTTTATTTAGCAATTAATCATGCTCAAACAATTGCTGGCTGTTTTTTTAGAATCCCACTGTCCTCTTTGCCATCGTTCTAGCGCAACTACCATTTGTAGCTACTGTCAACAAAAATTAGCTAATGAGCAGTTGCCGTCAGGCGATCGCTTTTGGCAAGGGGATTTACCTTTATTTGCCTGGGGTAGATATGACGGACAATTAAAACAGGCGATCGCTCAACTTAAATATCATCATCAGCCAGAAATAGGCAGTATCTTGGGCAATTGGCTGGGGCAAGCCTGGCTGCATAGTTCAGTAAGTAAACCAAACAAGATCGCTGTTATTCCTATTCCTTTAGATCGAGAAAAACAGCAACAACGAGGATTTAATCAAGCCGAAGTAATTGCTAGGGGATTTTGTCAGCAAACTGGTTATTGCTTGCAGCCTAAAGGTTTAATTAGAATCCGCAATACTCAAGCGATGTTTAATTTGCAAGATGCAGCCGCTAGACAAAATAATCTCCAAAATGCGTTTATCCTGGGCAAGAAAGCGCCACAAACCCCTGTCTTGTTATTAGATGATATTTACACCACGGGAACAACGGTCAAAGAAGCTTGTCAAACCCTACGGCGACACAATGTCAAGGTAATTGGTGTGGTAGTTACGGCTAAAGCAGGTTGGGATATCTCAATTATTTAAATTACCATGTTGCGATCGCTTTGGGAGCAAAAAATTATAGCTCCCTTACCTCATAGCTATTTAAACAGATTTCACGCCAGCATCAAACTACGGCGTGGGGGTAAAGTTACTTCTAGTTCTCCATCATCATGCCAAATTGCTCGACCTTCACCATAGATTAAAGAATTTGGCTGCATCTGTAATTCAGCAACGGGAAAACGAGCAGTTACAGGGTTAGTATCCACATTGACCGCCACTATAATTGCTGAATTATCTAAAATACGGGCAAATATATAAATATGTTTAGCTGCATAAAGAGTTTTATACTTGCCAGTACGTAAAGCAGGATATTGGTGACGCAGAGCAATTAGTTGCTTGTAATCTTTTAAAACTGCTGTATCCCAGTCTTGTGGCTGGGGGAAACCTCGACGAGAATCGGGATCTCTGCCTCCAGGTAAACCCACCTCATCACCATAATAAATACTAGGTGCGCCAGGAAAAGTCATCATCAAGACGGTAGCTAACTGGACACTAGTTTTGTCTCCTCCCACAGCAGTGAGTAACCTAGCTGTGTCATGACTGTTGAGTAGGTTTAATTGAGTTAGCTGGATTTCCCAGTGATGCATTTTCAGCAAGGCATCAATTTTTACAGCGTATTCAGCGGCAGAAATAGGCGGATAGGGTTTTAATTCATGTTCACTATATTCTGGGATATAGCGATCGCCTGCGGTAAAAGCGATGGCTGCTTCGGCAAAGCGATAGTTCATTACCCCATCAAATTGAGTGCCATCAAGCCAAGGACTGGCATCTCCCCAAATTTCACCGACAATATAAGCTTCGGGATTAACGGCTTTAACTCGGTCGCGAAATTCTTGCCAAAAACCAGGAGTGTCCACTTCATAGGGAACATCTAACCGCCAGCCATCTATACCTTTGTGCAGCCAATATTCCCCAATTTGCATGATATATTCTTTAACCTGGGGATTATCATGATTAAATTCTGGCAAGGCTCGATTTTCCACCCAACTTTCATAGTTAGCGGGTTTATCCCCATCATAAGCCGATAGAGGCCAACCTGTGATTTTAAACCAATCTAACCAGGGGGAATGGGGACCATTTTCTAGGATATCGTTGAAGAAGAAAAAGCCTCGACTGGCATGGTTAAATACACCATCTAAAACAACTTTGATGTTTTTTTGGTGTGCTGCTTGAATTAAAGCGTCAAATGCCACATTACCCCCTAATATGGGGTCAACTTGGTAGTAGTCATGGGTGTGATAGCGATGATTAGATGCAGATTGGAAAATAGGCGTAAAGTAAATCGCATCGATTCCCAAGTCTTGAAGATAGTCTAGTTTATCGATTATCCCCCAGAGGTTGCCACCTTTATAACCTTGTAAAGTTGGAGTAGCATCCCACCCCTCATAACTACTTGCTTGCCATTGTCCTTTGATGGTGGCTGGACTCTTAGCAAAGCGATCGGGGAATATTTGATAGAAAACTGAATTTTTGACCCAATCTGGTGTTTTGATATTCATCTTGTCAATATTTAAACGCTGAATCCTACTTAACCTACGTCAACGAGAAATTTAATTACTCTTACACTTAAGCGATCGCCCGTCATTAACTGTAAACAGATGTATTTTATTAAGCTCGATTGCCAACCAGACTGAATCGCCAACGGTAATTGGTTTATCAGGAGGCAGACTAACCACCAGATTGATACTATCATCTTCTGTTAAATGAGCCGAAATATAAGTTTCACTTCCCAAGGCTTCTACCAAATCTACTGTCACGGCAAGATTAGCTTCTGTTGGAACATCCAAGTAAAAATGTTGGGGACGAACACCTAAGTAAAATGACTTCTCCCCACTAGCTTCTAAGTGTGTAGCCCAAAATTCAGGTAAAGTCAGACGGAATTGTTGGTATTGTAGGGTTAAAGGGGCGGTTAATTCTACAGGTAAAAAGTTCATGGGCGGCGAACCAATAAACCCAGCTACAAAACTATTGGCAGGATGTTCGTAGATTTCTAAGGGGGGGGCAATTTGTTGAATTTGCCCGTCATTCATCACGGCAATGCGATCGCCCATGGTCATCGCCTCGGTTTGGTCATGGGTGACATAGACTGTAGTTGTTTTTAATTGCTTTTGTAATTTAACAATCTGGGCGCGGGTTTGAGTCCGCAATTTAGCATCGAGATTGGATAGAGGTTCATCCATCAAAAAGACTTGAGGATTACGGGCGATCGCCCGACCCAAGGCTACTCGCTGTTTTTGTCCTCCCGATAGTTCTTTGGGTAAGCGATAGAGTAAAGATTCAATCTGCAATAAACTGGCGACATATCTAACGCGATCGCGAATTGATTTCTCTTTTGCCGACAGGTAACGCATACTTCTGGGTAAATGACGGGTAATTGCCACCAAGAAATTTTGTAAGGGCGATTCATGTTGGGAATAATTCCGTCGCAAACCAAAAGCGATATTATCGTAGATATTGAGATGGGGATAAAGAGCATAATTTTGAAAGACCATCGCCATATCTCTGGCTTTTGGCGGTAAATAATTTACCAGGCGATCGCCAACTCTGATATTACCCCCTGTTAACTCTTCTAAACCTGCTAACAGACGTAATAGGGTACTTTTGCCGCAACCAGAAGGACCAACCAAAACCAAAAATTCACCATCTTCCACAGTAAAGTTAATGTCCCGTAAGACGCTAACCGCCGTAGTTTTACCTGAAGATTTCTGGTTCTTCAATTCAACTGTTTCGTCACTATGCACCTTTGAACGAGAATAGCTTTTGTAGACGTTCTCGACAACAACTTTTGCCACTATTAAATCAAGATAACTAGACTAAATTGTTTGCTTTTGTCTAGTCATAGTATCACTTTGTTTTTAATGCTGCCGTTATTGGTAATGGACGATGTACAACAATTTTGAAGATATTTTTAGGTTACAAATGCACCAATTTAATTGACACCTAATTTTGTAGACGTTCTCGACAACAACTGTTACCACTATTTAATCAAGTTAACCAGACTAAATTGTTTACTGATGAGTTACAAATCAAAAAAAGAGATTTTTAAGGATAGAACTACTGCATTAAGGATTGAATATAAGAATTAAAATCTATTAACATATAAAAAAACATATCAATAAATTTTGATGCAAATAATTAATAAAGACTCAACTCAGATTTGGACTGGGTTTCGCGCACTTTCCGATCCATTAAGACTGAAGATAATTGAACTACTGCGTTCTCATGAGTTATGCGTTTGCGAACTCTGCGAAAGACTCGAAGTGAGTCAATCCAAACTATCTTTTCATCTTAAGAACCTCAAAGAAGCCAATCTCGTTCATTCTCGGCAACAAGGACGTTGGATGTACTATAGTCTAAATTTAGCTCAATTCGTGGTTTTAGAGCAATATTTAGCTGAATACCGACGTTTTAGCGAAATAATACCAGCCAGAGGATGTGACTGAGAAGTTCAATCCTAAAAATTTATCTAACAAATCAAAATTATTTGATACATCAAAAAAAATTGATGTATGATGAAATTACTCCTACAGTTTTGAGTAGATTAATTAAAAATGAATCCAGAAAGTCCACAAATTAACGCTCAAGCCGTCCAAGCAGGCGGTCAACTAAACGTATTCGAGAAATACCTGACCCTTTGGGTAGCCCTCTGTATTGCTGCGGGAATTGTTCTAGGCAAAACTTTTCCTGGGGTAGCTCAATCCTTAGATTCCATGAGCGTTTATAACGTCTCTATTCCTATTGCCATCTGCCTGTTTTTCATGATGTATCCCATCATGGTCAAGATTGACTTTTCCCAGGCAAAAAAAGCAGCCAAGTCTCCCAAACCAGTGTTGCTGACTTTAATAATCAACTGGCTGGTTAAGCCTTTTACGATGGTGATATTTGCCCAGTTTTTTCTGGGTTGGTTATTTCGGTCTTTTTTAACGGCAACCGAACTGATACGAGGAGTAGAAGTTACGTTAGCCAATTCCTATATTGCTGGCGCGATTTTACTAGGTATTGCTCCCTGTACTGCAATGGTGTTGATGTGGGGCTATCTTTCCTACAGTAACCAGGGACATACCCTCGTCATGGTAGCAGTGAATTCTTTAGCGATGTTGTTTCTCTACGCACCTTTGGGTAAATGGTTACTCTCGGCAAACAATCTCACTGTCCCCTGGGAAACAATTGTACTTTCGGTTTTGATCTATGTTGGTTTACCATTGCTAGCAGGAGTTCTTAGCCGTCACTGGATTCTCCACAACAAAGGCAGACGTTGGTTTGAAGAGAACTTTCTCCATTATCTTTCCCCAGTGGCGATCGCAGCATTACTGTTAACTTTAGTTCTCTTGTTTGCTTTCAAAGGAGAATTAATTGTTAATAATCCCCTACATATCTTATTGATTGCCGTACCCCTATTCTTACAGACTAATTTTATTTTCTTAATTACCTATGTTGCGGGTTTAAAACTGGGACTCGATTACGAAGATGCAGCCCCCGCAGCTTTGATTGGTGCGAGTAATCATTTTGAAGTTGCGATCGCCACTGCGGTAATTTTATTCGGTCTTAATTCTGGTGCTGCTTTAGCCAC
>JAAUYH010041028.1_pt1 | contig 12784 bp, 4 predicted proteins | sample 7278061 | NCBI WGS metagenome assembly JAAUYH01 (sample SAMN14350203, study PRJNA611818) | marine sediment metagenome | isolation source: surface marine sediment (0.6m) | place: French Polynesia: Moorea | collected 2018-08
CAACGCTTGCTGCCCTCGTTCTGAAACTTTCGAATCCATTTTTAAATGGACGTGCAGTCATGTTCCAAGTTGATCATAGTCTCGATTGGTACTGGTTTGAGATGGCAGCCTTTTTCGTTGTTGGGGCACTCGGAGGACTGCTCGGTGCAATTTTTATTCGATATAATGTCCGATGGACCAAATTCCGATTGCACAATAACTGGATGAAGAGAAGTCCGATTCTTGAAATTATTGGCATTGTTTCATTAACCACATTCATGTCGTATCCGGTTGGATTCTTACGATTGTCCAATACCCAAATTTTGACTGAACTGTTTTCTGACTGTCAAGAGCTTGCGGATGAAGGTGGTGGCGATTTGCTTTGTAATCCTAATCGATGGCGCGATATGATGCTCATTCTGAGCTATGGCTGTTTATCCAAACTATTTTTGACAATTCTGACATTCGGTGCTCGTGTTCCAGCAGGGTTGTTTGTTCCATCCATGACAATAGGTGCTTGTGCAGGCCGTGCAGTAGGAGAGGGAATGAAAATGTTGGTACAAATGAAACCTGAATGGACGGTATTTTCCGAATGCAGTACATCAAGTGTTTGCGTACGACCACCCATTTACGCGATTGTTGGTGCGGCAGCGACGCTTGGTGGAGTAACTCAAGTTTCAGTTTCGCTTGTGGTGATTATGTTTGAACTGACAGGAGGGTTGAGTCATTTGTTGCCAACAATGGTTGGGATTATGGCAGCGAAGCTAATCTGCACAGTGTTCCATGAGGAAGGAATTTATGATCAACACATTAACTTACGGAGATATCCGTTCTTAGACACGAAGCAACATGTTTCACACGAATCAGTAGCAAGGAAAATTATGCGAACCAACTTGAAAGTAATTCCGGAACTTGGAGCAACTGTCGGATTCTTGCGAAAGCTTCTCAACGACCATAACTATTATGGATTTCCGATTGTGCGGAAACAATCCGATATGGTGCTCACAGGGAACATTGTGCGAAAAGAGCTGATGTTGGCAATTCAAAAAGCAATGCAAAATCCAGCGGTTGACAACGACACGCCAGTTTCGTTCAAGGGCGAGTTTGACGAGAAAGATAGTCAGTTAATTCGAGAATTGACACCAGGCGAAGGCCATGTATTGAACTTTGCAGGATTTCGGGATCGGTACTTGCTGCAAGTGCGACCGGACACACCAATCTCGGATGTATACGGTTGTTTCTCAGCACTAGGAGTTCGAATGTCGTATGTAACAAAGAACGGAGTGCTTCTTGGAGTAATATCGAAGAAGGATTTGATTGCGTACTGTGATGCAACTGAAGGAATTGCGAGCAAGTACTTCTTGTAACTTGACCACTAATCATTTCTATATAGCAGATGATCACAGTGATAATTGTAAAACGATTCTACTAACTTAACACCACCGTACTGTACTGATTCTGTTATCTATGTTGGTACAGTATTGCTAGAAGAATTGCAGAATTCAAAATATGAGAGAGTGAGTATGTAAGGTTATTGTGCTTGTTTCAATGAAGTATACTGTACTTAGGGATTTGACCACAACATCGGGCATACAGTTCAGTAGCATTGATTTCTTGTGATAAGTACACACGCATTAGCACGTACACACTACAATACCAGTATCTCTCATACAGTCACATACGAATCTGAGCACAATACTGTACTGTTTTGATCCCAATTCTTGTCAGCAGGTGCACCTCAAAGTCACCGAGTAAAATTGAGTCACACACATAAACGTATTGCTTCGTCGACTCGCAGGTTTTTAGCACCTCCTGAATCTTGTTTCACACATACCGAAGCCAGCACCTGCGCCCGCCCGCCCGCCCGCCCTTGCTCCCGTACCCGAGCTAACACCACACCGCTATTGTGCACAACTCATCACTATCCATCATGATAACAGCGACACGAAGCTCCTTCGATAAATCGCACATACATGTCGACGGAGATAATGCGCACAGCACTGAAAACACTAAAATAGATCAATCATCGTTAAATGATGGAGATACTCAACCCTCGTTTACTCGCACCCGTTCGAATGTTTTAACTTCTGGGTTCAGTCACCACGTTGCACCCACTCCGATGCACGACTCACCTACACCCGCTAACGATTCGAAGAGCGATGGAGTTGGTCCCTTTTTTATTGGCGTTTCTGGTGCAAGTGCAAGCGGTAAGACTACGGTATGTCAGAAAATTATTCATGGTCTCGGTGACCAGCGTTGCGTACTCGTCTCCCTAGATTGGTTTTACCTCGGTTTACCTGATGATGTCGACCCTGCGTCTTACAATTTCGACCATCCCGATGCTTTCGATTACGCTTCGTTGAAAGAAACTTTGGAGATGATGCGTCAGCGTGTGCCAGTTTCTGTTCCCAAGTACGACTTTACTCAGCATCGTCGAGTTCAGGATAATTGTGAAGAGCTCGACGTCGCCGATGTTGTTATCGTTGAAGGCATCCTGTCGTTCTACGATAAGTCTGTGCGTGACTTGATGCATATGAAAATTTTTGTTGATGAAGATCCCGACATTTGCCTCGCACGTCGAATTACTCGTGATGTCGCCGCCCGTGGACGAACTGTAGACTCCGTACTTGAGCAATACACCCGTTTTGTGAAACCCAGTTTCGAGCGCTTTATTCTACCTACTAAGCGATATTGTGATATCGTGGTACCGCGAGGTGGGGAGAACCTCGTCGCCATCGACCTCATTATCAAGCACAGTGCCCTTAAAATTAGACAATGTGACACCCGTCGCCTCTACTCGAATCTTGTGGTTATGGCCGATTCGTACCAAGCTCGAGGGCTGCACACGATTATTCGTCATCATAATGCTCCACGGGAAGATTTTGTGTTTTACGCAGATCGTTTAATGCGTTTGCTCATCGAAGAGGGATTAGGATTGTTGCCATTTGAACGCAAAACAGTAGTAACACCTACAGGCTCGCGATATTATGGCGTTGGATTTGTTGCAGGATTGGCGGCCCTCAGTCTCATCCCCAGCGGTGAAGCGATGGAAAACTCTCTTCGTGCTGTATGCAAGGCGGTGCGAATCGGAAAAATCCTTATAACCGATGAGGATGGAACTGTTGGTGAACATTTTTCACCAAACAAGAGTAGGCACATCAAGTATGTGAGCATTCCTCCAGAGATTCAGAATCGCCACATTTTAGTGTTGGCACCGATCATGAACACAGGCGCGGCTTGTGAATTGGCAGTTGAGAAGCTACTGAGCCGAGAAGTAGGATGCAAGGAAGAAAATATCATGATTTTGTCACTTATTGTTTCACCAGAGGCTGTGAAGCGTATTTGCGGAAGGTACCCCAAAGCAAGACTGGTGGTGTCGGCTATTGATAGTGGGATAGATGCGAACGGCTGTGTTTCACCGGGAATTGGCGACTTCAGTGCGCGGTATTATGGTGCTGAGCTCATCTCCAAATTTGCTAGCTAACGGACGATGGTATAGTTTTAGCACGTGGAAAGTTATGTGAAGACTTTATTTCGTACATTAAAGTTGGGCGTGAGAGGTAGCGAACGAACGAACAAGCAAACAAATAACAGTAAGATATACGGGACAAACGTGGAGGTGAGCAATCTGAAGAAAGCCTTGCAACGTCAACCACACTAGCATGGATCAAAATCGAGTCTACTCGGAGGATTGCGGCTCGCCATCCCAGGCAGCAATGCTCGCAAGCCCAGTGTTGGCAGAACTTTCGCGCGATTCTTTGTCGTCCGGCTTGGTCGGCAGAGCTGGGGGAGGAGGCGGGAGCGCCATTCGGTTCAGCCAGATGCCCATGCCTTCTATTAGTGCAAGGATAACACCGCCGGCGAGTGCAGATCGAGACGCTATTTTGTACCCGTTTCGCAGAGATAAAGTACCACCCGCCAATGCTCCAGAAGCGATCGAGTTCCAGGGATCTTCCTTTCCACGAATGCCATGTAACGCGCAATCGTACATGGAGTACATACCTCCCCATACTGCGAATGAACCACCTAATGCGGGGGCACGCATTTTCACAGCGTCTACCGCACCAGCAAAACGCGCGCCGCGTGGAGAGTTACGAGCTCCTTTAACAAAGTGCCACAACGAGCCACCAATTGCTCCCATAGCAAATGCGCCACCAGCATCTTTGACAAGTTGAATCGTGAAATAGTTGAATGTTAGCAAATGACAGGAAAGAGAATCAAACAAAGTCGAAAGAGACAGGATATAGATACATACCATCAACGATTCGATGCGGACAGGGACATCGCTCGTGATCCACCTGCGTTCGGTCTGGTGGAGGTACTGCACTGCTCATGCTTGCCCCAAGCTTGAGTACGGAGAGTAACTTTGGGGAGTCGACGGCGGTGGCCAAAGGTGAATGACCTTGAGCTATTTACAAGAAATGCCCACACAGCGGGTTATTATTGGTCACATAGAATGGAGAGACTACTGAAACGAGTGGTTGCTACATAACGCCTATTTAGAGAATATCACATTTGTTTATTGCTCAAATGTACTGGGTCCAATTTTGAACCGAATTCAAGGGGCAGGAGTGGGGCTTAAATCGAATGCAAGGTCCCCAAAAGGCAACTGCCTCGATAGAGAAAATAGGGTAATCAGATTATTTAAAGAAGCTTAAATTTCCTAATTGCCATTTTAAAAACGGTCATGACAGCTCGAAATAGTTGAGCACTGTGCAGAGAGCGACCTCTACAGCAGGAATTATGCTGACTGCATTTAAAACTTGCAGATTGTTCTCGAACAATTCTTCCAGAAAGAGTGGCTAATAGAACTTCCTGGTTCATTTATCTTTCTGATACATGACAAAGGAATCCATTAATAGCAGAGATGGCCAACAATAAGTACATATTATTCTTATTGAACAATTGAGGGAGTAGTTTATAATATAGGTGTACTTTCTTCAAATAGTTTTTAATTTATCGGTAGAAAATTCATATCTCTACTAATCTAAAACACCTTAATGAACAGTCCGGTAAGTGAGGAAAGCCCGAGTTCCACAGATTGGGCCTGTAATCAATAAAAATGCCAGGTTTCAATTGCCAGTAGACATTTGCTTTTAATCTTATTTTGTTGGACTCTTAGAGTAATACAACAAAACGATTGTTACTAAGATCAACAGACTAAAATGTAAAAAAATTGGACATTAGTGCCAAATAAACCCAGTTTTGCCAAAATAGCTTGCAAGGAGTCAGTCGGCTAATGCAAGCAATCTATGGGATGCTGTATCATGGACGATCAGCCGAAATTTATTAGCTTCGGAACAAAATATGACTCGTTCGACTGGAGATTCTAAGGTATGGGTCTACTACACCTAAAATTTGTTCACGGGTCCTAAACATAATGAAGCCCAGTCAAACCGAAAGTTGATACTCCGAAAAGAATCATAATAAATTATAGCTCATGTTTAGCAAATTGTATTGCACAATACATAAACAAAAACCCATTATTTTACCAGAGATAAAAGATAAAGCATGCACATGACAGGGTACCTAAGAGTCGAAATGCATACGGGTGTTGTGTGCACGGCTATAACTTCGGATTTAGTGGGTATAATAAGAGTCTTTAACTTACAGAGCAGAATAACTATGACGCTGCCCTATGATATATGTTCAACCTTAAAAGCGCTTGACAAATAATTTCAAGGTCTACATACATGACAATATTCAAAGTAAGTGGCAATTTGGACTAATAATTTCTACAGTACTTAGTTTATGCACCTAGTGTCATATTTGGGGACAAACTAATTAGAATTGTGACCATAGTAGCTTCGTGCGCTTTATACTGAAAGTAATAATATAAAGGAGGGTATATAGTGCTCATGAATTTGGGAAAAAACAGTACAAAACTCAGGTAACGGGCAAACCATCGTGGTATTTTGCTTATGGGCCTTATCAATCACGTCTTCAGCCCATCCTGGACTGTTATCCACAGTATTAAGAGAAAGTAGTATAATGGAAAGATTAAGGGCAATAAATTTGACAAGGCTTTTGCCCAATTAGGCTGAGCAGTCGCATACCGACGCGTGCACATTGAAAAAATTTAAAATAAAAAACAATACCATCGAGTCCCAATTGTTTCGAAAACGGAGAAACTGCAAAGCCTCAGAATCAGATATTGCGACACGGCCAGTAGCGGAAAGTCACATCTAAGGACGAGTAAGAGGAACAATGCATAACAATGAGCTAACCTATTCGAATCGAATTTGACATCATGTCGGAGCACCTGCTGCGCCTTGGGCGACTAAGCGCAAGCGCCCGGGCTTGCAGTCGCTGCAAGCGTAAACGATTTCCGAAGTAGCATGGGCAGGGCAAAGTCTACGGCTTTATTTGATGTGCTGCAGTATTACTAGTCATACTATGCGTATTGATCGTGTGGGTGATGATAAATTGTACACGGGGCACGTTACGTTTTACTATTCATGAAAAAAATGGCAGATCCAATGGGTACTACGAAATATTATGTTCGACTTTTCGCACTCTCGTGTGTGTCGAACTAGACAACACCTCGGGTGAATGGAAGTTTCTGTTCGAGATAGAGAATTATTTGACATATCATCTTTCTCTCGTTGATAAAGCTGGTCATTTCAATCTGAACCTATTGATCATGCTAAAAATAAAGCGAAAGTTCCTGATTGTGGTACACATGCGGTGTGCGCCGCTGGCTTGCAAATCGAATCGTAATAACACCAGCTAAACTCTGACCGCTGTGATTCGGTCATCTCTTTTGGAATATTGAAATGACGCTTGCTTAATGAACATACGTGAAGTTGACTTTACTTCAATAAATTGGTGCGAATTTGGCTGTTCGCCCAAATTTGTCCTCTCGACATTACCTGGAACTTCTTAACTTGAAAAAACATCCAATTGCTCATTTAGGCCTAATTAGTATACGTCGTTATAGAAGCCAAGCACACAGTAAGACGGCCAATGGGCCGTCACGCTGCCTTCAAATCGCCATGTACCAATTCCAATTGGCGTCGGGATGATTATTGTTCGTTTCGGTGATGTTGTACAGAAAGCAAATGGTTAGATGTTGAGTGTTGTTACCGTTATGAGTTCTCAGCGTCGAGTACGCAGCATTGCTATTTTCTGAAGTATCGCAGATGTCCGAAGGCAATGAACATGCCAAGAACGGCACAAGAGTAATACGTCATCGTCAATGTTCTTGTCATTCCGCGCGAGAGAAACAGAAACACCGATACAAGAACTCCCTTGGATAATGGCTTTATACATGAGAAAATTGCGTTTGGTTTCTCCAGATAGACCGATTTAGCACTTAAGATAGCTTAAATAACTAAACAGCAATAAGTTTGTACACCTCAATCCTATTCGGAGATAAAATAGGTTTAGCGTCGACTCCACTATCACCCTACACTATATTTATGAATTCGCGCAGCACACCTTCAGTGCAGTCGACAATAAAATTCTCATGATGAAAAAAATTCCAGGCCAATGATATCACGCTCAACCGGGGTTGATATTGTCTTATTGTTTCTAGAGAAATTGACTTGAACTTTTTTGCCCAACGCATCCCAAATCTTTACGGCAGTTGAAATCCTAGCGGGAACGCTCATGTTCGATTGGCGTATGGCGGAGAAAGAAAGAGATATATTACCCTTGGTATTGCGGAGAGCAAAGTGGCAGCGACGGAGGTCAGTCGGAAGGTGGTGGTCTTATATGGATAATTATTTTACTCGTAGGCTCATACGCTCAAGGCGAAGTTTATTATTAACGAATACGCATTTCGCTCATTCTCAATCACATCTTTGATCCTATGACGCGTCATCAATCTTTCTTTGGGTTCGTAAGCATGATGAAGTCCAATTTTTGACAGCCTGGGATTCAGACGTCTCCACCATATCCAGCCTCACGCTAGTTGGGATTAGCGTGCTTCAATGTCTTGTGAGATTAGCCAGATAAAAAACAGAACTGCACTCTCGTCGTTACTAAGTGTTTATGACTGCACAACCGACTATCTTTTGCCCAGATTCTCGGATTTCATTCTTCATAGAAGGTTACCCACGCGAGAAAGCTGTATAAATATTGCAGGCTAGACCATAGATAAGCCCCAGGATTAAAACGAATCCAAAGTGGAGTGAATAATCAGTATTAGGTTTTCTTTCGACAAACAGGCCAAGTTGGATCCAATTAAACACGCAACGCAATAAATAATTTGCCATAGAGCTCGACTAGGTCAATCTAAGTCAGTTCGTTCAGAGCGTCCATGACAGAATATCGACAGCTAATGCGATGCGAGCGTGAACCACGGCAAGATTATAAGATTCGGAATCTTTGGTTTCCTAGGGAAACCATTCAGGAGACTTAAAATCCGCATAGTGTTTACCGTTTCCTAATCTCCTCTTGTTCCATTACTCACCTAGACAATTTATCGACGAATTCTCGAAATAATGTCCAAATGATGAGAAATGCATCACGGGTGACCTGAAGAAGTATTAAAAAATTGTATTAGAGGAGTGTAATGCCATGTAGGAAAGCTTCGAAAGGGCTGTCGATAAATTTGAGTCCGGTTAAATATCCGCTCTGATTAAGAAGTGACCTTGTACTTCCCCGCGGTCTCTCCCTGAGACTTTTAGTGCCTTCGCAGCATCAATAAGACTACCGCCACGAATAGAGAAAGTATTGTTGAATTTTGCGACTATTTCTTCTTTTATGTTTGCCAGAGACGCGCCTCTGAATCGGTAGAGAAGAACGTTAATTGCCAAAGATCGGCGGCTTGAATTGACTGTTTACCATATCTGGGTCGACATTAGCGGTTTATCTTGATGCCACTGGAGCTTTCAAGGTCTCATCATGTGGAATCGGAGTGGTCGCGTATGCTTCTTCAGATATAGAGATTTGCTGCTCAGTTTTAGCGATGTATCGAAATAGTTAGATCTATGGCATGCTCGTTCGAAATGTGATTAAACTAGCCGAATTATCTGCAGAATTTTCGGGGAAGTGAGGTTGGGGTAAGGAAAAATTGTGACAACGTAGATTCTACCTTTTTTGATGGATTCAATTCGTCGTCAAGTTTCCTTAAGATGCCTAGCACGGAGTCGGGGATTCTTCGATTGCACATTTCGTCCGCTCGAGAAGTTCTCAGGAGATTCGAAGATGGAAAACTCGATTTCGTATTGGTTTGACAGGTCGGCAAAAATGTGCGCACAACGTTTGCCATTGAAATTTCATCAAAAATAATGAAGTAGGGATGTAACCTCTTTATGAATGAGACGCATTGCAATTGAAGAAGTATTCTTTGGATTCATTCAGCCTCAGAGTATCAATCACTTACAAATGTATTTGTCTGTCTCGTAAACTCTCTAAAAATATTTGGATTGATTTCTGACTTTCTCGCAGACTTGCTTATTGTTCATATAAATTAGGAAATAAAAATCGTACAGCTGAAAACTGCATCAGGTTGGCTAGGTATAGAAATCTTAAGTGTTATTTTTAGAAATTTCGTAGTTGATTTATAGACTCTTTTTGGAAGTGCATCTCCATCGCAAACCAAATAGATTGTAGGATCTCAAACTTAGTTGCGCCTATTTCTTCCTTAGTGAAACCGGCCACAAACTATTATTCATCTATCATTCACCCAAGCAACTCGCAGAAATATCGAATTTAAAATGTTACACGCAATGTTGTAGTAGAAAACTGTCGAAATTAGAAATGACTAGTTCACAACACCGATTACTTAGGAACTAATTATGTAGTATTATTTAGAATAATTAAGTTAGAACATAACGTTTTATATTGTGTCGCTATCGTCGAGTCGAAATAAACTCAAGCCGAATAATTCAAACAACTCAGAAGCTACAACAGTAAGACGCATAGCAGCGAAGGCGGTTGCTGGAGTTGTATTTATTTGCGCGTCACCTGTCATTCTTTAACGAAGACTACAAGATACTTTCGCCTGGGCGAATAGCATCTTTATCGCCGAGGCGTACTTCTGACTACGAAAAAAATTCCGAATCACAATCAGGAGGGGACTTGGGACCTCTTCGTGATTAGAAGGAGTGACTGGACCCAAAGCTACGTCAGAAAATCTAGGAAGCGGGCTGAAACTAGATATTCATGTTCAAAAAGCATTACTCAAACCTTCCGTTTCCAATATGATCGAAAGGCCAAGAACTTTCGCATTGAAATACACATTGACTTAGAATTTTTTCTATTGGAAGAAGGAGAGAAACCCAAGACTTAGCGCTATAGAGCTTCCAGGGATTGATACGCCGGTATTCTATGCTTCGCACAACCAATTTTCGATCGGGACAATCTTGAAGATTCTTTACATGCGGTTACGACTATTGCATAAGTCGACTTTAAAATCTCGTAATTCTTCTGAATGGACTAAAATATTTCGAGCACTTCATCACTATAGTAGACGAGCGTATTTCTGTGCGATGTTTCGAACCGGCCTTCCGTCTCAACCGGTGGTGCAGCCGGCCAATGCGCAGTATAGACGAGTAGCCGATAGTGAAATCGGTTTCGGACTATAAAACGTTGTCTGGCACAATTCACGCGAATATTTCCACTATTTCATGGTCAAATGTGCGAAAATCTGGCGAAGTGTTTCATTGGCTCTGCCAGATAAACACTTTTTAATATCTCCCGAAGTCAAAAACAGATTTCTTCACAAGCACATGGTCAATTTTGTGAGAAATCGTACTTTTCCATACGGTGATATAGAATCGTCTTCTGATTCATAGTCTTGTGTTTCACTTGGAGCAATTGTGTTTTTGTGATTAAAAATGAAGTTCACAAATTCTGTCATTGAAGATGCCTGGTTCGTTTGATCTTCGTGTGCGAATAGGAATCGGTTCATTAGTTCTGAGCGCTTCGAACATAGAGGCAGCTTCGAATTTATATCGAGTAGAGTATATCTATAAGCCTTTCTTGCTGGATCAAATACCACATCAGAAAATCACCGGAATCTCGATGTCGGCATAATATACTAATGCTCCGGCACTTGTCTAACGGAAGCAATGTTCCTAAAATTCCCATACCAGCTCCATCCGTCACAACATCGCTTAGACGTTTGGATGTATCTACCAATCGTTCTTTACAAGTTCAGAATCGAAACAGAGCATGTATGTCATCTTATTTTGGAAATTTTTAAGTCATCAAGGAAGCCGAAAATGCGTCTTTTCCGTTTTGTGTGGACGGATACTTCACGGCAGCTTCGGGAAACCAATGTGCTGCTTGAACAACTTGTAGAATCCTATGGCATAAATGCATCCCTGAATGTACTACTGGTCCGACAAACATCCAACATCCATTTTCCTAGTAGTTTTCTGTGAGAATTTGATTCGTATTGAGACAATCCGAAGATAGTACATCGTGCGGAATAACTAGAAGTTTAAAAAAATCAAATCACGGAGGATTGTGTCCAATGATGCTTTTCGGGTGGATTAGAGCATTTGTACTGAATATTGTAGCTCAGCATGGAAGAATAGGCGGAATGACTTTGGATCTACTTCGCAACGAACTCTTAGTGTCCTTTCATCGGAACCATCGTTCTATAAATCTTCAAGCTGGTTTTTCATTAGAACGACATTGGAAGAAACTGCACCTTTGTTCAAATGTATAAGAACGGCATGTGCCACAAGTAGAAAAAACGGCACACGGCAAGGGGAGCGAAGGGACCTCGCAAAACAGCGAGGCAAGGACACGATCACCCACCGGCAGCACGAATGGGGACGCCTTCAGAACAGCGCGATGAAGAAAGGGAGCTGGTATCAAATTGGCGGTTGATCAGGCCTACCCCAAAGAAAAACCCGAAAGTAGATTCAGTAGCTAGGTATCCCATCATAATGCACTGATAAAATCAACTGTTCTTATACATCTCACTTACGTTTTGACTATGTATTATTATGGCTAGAATCACGCAGCAATGTAATTCTAGGAGCGACATAGTAGCTAGCGAGATCAACCAATAAAAGCACTATTTCTATACATGGAATTCTAGCCTGCAGATCCCGCCATCAATCTGTTCGCGTACAATACGGTTTTAACATATTTTTTGATTATTCCGCGATGATTCCTGGTATTATGTAGTGCTCTAAATGATGATTTTGCCCGAGAATGGTATTGTATGGAGTTACACTCCACATACAGTCAATTATTCTGTATACTGTTATCAGATGTAGCACCAGAGTCATTTTCGGGTACCATCTTCGAGTATTTAAAGCCAAGATGGTCATGGCTGAAAACATTACATGTCAATAGAATAAATTCTCATGGTTTTGATGGGCAATTGATCGTGCAAATGTTGTTATCATGTTCTTAATGACCCATAGCATATTTATATGTGATCAAATCGTCCTGGCTCAACGAGTCTAGTGTATGTACTGTCGAATATAGATAAAGTGATTGGAAATGGTGTATCAACACTATATAAAGCAGATTTGCATAAAAATAACGTAATTGTATTATTCGGTATTTCTAACCGCAATCTCTTCTGTATTTCTTTCGATTGAGTCTATGACAAGTTGCACATATTGCATGGCTAGACAGAATAAATTTTGACAAGCCAAGCTGGGATTATCTGCTTCTATCTCCAAATTTTTGCTTTCAATACTTGCAATTGCATGGGTTTTAGCATTCCCATATTCCGTTGTCTTGGGTTGGCAATTTCTTCAGCGCACCGCGAAAGTACCGAGCCTTCGAGTGGATGTGCGCTGGATGTAATAAAATCTGGTGATTGTGTCATTAATGGGATTACTGAATTAAAGTCAGAGTAGATAATGTAGACAGTGCGAGTACAACC
>JAAUYH010077047.1_pt1 | contig 12783 bp, 11 predicted proteins | sample 7278061 | NCBI WGS metagenome assembly JAAUYH01 (sample SAMN14350203, study PRJNA611818) | marine sediment metagenome | isolation source: surface marine sediment (0.6m) | place: French Polynesia: Moorea | collected 2018-08
ATCAGGAATTTGGAACTTTCCTGGTTATTTTCATGCGCCATAATTGTCGCCACCTGCATAATGGTTTTGACTAAATCGGCATCAATCAAGTCCGCACTAGCATCTAACTGTTTGGCTCTTTTGGGTGGGAGAAAAGGAGCGTAAAAAGGGTAAAGAGTATGCTGTTGAATCAGATTCTCTACGGTAATTGATGATAATGGCGATAAGTTATGAACCAGGTTATCCAAGCCACTGGGTAAATCTGCGATCGCAGTAATAGTTCGAGAATTGAATAATTCTTCAATAATTAATTTGGGGCTTAAGTTACCACTTCGGATCTGATAACGAGCGGTCTCGCTCCGCGAGGCACTTCGTGATCGCGCTACAAAGTAACTCGCCTGGGTAAAGTTTCGGGAAAAATCCAAGCATTTGATTTGAGATTAATTTTGTAAGATGTAGAGAAAACGCGAGAGGTTTGCTCATTCTTCGCGATCGCTTTCCTATTCGATTAATGCGCTCACGTAGCGATCAGCAAAGCTGTCACTACGTATGTTTTAGCTACCATTGCTGACTGATAAATCTATGCTTTCCAATATAATCGCGTTAGCAAGTCTCAATCATACGAAGAAACATAACAAAAAGATCAATCATGATAAATTCATATAAAATATAGTAAATAGATGGTTTTACTGTATTGATGAAGAAAATTCTTATTCTTGAAGCAAACCCACAAAGAGACCTCAAATTAAACGAAGAAATTCGTGATTTACAAAATGTCATTGAGCGATCGCAAAGTGAACGAAAGTTCGAAATAAAAATATCACCAGCATTACGTTCAAGCGATCTACAAGAAGCAATTTTACGGTTTGAACCTAACATTATCCATTTCTGTGGGCATGGGACAGTAAAAGAGGGATTGGTATTAATAGACAAAAAACTTAATACTGAAGTACTGTCAAGTTTATTTGAACTTTTTAAGGAGCATCTTGAATGTGTAGTCCTTAATGCTTGTTATTCTGAGATTCAAGCTGATGCGATAAATAAACATATAAAATATGTTATTGGGATGAATCAGGCGATACGAGATGATGCAGCGATCGCTTTTTCTATAGGTTTTTATCGTGCTTTAGGTTATGGGCGCTCTTTTGAGGATGCCTTTAAGTTTGGCAAGAATGCGATTCAATTGGCGATTGGGGATAGTTCAAAAAGTAGAAATGCGATCGCTGAAGATATGAGAAAGCTTGTAGCAATAGATGATGCTTCGGAAACTCTCATTACTCAAGAGCATTTGAAACCGGTGTTTAAAGTAAATTCAGATATAATTTTGCCTGAGCCTTTACCATCAACACCGATAGTTAATGAATTCAACCAAATTCAAATTGAAGAGTTACAAGAAGACATGGAGATTCTCAAAGTAAGATATCAAGCTATTAAGGGGCAAATTAGAGAAGGTATAGATGCCGAACAAATAACAGTACTGAAAACTCGCCTTAACAAAATAATTTCTGAAATTAATGACAAGAAAGATGAAATAAGAGTATTAAAGCAAGATAATGATTAACTGTGAAACTATATTTAAATTTTATGAATTAAGTGATTAATGGATGAATTCGACCAAATACAAATTTAAGAGTTAACAAAAGATATAGAAATTCTTAAAGCAAGATATCAAGCTATTAAGAAGCAAATTAGAGATGTAATCGATGCCGAACAAAAAGCAGTACTAGAAACTCGTATCAAGAATATAGTTGCTGAGATAAATAGCAAAAAGAATCAAATCATAATCTTAGTAAAAAAAGACCAAGATTCATGCAATATTCGTTCTAATAATCAAAGCGAATCAAATAGTAAATCAAAGATAAATTATAGTTTTTTAAAAAATCAATTAATGAATTTAGATTATCATGATCAAAATCGTCCTTTTGAAGATTTTTGGATTTCTGAAAATAATTATTCAATTGGCTCTTTTTTGATTCATGGAGGAAGAAAAGGATGCCATAAATGGTTAATAAACCAATTATTAATTCAAAATTTCCCAGATGATACTACGACCAGCAAAAAACTAATTATTACTGTTGAAAGAGAGACTTCCATAGATGAATTATGGAAAAAATGTCTCAAATTTTATTAAAAACTAGCTGTGCTACACCAACAGAATTAATACAATATATCTATGATCAATGGCGAACAAAAACGGTAATCTTAGTTTTCTACCATTTAGAAAAATTAGATAAAAGTGAGCCTAAAAAGCTACTTCAACAATTTTGGCATCCTTTAGTTAAACTGATTCAAAAACATCCAGAAGATTGTTTTTCATACTTAGTAATGTTCTTCGTCAATCATGCTAGCTGTTCTAATGAATGGGACATTCAATGTCTTGAAACTTTAAATACAAAAGATATTAATAAGCCAATTATGTTGGAGCCTATAAAAAAATTTCCTGAGATTTTAATTAAAAATTGGATTCGCCAAAATAGGCTTAATTTTCCTAAATTAATTTCAGAAGTTGCAGAAATAGATATTATTGCAAAAGATATTTGGGAAGATAGTTTTGAGGGAATGCCAGAATTAGCAATTGAAAAAATTTGCAATAGATGTGGAACTAGCTTTTATGATATATCCCAATTATTAGAAATATGAATCACTAGATTTATGAATCAGCAACAACTTAAATGGAACTTGGAATATACGGGAAAAGTAAATCCTTCGCCAGAAGATAGAACTATTTATTTTTATGGTCAGCCTTTAGAACCTTATCTTCCTAGTGAAGAATTATTAGAGTCAGTAAAATTAGCTATAGCCTTAAAGAGACCATTATTAATTATGGGAGAACCTGGTTGTGGTAAAACGAAATTAGCTAGAGCAATCGCCTATGAATTTACTATAAATAATCAAGAATTACTTAACTCTTTAGAGTTAAAAGAATGGCCTTATGAAACTTGGTATGTAAAGTCAACTAGTAAAGCAAAGGATGGACTTTATCTTTATGATGCGGTTGCCCGTTTAAGAGATGCTCAATTAGCAGGATCAAATCAGCTAAATCCAGATGAACTGAAACAGCTTAAAAACCCTACGCAAAAAAAGTATATTAAAATAGGAGCTTTGGGGAAAGCATTTCAAAATCCAATTCCTACCGTAGTTCTAATTGATGAAATTGATAAAGCAGATATCGACTTTCCTAATGATTTGTTATTGGAATTAGACGAAAAAAGATTTTTTATTGAAGAAACAAGTCAAGAAATCCCCGCAAAAGATCAAAAGTTAGCCGAGCCAATCATCTTAATTACTAGCAATAATGAACGTAACTTACCAGAAGCATTTTTACGCCGTTGCTTTTTCCACTATATCAAGACGCCAAATAAAAATACTTTAATTAAAATTATTAAGGCTCATTTTGGTGAATTACCTGAATTAGTAACCAGGCAAGCTAAAGATCAAGAAGTCAAAGAAATTGTGGAAGAGATAGTAGAACGATTTATTGCACTTCGTGATTCTATAAATAGGGGTAGTGGTAAGCAAATAAGTACTAGCGAGCTACTAGACTGGGTTCAAGCTTTGTTATTATCACCAGATGATATCAATAAAAAACTCGAAGCAGGAACTCCTTTTCTGGGATCTTTATTAAAGACTCATGATGAATTTATACGTTACAATCAAACTCAAAGAAGATAGGTTCAAAGCGATTTAATTAAAATTAATGATTAATTATTAACACAAGTTAACTAGTCGTGAAAACACAAGATAAAAATCTAATTGAGCTATTTTGGGGATTGCAAAAAGCAGGTTTGCCTCTTACTCTTCAAGACTATTATCTCCTGGCTGAAGCTTGGAAAGCTGGCTTTCAACCCCAAGATTTTGAGCAATTGCAAGTCTTGTGTCGCCGTTTATGGGTTAAATCTTTAGCGGATCAACAAAAATTCATAGACTATTTTAAAAAATATGAAAAAACCTGGTCAGATATTTCACTACAAGATTCAATATCGGAATTTATTCAAGAGCAAGATGCAGAGAGTGAAGAGCAACAACATACAAAAACAGACTTAGACATTGACATATCCGAACAAAAACAGAATAAAACAACTCCTGAATATAAAAAGTTAAAAAATAACGGAAATGAAGTAGGGCAAGCTGTACCTACTTTACCCCCCAACAAAAAAATTCCTAGTGGTAGATTTAACCTCAATCAAAACTATTTTCCACTTAATTTACGTAACCTAAAGCAAGGATGGCGATATCTACGAACGCCTCAAAGACAAGGTGCTGCTAAGGAGTTAGATTTACGAGCAACTATTAAGCAGGTTAGCCAACAAGGAATTTTTCTTGAACCTGTTTTACGTCCAAGTCTATTAAGTAATACAGAGTTGGTGTTATTGATAGACCAAAGTAATTCGATGATGCCTTTTGCTCCTTTAGTCAAACAACTAAATAATGCCGCTCTTAATGAAGATCATCTAGGGGACACGAAGGCTTACTATTTTAGTAATCTTGTCCAAGATAGTCTTTATCTGGATTCTGACCTACTTAAGAAACAATCTTTATCTCAAATCCTGACTCAATTACGCTCAAACCGTACTGTAGTAGTTATTATTAGCTGCCCGTGGGGGTTTTAACCCTCGAAGAATTGTTTTTACAGAAGATTTTTTACAACAAATCCAACCTAATGTCAGACAAATAGCATGGCTTAACCTTCTTCCTACAAGCCATTGGCGAGGCAATACAGCCGAAAGAATTGCGAGAGCAATCCCCATGTTTCCTTTCACTTTTGCAGGATGGCGGGATCTGATTAGTCAACTTAAGGGAACAGCTAAACTCGCAGGTGGTTATCATCCACGACTAGAGGGACAAGGCAGTAAAACAATCGATCTTGAAAGTTTAGAACATCAATTGCGAGACTTAATTCCCGAACAAGATTCTGAACAATTTGGAGAGCAAGAGGATGACTTATATCGCTATAAAAGTGCAGTTCGTAATATTCTAGGTTGGGCGAAACAAGGAGAAAATTATCTTCATTTGGCATATCATGCTGCTTTTCCTTTGGCTCTTACTCCAGATCTACTACATTATTTACACGCTAATTTTTCCCTGGATAGTCCTTGGTATGCAGTAAGTAAACTGTTGCTTTCTCCTTTGTGCCATCTCGCAGGTTATCAACTTTATGAGATGGACAGCACGGTGCGTCATTTGTTACTGAAATTGCTCAAAGAGGATAAAAAATTTGGGGATAAAAGACTAGAGCAACTATCTGATGCTTTACTTTTTTATATTCAGCAAGGATTATCCCAAGAAGAATTATTAGTTGAAAGCGAAGATTTAGGAGAAAAACCCGAATGGATTGCTCTTGCATATACTAAACCCAATGAACTAGCTAAACAATTAGCCTTAGCTTTGCAACAAGCTTACGGAAATGATAAAGCAGAACTAATACGACGTTCTTCTTTGACAGCAACTTTTGCCGAACCTTTAGCCATAGCAGGATTTCAACCATTGTTGACCTATTCTAAGGGAATAAATCGCTCATTAAGGGGCTACGAATCAGGTGCAAAAGAGTTATTAGGGGAGCTTGATAGAGATTTTGATATTGAAGGCATTAAACTAACCAATCCTTATGGGAAAAAGGTAGTTCTTGATTATTCCCCTCCAGAACATACTTTCGTAATTAACGACATTAACAGTGAAGCAATTTTACAGCATGAATTTATTCACATTTCTCCATACAAAGGGTTGAAAAGATTTAATGCTAAGGATAAAGACTTCTTTTTTGGTCGGGAGCGGCTGATTAAGAAACTTATTCAAGCAGTAAAACAAAGTAATTTGCTTTTGGTTTTAGGGGCATCGGGAAGTGGAAAATCTTCTGTCGTGAGGGCGGGAGTGATTCCTCAGCTCGAAAGTTTATCAGAAACAGCATATCAATCTTGTTTGTTTACTCCTAACCGAAATCCTTTTATTTCTTTTCATCGCAGCTTGCTAGATCCAGAAGAAGATATTTTTAACATGTCAGAAGTGAAGTTTGTCCTGGAAGGCAAAAGTGATACTTTAAGCAAAACTGCTGATCTCCTCAAAAGCAAAGATTATAAGTGGTTGATCTTTATTGATCAGTTTGAGGAATTATTTACTAGTTGCTCGAATCTGCAAACTAGAAGCAATTTTATTCAAGGGATTGTTGATATTACTCAAGATAACGATCAATCAGTCAAGGTTATCTTAGCAATGCGATCAGATTTTTTAGAAGAATTGGGTGCTTATCCTGAATTTGCCGCAATTGCCGAAAAAAGTATTAACTTGGTTGCTGAGATGCAAACTGAGGAATTACGTCAAGCGATTGAACAACCCGCAGCTAAACATGGCGTTGTCTTTGAATTTGGTTTAGTGGAGGAAATTATTCAAGATGTCCAAGGACAAGCAGGTTCTTTACCTCTGTTGCAATATACCTTGGATTTACTCTGGCAAGATAGCGATCTTACTGAGCGAACTTTAAATATTGCTACTTATCGTAAATTGGGTGGTGTGAGTGGCGCATTACAAAGACATGTCAATCACATTTATCAGCAATTATCCCCAGAACAGCAATTAGCTACGAAACAAATCCTGCTGAGATTAGTTGATGTTGTTGCTTTGGAGCAGTCAGAGGTTATGAGAACAGCAGTCAGTCGCAGGGCATATAAATCAGAGTTTACTGAAACCCAAGCAGAGACGGTTAATTTACTAATAAATCAAGACATACTGGTAAGTGATGATCGAAGGGAGGACGGACAGGCAACGGTAGAGATTGCCCATGAAGCTTTACTGACATCTTGGGCAGAATTAAAGGATTGGATTAGCGATACTCGGAATGCGATTGCTCTTAACAATCGCTTGGCAGAGGATGCAGCTCGTTGGCATGGGTTAGCTCGCGAACATCCGGAACGAGCTAATGAGGAACTGTTGACTGGTTCTAAATTAGAGAAAGCGATCGAGTTAAGAAAAGATGGTACTTTTGATGTTGTTCTTGGTGGTTTAAGTGATTTAGTTAATAATTTTATCGATGCAAGTGTTGATTGGCGTGAAAGAAAAATTCAACAAGAATTAGCAGTAGCCCAAAAATTAGCTGAAGCTGAAAAAAGAGCCAGAATTGAAGCTGAAAAAGCTAAAAAAGGTTTTAATTTTCTCAACTTTTTCAAGAGATCTTAAAATTGAATTTAAAAAATCATGCCTGATCAAGTACAACTTCGCCATTCTGGACAAAATCATCTACAATCACCTGTCGCCTCTGATTAATCGAAGATAAGAAATAGTGATCGCTAAAATTTCCCAAGCCGAAAACGTTTTTCGTATTGTATAATTATATTAGCTTAAATTTAAACAAGATAATATACTATAAGTCAAATATTTGTAGAGTAACAATAAAGTTGGAAACTTACGGCGCTTCAAAATATCATTCTAGTGTTAACAAAATTCAATACTGAAAAAATAAAGTTGGAAACTAACCTTTGAACAGTCCTTAATTGATCTGATTTTTAGGATAAAAAAGTTGGAAACTTTCTTAGAACCAATACAGGCTAAGCCTTACGAGACTTATACTTTTCCTACAGATATAATATTATCCTAGATTTTATCTATTTAGTATCTGGCAAAAGCTATTGTTATTTATTCTGAGATCTTGAATCTCTTCGGGTCTGATTCCTCACCCCTTAGGGTGTAAGTTTAAGAATATATAGTGCGTTCCGAAGGAAAATTTCCGTAACGCCCTGTCTGCTTGCAGTGGGGATAGAAATTGTAGTGCTTCGCTTCCGATTTTTTACTAACGGGACTTTGGCAAAAAATAATGATAAATAAGCCTTTATCAAAGAAATTTAATTAGATGATTCTCTTCTAATTGCTCTCAATCTTTCTTGCAAAGGTGATGGAGGAGTATTATTCCTCATTGCTTCAACCCAAGCTCTAGATTCTGCCGTATGTCGGTCAATTTCTTCTTTATGGTTATAGTAGTACGCCATAGCTGCATGAACTGATGCTGGAGATAAACTATACTCAGAAGCAATTTCTTCTAAAGTTTCACCCATTTCTAGGTGTAACTGAGCAATGGTCGCCACAGGCATTCTCGTTCCAACAATTCGTGGCTTGCCACTACAACAGTTAGGGTCTATAGCGATGTGCTTTTTAGGAACCCAAGGCATAAGAATTAATGAGTCTAAATAATATATCTACTACTCAACAGTAACACTTTTCGTCATGATGATCTGTATTAGCCTGCGACATTGCAATTAGCGAGATTTGTAAAGTAATGGAAAAAATTGAAAACTTTAAATGGCATCATGTGATCGCTTTTTGGGTAATTTTAAGTTGAATCAAGAACAAACATAAAATACTCATCTACCAATCTGATAATGCTAGTGTGTTGACTCTGAAATACTTAGATCCCTATATGAAGCTAAATCTCTTAGCATTGCAAATTGATGGTTGCAGTATCTGAGTACATCTTTAATAAACATTAATAAATATAAATGTCATCAATTGCTTTAAGTCTATTAGAGAGTTAATGATATAAATGATATTAATATTAACTAATTTCTCTGCTAAGTACTCAAAATTTTTTACTTATTAGTACCAGAATGGCATCATTTTGACGTCATTTTGACGTCATTTCCATAAAGCTTGTTCAAAAGTCAGATATTAATCCTTGACTTTTATCACTATTCGATGACATTAAGCTGATGTCATTTTAATATCATGAAAAGATTTAGTTTGCGGTTATCTGAAGCAGAATATAGTAAGCTCAAAACCTATTGTAAAGACCTTCAAATATCCATGAATGATGTATTAAGACAGCTAGTAAGAGAGTATGTTCCTCGCTCAAAAATAGGGGATCAAGCCATAAACAAGGAAAATATTGCAGATAAATCAATTAATTAACAAATCTAAAATTAAAATTAATACTTAATTATATTATCTATTATTGAACTAAGTTAAATCCTATTGTTTTATTGCATTCACAAGATATTATTCGACTTAAGCAGGGTTCATTTATAGCTGCAATAATATTATTTTAACATGTTCAGATTACTGCAAAAGCAAATATTAAGAAAACACAAAGAATCTTTTAAGTCCTAAAAAATATATCAAATTTAACAAATTGACCAAAAAAGATTGTGTAGATAATAGTAAATAACCAAAATATAGTAAACAGCTCTCACCGTATCTGATAACAAAAACATAGACGAAACTCAATCTATTTAATGTTATTGTTTCTTGACTTTAATTGATGTTGGGGTAGAGTTTCTTTGCTATTTAAGAATTAAACAACTGTATATTCTTCCTGGTTTTTGTTAATAGAAAAGAATCCTAATAAGAGGAAACTGACTATGGCTTACACGATTCCCAATACTTGCGTTCAATGCGGTGACTGCATACCTGAATGTCCAACAGGTGCAATTCAAATGGACGAAAATAATGAATATTGGGTAGAACCAGGTTTGTGTAATAGTTGTGAAGATATTGAGTCCGGACCTCAATGTGTCAGTAGCTGTTCTGATAGTTTACCCGTGCCTTTACCCGTAAAAAAAGGAAGATATAAAGCTCAACCAAGAGTTTTAAATATTCATAATCTCTTTGCTGATGGTCACAATAACCCGATCGCCTCTTCAATGGTGATTTGGGAAGCCTGTAATTTATTAGCGAAAGGATCGGTTGTTCCCTGGCAGACTAATAGTAATAGCCAGCTTTATTTCGAGCGTGAGGTTAAACAAGGAAAAGGAAAGATTGAGTTTCGACTGACAGACAATGTTAGGTCTGATACTCCTGGGATTTTTAGCTTTTCAGATGCTGCTTCTACTATTGAATCGATGGATATCCGTGCTGCTTGTATGCATTTAATTTTTGCAGCTTTAGTTACTAACTTAGAAAGACCTTGGGAACAAGAGTTTGCAATTGATAATAAGCAACTCGAAGCTTATCTAGGTTTAAATAAACGCAAAGACCTGAGCAAAGCGACTAAGCTTACCCTGATTAAATCTCTAGTACAACAACCTTGTAAACTTCTGGCTACCATCGATTGGCCTCGACAAGGTAAAATTCAGTCTTTTTCCATATCAGAAGATCGGATTTGGCATTTAGTTGCGATCGAGAACCATTTTCAAGAAGATAGCCAAGGCTACAAACATCTTGTAGGCATGACTTTTAGAATCAAGGCCGGTATTTGGTCAAAGTATTTTCTCAATAAACAAGGATATAAAAAATACGTTGCTTATTATCAATATGGCACCTTACCCAAATTTTTGTTGACTACAGTTATGACTATTTGGCATCAACATGAAGGTGCGGTCAGGATGATGTTGTGGCTACTATTTAAAACCAAAATGGGTAAACAACAGCGTATTACTATTCCTAAACTAATGTATGTGGCCTATGGGGAAGAAAAAGTTAGACAAGATTCGTTAAATAGAGACAGAAGAAAGCGGCTGTTACGCAAGTTTGAGAGTGACTTAGAAGTCCTCAATCATTATCAAATAAAGCCTGTTTTTGATCCTGTTACCTACCCGACCAAAATTCAGCCTTTGTGGGCGAGATTAGCTAACATTCCTGATGATGCAGAAGAGGCAATGGAGTTTTGGATTAAGGATGGTTGCAATGAAACTAGCATTACCGATGCCGCGCCTCCTGGAAAATGGAATTTATTGATGAAGGCTCGTATTCTCCATTTTGAATTACCATTCGAATGGGATAAGCACTTATCTCATTGGGAAAACAAAAAACAAAGAAAAACTCGTCGCCAAACAAGAACTCAAACGACATATAGTCTTAGTGCTGAACAAATTTCGACTGCTAGAAAACGTCTAGGAATTAGTCAAAGACAATTAGCACAACAATTAGGTAAAAGCCAAAGCTGGATTCGAGATATTGAGAATAGCCGTTTTTCTGTTAAACCCGGAGATCTTACTAAGCTACGTAAGATATTAGAGTTAGAAGAATAGTGTTATTCGTCATTTGTCATTTGTCCTTCGTTCTTCGTTCTTCGTCCTTAGTTGTTGGTCATTGATTATTGGCCTTTACACAAAGGATAAAATTTAAGTCATTTGGTGATTTCGGGGACAAGTTTCTAGATCTTCGACAATTTTTGGCGATGCTAAGCCAATCCAAGCATCAATTTTGTCGCGATTGAAACCTACCTGATAAGTATTTCCGACTTGAATTAGTGGACGACGAATTATTAGAGGATTTTTCGTCATTAGCTGTAATGCGGTCTCTGGATCTAAATTTTCGGGAACTACTTCGCCTGATTTTACTAGAGGTGCAGTTTTATTAAACCATTCTGTGATAGGGAGATTGCCAAAGAAAGGGCGTAAACTGCTAACTGTCCAAGGAGTTTTTAGAAGATTGTAAGCGATTACTTCATGTCCCGCAGCCCATAATAGAGCTTTCTGCTTAGCGTTATTAATACAGCCAGGTTTTTCATAAAAAATAACTTGTACCATAATCACCTCCAATGCTACAGAAAGAACAAATGATAAAGAAGAAAGGACAAAAGACTAAAGATAATGAGCCGTTATTAGAGGAGCCAGGTTATGGGGATTGACATAAGTCTGCTTTACTTTACCAGGCATCAAAATAAGGCTGGGAGCTTTTTTACATTGTTTTTGACAGCCAGTAAGTTCAATATTTACTCGTTCTTGTAATCCCAATTTTTGGAGAGTTGCTGCCAAAGCCCTATAAAGTTGCTTTCCTCCTCGCTTAGAACAAGTAGATTTGCCACAAAGCAGAATTTTCCCTTTTTTATTTTTTCCTTCTTTAGAGGTTGCGGAAGTAGTTGGAGTTTCCAACACTAGAGATTGCTCTTTATTCCCAAGAATGACAACATGATCGGTTTTCAGTTCCAATTTAGTTCCATGTCTCGAACCAACTTGTTTTAAAAGTATCCCTAGGCGATCGCCTTCTTCTAATTTGCTACCCAAAGTTGTTCGCAATTCTTTTGCTAGTTTAATCGGGATAATGCGCTCTCCTACCTTAACTTGGATATATTTTAGTTTGCCCCCAGGTGTGGGGATAAAACCGAGAAATTCTCCCTCTATTTGAGATTGCCCTTGTCTAACTAGTGTATTTTTCATGATTTTAATAATTTGTGATTCGTCCTTCGTTCTTTGTCCTTGGTTTTTGATTTGACAAACAATAACCAATGACCAGCTCGCGCGTTCCCTCTCTTGGTGCGCGACGCGAAGCTAGTCCTAAAGCATACCGCTCCGCTTCATCAATCACTGAAAGCCCCCATCCCGGAGCTGCGCAAACGCCAATGACTAACGACTAACGACCAATGACCTCTTCTCCTCTAAATCTTCGAATAGAGGGGTACTTAGATAACGTTCCCCGAAACTAGGTTGAATCATGACGATTAACTTGCCCGCATTTTCTGGTCTTTTCCCAACTTTAATGGCGGCTGCCAAAGCTGCTCCAGAAGAAATACCCGAAAGTAAGCCTTCTTCTTTTGCCAAACGACGACCATAGTAAAAGGCTTCTTCATTGCTAATGGTAACTACTTCATCGATTACATCGACATCTAATACTTCAGGAATAAAACCAGCACCGATGCCTTGAATTTTATGACCTCCTGGACTTCCACCAGAAAGCACAGCACTATCAGTCGGTTCAACTGCGATCGCCTTAAATTCGGTTTTGCGCTGTTTGATAACTTCAGCAATACCTGTAATTGTTCCTCCTGTGCCAACTCCAGCGATTAAGATATCTATTTGTCCGTCTGTATCTGCCCAAATTTCCTCCGCCGTAGTTTGACGATGAATTTCTGGATTCGCAGGATTTTCGAACTGCTGGAGCATAAAC
>JAAUYH010178734.1_pt1 | contig 12783 bp, 6 predicted proteins | sample 7278061 | NCBI WGS metagenome assembly JAAUYH01 (sample SAMN14350203, study PRJNA611818) | marine sediment metagenome | isolation source: surface marine sediment (0.6m) | place: French Polynesia: Moorea | collected 2018-08
ACGCCACGCCCTGTGGAACTCAAACCTGGGCGCAAAGATACAGTTATGAATCCAATCCTGATTGTTGAAGTGGTATCGGAATCCACTCGAGCCTATGACCGAGATGAAAAATTTTCTGCCTATCGCACTATACCGACGTTGCGGGAGTATGTGTTGATTGACCAATATCAGCCATCTGTTGAGCAGTATGTAAAACAGGCTGAGCATCAATGGTTGTTTACGGAGTATGGAGATTTAGAAGCCTCCTTTACACTGTCGTCGGTATCAGTGGAGATCGCCTTAGCCGATTTGTATGAGGCGGTTGAGTTTAATCAGAGGTAGTGCTTTTGTATGGAGTGTTGCTCACGAATACTGGAATATTGTCCACCCGACAAAGGATACATATTCCATCAGACAGTTGTCTTACATCCGCAATAACCCATAAAGCTAAGTTTTTGGAGGATCTAAATTAGCGATCGCTCGATAAATTCTCTCTTAGAATCTGTTCTTGTTGCCTCACCGCCGCCAACAGCTCCGCATTTTGGATAATGATCCCCACCTGATTATTGAAAATGTAAAGACACTTTTGATCACTCTCGTCAAAACTAGTCCGGTAGAGATCGGGGACCGGTTGATCATACACGAGCGGTAACTCAGGGTAATGACCCGCTTTTTTCTTATTGATTAACTGGGTTACCCCAATTATCTCCCCATCTTGATTGAGAATAGGCATGCAAAGCAGGCTACAGGTGCGATAGCCGCTACTGGCGTCGATGGCCTTAGCCCGATGGGAGGCCGGATGGTCGTATAAGTCAAAAGGAATATTCAAAGGTTCACGGGTTTTAGCCACCTCTCCAGCAAACCCTTCCCCAATTTTGAGACGAACTTCCCTGACCACCTCTTCATCAAACTGAATGCGACTCCACAGTTCTTGGCGATCGCTGTCCAACAGCCAGAGAGTCCCCCGGTCAGCCCCCATCAGCTCCTTAGCTGCGTGGATAATGCGTCGTAGTACATCTTCCGGCTCCGCTTTACTAAAGTCACAGGAACGCACCGCCGCCATCAATGTCGCCGCCACCCGTTGACCGCGCGACGTCCTATGGTACGAAAAAAAGCTCTCCAAGATAATCTGAATGGCGGTGGAACTCGCATTCACTGTTTCAATATCAGCCGCGGTAAACCCTTGACGGTCAATCCGCTCCGCCAGCGGCGCATCTGGATATTGATAGGGCAGTAATTTATTGAGCAATTGCACCACGGCAATAAGCTCACCTCGGTAATTTATCAAGGGTAAAGAAAGTACAGTGTAGGTGCGATATCCCGTCAACTTATCAAGACTTTGTGCAAAAGTTGAACGGGGGTCGTCATAGAAATCATAGGAAACATTAATCATGCGATGGTAAGCCGCCGCTTCTCCTACAACGCCTTGATTGATGGGTACCCGAATCTCCAAGGCTTTTGCATCATTATCCGTTTCTGCAATAATGGACCAAAATTCCTGGCGTTCGGAGTCAAACAGAAAAATCGTGGTGCGATCAGCCCTCAAGGACTGACCCAATTTGAGCGTAATCGACCGCAGAGTTGTATCTAAAATCTCATCGAACCCCTGTTTATCCATCACTTGGTCCAGCAGCTCCAGGGTTTTGCTCACTACGTTTTTGGGATAGGTCGATTGGCGTTCGAGTTCGGCAAATTGTTGAACATTTTGCAGGGCGACGCCTACCTGGCTATTAAACACTTCCATGTGTTGTTGACTGGCGCTATCAAAACTCGCCTGAAAACACGCAGGCGCCTCAGGCCAAGTGCTTGGATCGTAGGAAGGGAAATCTCCCTGACGTCGCTTGTTGATTAGTTGCGTCACCCCAAGCAATTCGCCATTCCGACCCCACACTGGCATACACAGTAAACTGCAGGTTCGATATCCAGTTCTTTGATCGGTAGATTTGGACCGACTAGACTGAGGATGGTCATACAGATCAAATCCGATATTGATGGGTTCTCCCGTTTTCGCCACGATTCCGGCGTAGCCCTGGCCGATCGGAATCCGTATCTCCTTGACCTCGCCATTTTCAAAGGGAATGTTAGACCAGAGTTCTTGCGTTTCCGGATCAATCAGCCACAACGTAACCCGATCGGCATTCATCAACTGCTTAGCCGCGTCAATCACCCGGCCAATAATTTCTTCTGGGTTAAGCGTACTTAGGGATACTGAGGCGGTCGCTTCGGTCAGGGCTTCTGAAGCCTGGATTCTCTGAGTCAGCCGATAACAATAATGGCATTGTTCTAGGATCCGTTGGATGGGCCCGGCATAATCTCTCAACTGTAATTTATCTTCTGGGTTAAACCCAATCAGATCGATCCGTTCTTCTAGCGGAGCCTTTGGATTGTGGGATAATTTGAGCTTATTGACCAGATGAATAAACGCGACCAGATTACCTTGAGAGTTGGGCAGCGGAAAAAATAAGTCGTTGAAAATGGGATAGTTTTCAGCGCCCTGCGAGGATCCCTGTGTCGCCTGGATAAACTGCTGAAATTCGGTCAGTTGGCCTGCATTCGCTTCATTGGCCAAAATTCTGATGGTCGGATATTTGGTATTCCCACTATTAGCCTCAACCGACCATAATTCATTTTTTTCTGGATCAATAAAAAAAATGGTTGTGCGATCGGCGCTCAACAACACACTCATCTTGAGGGTAATATCGCTGAGAATCTCATTTAAAATATAATCAAATCCCTTACCCTCCATGACGTTGAGCATGGATAACAACTTCTGCTCCTGTTTAGAGACAATTCTCATAAACTCCTCGTAAACATTAGACAGAACCCGCTGCACCCATTGATTATTAAACACTGTGGCGTAAATCCGGTTGTAGACTCGCAGTTGTTCTCCTCGCTTGACCACCAAGCCAGCCAATTGCAGCTCCAACTGTTCGCTACTGTCGTCAGCAGATACATCGCCGTCCCTGAGAATACGCTCATACAGCTGTAATAGGGGGCCTGTTCTTTCGATATTGAGGAGGCGATCGCGGATCGTCTTCAAATGAGGCGGTTCATCTTGAACTTCCCAGTTATCTAGAATGCGACTTTCCACCAAGACTTCGACATATCGCTGCTCCTGCCCGACCGTAATCCGCTCCTCCCCCGCCGTAATCACTTGACACAACTTTTGGGTCAAGAGCGGTTGTCCCCCTGTCCAATCTAAAATACATTCCAGCAACGTCTCAGGTCGTTCAGCATTCACCAGCCCTGTCGCCAGAGTTCGAGCTTCCTGATATGTGAATCCATGCAAATCGATGGCGCGTCCGACATTGAAGGGCGTGCAATACTTATCGGTGATCAAATCCGAGGGGGTGGTGACGCCCAGAAGCGCAACAGTGAGCCGCTCCGAATCCAGGCAAGAGCGAATACAGGCAAAAAAATTGTCGGTCTGAAACGGTAAGCGCCGCATGCTATCAATTTCATCAATGAAGATAACAATCGGCTGAGTCACATATTTTAATAATATTTGCTCAATAAATTCGTTTAAAACCTGCACCGGCGACAAATAGTCATACTCTCGCAACCACTGGCGGAGATTCAAAGGCAGGCGAAAACTCGTAACTAAACGCCGCATAATACCGGCGTACCATTGCTGGGCCGTGATATCCCGACTGCCAATTTTATTGAGGTCAATGGCGACACAAGCCACACCCACCTGTTGCAGACGAAAAAGGGTGCGGACTCGGAGACTGGTTTTTCCCATTTGGCGAGAGTTAAACACGTAGCACAACTCGCCTGCTTTGAGCGCCTGGTACAACGCTTCATCTGCTTCTCGCACAATATAACTTGGGGCGTCTAGGGGTAAGTGTCCCCCAACCTTGTACTTCATACCTTACATCTACCCGCATTGCTCAATCGTTCCAACCCCGAGTCAGATCATCAGTTTCAGACGATCCCTAAAGTATTGTCGGTACAACTCAAACCGAGGGGCCACTCCATTGCCCTGAAGTTCAACGAGTCCCAGACTGTGCAGCTTAAAGGCAGATTCTGATTCCAAGCAAACCGGTTGCTGATTCGCCAAAACTTGGCTAAACGCCGCCGCCAAATCAGCATTACGATGTAAAATCCACAAATGTCGGCGCAGGTGATCGCCATAAATGCCTGATTCTGTGGGGGCGCTCTCGAGTAACTGACTCCACGTCAGTTGTTGTTGGGTGATGTGGTAGAAAGCAAATCTAACCAGGTAGGGGTGACCTCCAATCAACGTCATCAACTGATCGATTTGGTCAGCAGTTAACTGTAACCCATGGCGGCAGGCTAAATCGGTGACTTGATCTCGATTGAAATCCTGAAGTTCGATGGGCAACCCGACATTAAAGGGGGACTGGTTAATGTCTAGTGGAATGTAGCCCTCCGTAGAGTGCACCACCACCAACCGTAACTTTTCCCATAAATTGCTGCCATCATAACCATATCCGGCTTCTTCGTACCAAGCCCGCAACAGCCCAAAAAAGTCATCTACAATCGCGGAGTACTGAAAGACCCGATCCACCTCATCCATGCCCAATACTAAAGGGGCGGCGATTTCAGGCAACAAATAATCCTCAAAGTAGGCCGTACAGTTATCTTTACTGCCATAGGCGTCAGTCCAAAAATCATCTAAGCGAGGGGGAAGATTCAACTTCCGAGCGACCCGAATACATAGCCAGCGGAGTAATTGCTCAAGATTACTAAAAATTTCTTGATCGGCATGTTGAAAACTGAGGGGAATGGTTTGGTACCCCTTTGCCCTAGCCTTGCAAAGGATACGCGCCATCAAAGAAGTTTTCCCCATCTGGCGCGGAGCCTTAATCCGAATCAGCGCTCCGGGCTTGAAGATTTCCTCGTAACACTGAGTGTCCTGAGGATACCGTTCAATGTAAAAGGCGGAGGCAAGACGGACTTGTCCCCTCGGCAGTTCTGGATCAGCGACAGGAGATGGTGGTGACGCCGCCAGAGGCGGAAGAGACGGCTCTAAAATCGGAATCGGTAATTCCGTTTTGGCAATATGACGGTCTATATCGCTGATCGCGCTAGGCAGCCTTTGGGGAAGACTGCCGGACCGAATAATTCGCAACAGATCCTGAATCAGCGCGCCTTCATCCTTCGGCTTTAACCAGCTATATTGTCGCGCCTGGGCCAGATAGTTGCGCAAATCATGATTTAAGGAAAAAGGGGGATCTGTCCGTAGGTGCAGGACTAACAGCCAGGGTTTCCGATTGTAGTGGTTGACATGATGGTCCCAAACCCGTTGCAAAATCTCAATCACCATCTCACTCATGGCCATTTGAGCAGACAGCAACAAGATAAAGTAATGGCAACGGGTCAGTCTAGCCTCAAGCTGGTTAGCCCAACCGCTCCCAGAACTAGACACCGTATCTAAATTGGCCAAAAAGGGATGTCCAATGGTGTGAACGGCTTGCCTAAAAGCCTCCGCCAACTCAGCATCGGGCATTTGCTCCCGATAGATAATAGCAATTTGCTTTTGCTGTCTAATCGCCCGTTCTACAGATCCTTTGAGTCGTTTTTTGGTTATCTTTTCGCCAAAGACATCAGAAAGCTTGTGCCAAAGTCGATAACCGACGGATTTTTCAATGTAGTCCGCCTTGAAGGGATAAATTTCCTCGTAGGTTTTTCCTTGCCAAGAGCCAAGAAAGACCTGACGTTCCAGATCGTTCAGATGTTTCTCAGTTTTAGCGTAGACTAACCGATCAACAAATTCCAGGGCTGCATCTGCATCCATAGCAAAAGCAAAATTGCGGCTGAGCATTGGGGGCATTTATTGTGTTGTTTATTCTAAGTGGGGGAATCACGCATAGTATTAAGTTAACCTTGCTCTTAATCGTCTGGCAAAGGCAAAGTCGAGATTTGTAGAGTTTTGCTGAGGTTTTATGAGGATTATATGAGGGAAGCGGTTAGGGAGCTATTTTATACTTTGCAAACTGTTTACAGTTTGTGAGCTTTTCTGGTTACGTTTCAATGCTCCACTTGAGATACTGGGAATGTCAAGGGTAGTCCGATGATGAATCAACTCTGACATTAGGCAATGGAAATGTTTGAGCTGTGAATTAAAGTCTGCGGAGTTTACAGCTCGCAACTTTCCTTAATACGAATCTTTAGTTGGCGATAAAGTTCCAGAGAAGGTGACCGTGCTATATCCTGCAGTATCAATGAAACAAGCTTGTGTAAATCAATTGCACGAGAAATATATCCAAATGCTAGGCAAACCCACAGGTTTCAAGCATTCCAGCCCCAACCAACTGTTTCAACCAGACTATGGTGTTTTATTGAGTGTGTTTGCGGCTCAAGTGCTGGATAAGTTGAGTGCGACAACAGCCCTCTATCACAATGTTGAGCACACGATTCTAGTCTGTTTAGTGGGGCAGGAAATTTTGCACGGCAAACAACAATGTGACGGCAATGTCACCAGTGAAGATTGGCTCAACTTTATGGTGTCGTTGCTCTGTCATGACATTGGGTATGTCGGTGGAGCCTGTCGACAGGATGATGTGGCGCAGCGTCGGTATGTGCAAAAGCAAGTCCAGTCGGCGACAAACTCACTTCCAGAGACAATCTGGGTTACCTTGGCGTCCGGCGCAACAGACGCCAGTCTGACGCCCTACCATGTTGATCGCAGCCAAATTTTCGTGCAAGAAAATTTCGGTCAATGTAAGGCGTTGGATCTAAACGCAATTCAGCAAAATATTGCATTTACTCAATTTCCCGTTCCTAAAGAGCCAGCCTTTCGCATGACTAACCATTACCCCGGACTGGCTCGCGCAGCAGACTTGATTGGCCAGCTCAGCGACCCCCATTATTTGCAAAAAACGGTTGCGCTTTTTTATGAGTTCGAGGAGCTGGGAATGAATGAAAAGTTAGGCTATCACTCTCCTCAAGATCTGAAATTGGGCTTTCCCAAGTTTTACCACACCCAGGTTTATGCTTACATTCAGCCTGCATTAGCCTACCTGCAAGCTACCCCTTTAGGTCAGCATATTGTTGAAAATCTAGAGGCGAATGTGATGGGGGTAAATCGGAATGAACCAGCCCTGGCAACATGTTGATTTTTTGAGAGAGTTGATTTTTTGAAAGATCGGATTGGAAGCTCAGATACTGTTGGCGAAATACTTCTTAATTTCCCCCTTGCATCCTAGCTTCGAGACAGAGCCTGGGATTTCCCAATATGAGGCTCTGTCTCCAGTGAATTTGCTGCTGCAGAACCTACAAGTAGATTCTACATGAAGAGCCTGGAAACAAAGGAAGTTTGACGTATAATTCGCCAACAGTATCGAGAGATTACCTAGAGCCATTGCAATGAAAATGTTGCGGGTATTTGCAGCTAGTCGACAGAACCGAGTACCTGGGAGATATGCTGAGACTTTCCTGACTCAAGCTTTACTGCAATGCCATTTCATAAGGTGTCAAAGATTTGAGTTAGGAACTCTCGGAATAGGAGTAGAACATTTTCGTCATACACCATGATTTTTTTTCGGCCAACTTGAGGGAACACAAATTCAATCACTTGCATTCTGTCAGAGTATGCCATCATTGTCCCATCAGAACGTTCAAATACGCTTCTCAATTCGACATTGATGTGACGCAAATCCCCACTTACATCAGATGTGACAATCTCAAATATTGTGATTCTAGGATATTCCCCTTCTGGGGATCGAGCAACTTCTTGATTGAGATGCATGACTTTCATGAGTACAATTAACTGCTGTTTATGGGAAATGATGTAGGACTATTCAGGATCAGAAAAATTATTGGACTTTTGCATTCCTGAACCAACGGAATTGAATTGCCTATAACGATTCGATCTCTTTATGTTTACTTTATGCAAAGTCTATGATGAAAAGGTGAATTATAAGGGACTTAATATGAGAATGAAGATGAGAAAATCCTCATGAAATTTTTCTCATCTAAATTGAAAGGTTTCTCTGACGACGGGTTTGACCTGTATTTCCGAAATTCCCTAGACCTCTTGATTACCCAACCCCTTACAGTACCGGTGTGAAAATTTCGGCTCAAATAATAACCCTTCGAAGCATTTTCAGATGTTTTTGTACTGGAACTATCGTATTCGCAGCAATCATGCCGCTGGCAGCGACAGCGGGGAGACCAATGCCGGGAAAGGTAGAGTCGCCACAGCACAATAGGCCGGGGAGTGGAGTTTTGGGGCCGGGGAAGATGGCTTCTCCGGCTCGAATTGCAGGACCGTAGGTTCCTCGATGGCGGCGTAGAAATCGCTCGTGGGTGAGGGGTGTGCCGATTAGGGTGACATCACAGCGGGTGCGGATGTCGGGGATGATTCTTTCTAGGGCTTGCCACATGACTTCCGCCCGCGCTTGCTTTTGTTGGTTGTAGGCTGGGCTGCGACGGTCCATACTTCGCCAGAGGTCATAGGGTTCGTTGCCTGGAGTATAGACGTGAATTACGTGTTTGCCAGGTGGAGCGAGGGAGGGATCTAAAAGGGATGGAATGGATACCAAGACTACGTTTTGGGGGGCAGTCACACCGATTTTCCAGTCGTTGACGACGATGTAATGACAGGCCAGATCAGGACAAAGTCCAGCCGCATCAATGCCTAAGTGGAGGTGCATGAAGCTGTCGCACTCGGGGGTGGCCTCTCGATTGGCGATAAATTGTTTGGGAACGGCGCCGTCAGGCAGCAATTTGAGGGTATCCCAAATCGACCCATTGGACACCACCGCTCGCCTTGCCCGGAGAGTTTCACCTCCCCGCAGCCGCAGCCCAACCGCTCGGTTATTCTCTACCAGAATTTCCTCTACATGCGCTCCCAGTTTAAGTCGGCCTCCATGCCGTTCTAGTCCTCGCACGAGGGCGTCCACTAAAGCGCCGCCGCCGCCTACTGGATAATCAAGCTTCACGTTGGGGCGATACCAGTCGGCAAACATATAGGCCATCTCGGCAGCGATAACGCCATCGGCGGGCAGTCCGGCTAAAAGAAAACAAATCAGGTCCAACCAGTTGCGGACAAAGGGATCTGTAATCACATCGTCCATGATTCGGGTGAAGGGTCCCGTGAGTTTCGTCACATTGGCGGCATGACGCGCTAAGGAGGGAACAAATCGGCCCATCGTAACGGCGGCGCCTAAATCGAAGCGGACGGCGGCGGAGGGCAGCGCGATCGCAGCCTGTTTCAGCGGTTCCATCCGCCGCTGCAGCGCCCGCCATTCCGCCACTGCCTGATCCCCCCGATATTGGGCCAATATCTGACAAAACTGATCGGCCCCCACCGACGTGTCAAAATCCCCCTCCGGCAAGCAGCAGCCCCAGGTGTCATAGTTAACCCACTCTAGATCTTCGCCAATGGCGTCCAGAACCTGCCGCAGGGGATTGGATGACGGGCTGTAGGACAATCCGGAATACAACGAGGGGCCTGAGTCGAACTTGAAGCCATCCCGTTCAAAGGCGTGGGCCGCCCCGCCTGGAATCGTATGGCTTTCACAGACGGTGACTGCAAATCCATAGTGGGCTAGCAGTGCGGCGCAGCTCAAACCGCCAATACCGCTGCCGATAATAACGACGTCGTTTGATTCATCCATTAGGAACGGGTTAGAAAATCGTCAAATCCAATTCTGTATCAGTCAGCTTTTCAGACCCCACCAACTTCACCCGGATGCGGAGGTAATGATTGCAGTAGATGGAGGATTGCTTATATCGAGGATTAGGCTGGCCTACGATCGCATCGCACTCAGCGCACATTTCTAAGAATTCTGGTTCAATTGTCATTGGTCATTGGTCATTGGATTTTGGATTTTAGATTTTAGAGGGGGACGGTAGGAAGTAGGCGGTAGGCAGGATTAGATTTTGGTCACTTGCCATTCGTTACTTGTTACTTGTTACTGGTCATTAGATTATGGATTGGGTTTCTTTCCCGTTTCCTCCCCATCTCACCCATCTCACCCATCTCCCTCTGCCCCAACTAAACTCCCAATTTCTCCCGAATCTCTTCCTCCTTGGCGCGAAAACCTACCAGCACTGCGGCTCCGTCATTTACGAACAGCGGTCGCTTCAGCAGCATGACGTCATTTGAAAACGCCTCAACCCATTGTTCATCGGACCAAGTTTTTTTCTCCTCTCCCAGCGCCCGGTAGGACTGGCCGGAGGTATTGCGCATAGGTTTGGAGCCCAAGGCCTCAACCCAACTTTGGATCATGTCGCGGGTGGGGGGATTTTCTTTGGTGTTTATGAATTCATACTCAACGCCGTTATTTTCCAGCCAAGTAAAGGCTTTCTTGCAGGTTCCGCAATTGGGTATTCCGTAAACTTGAATGTACATTAACTTCTCCTGATCGCCTGGTTTGGGGATGAACTCAGATGGGATAGATCTTACATCCTCTTCCAGCTTGTGTTCCAATGCTTTAAAAACCTGCTCAAACCCCGACTCGCTATGAATCTTAGCGGTGAGAGCGTTCATATCCTTGAGAATATTCGTCAGTCGGGGCAAGTATTGGCGGATCTCGTTGTATAGGTCGATATCTTCTCGAAAGCCTTGTAAGTTGGCCTGAGATACTTCTCTCATTGCTTCATCCAACTCGTTGATTTGGGCTTCCCAATATTTTACGTATTTTATCCGGTCAATGGGTTTGTAAATCTTGGCGTCGTTCAACACGATGGGGAAAATCCGCTCATAGAATTGGTCATTCTTAGCAATCTGCACCAGCTCAAACATGCAGTTTTCGGATTGCAAATACTTCTGGCTGATCACCACAATCACGCATTTGCTTCGACCAATGCGCTTCATGAAGGCTGTGATACGGCCTTTGAATCCCAAATCACGTTTGTCTCGAATCAGGGTGCAGTCTTTGTCTTTAAAGGCTTGATCCAACTGATCGACAATTTCTTCACTTTTGCCGCCCCATGCGTAGGAAACAAACACCTCCTTCACAGGGCCTATGATTGGTTGAGGTTGGACCGGTTTGGATTCGGGGCTAATATCCACTGGATCGCGGGGAGTAGGGTGAGGGAAATTTTGGGATATAGGCTCACCGGTAACGTCATCGATCAGGTTTGAAATATCCACATTCAGGTAGGGGGGATTGTTGCATTCGACCGTTGTTTTGTGATTGGCAAGGCGATCACAAAGATTCTTGAATATGTAAAAATGGGGCTCCTGCAGTCTCTTGCAGGTAGTGCAGTTACAGGGAACCAGCGTGCTGGCTTTCAACAGCGTGTAGGTGGAGTGGATTTTGTCGAGTTCGTAGCGGATGGTGGTTAGCAGGTCTCGACGACGAAGACCGGAGACCCGGATGCGAATTTGTTTGAGCGGGTATAGTTCGATTACCTCAGCCTGAGCGCCGTCTTTGCTGAGGACTACTCCCGTTTTCCAGACACGGGTTTGGGTTTTAATCCAAGGGTGCATTTCCACGATAAAGCGGGTGAGAATACCTTTGGGCATAAACTCGTAGGCATAGCGCAGGAGTAGATTATCGGTTTCATCCCAGGAGTATTCCGGTTGGTTAGGGCTGAGGAGTTGGGGGGCAATGTAAGTTCCCTGGCAGCTGGGAATTTCGTAGCAGAGTTTGAACTTCATCATCAGCTGCAACAACTCATTCCGCATGTCAGCGTATTTGTCTTCCCGCCAAATATCCTCCAGGTCTGCTTTGGTGAACTGGCCCAGATTAGCAATCACGTTGGCGTTGTCCAGAACAGCATACACGGCGTCGGTGCCCCAGGTGGGGTTGAGGATGACGGTTTTATTCAGCAGAGAGTCGTCTTGGAAGTGGAGACAAACGCCTAAGTCATGCAGATAACCGCTGAGTTGGAGCTTATCTTCCTGTTTGGTGAAGCCGTTGTCTTGACAAAGTTCGAGGTATTCTTCCAGGGGGATATGGTTGCGGTCATCTTGCTCCAGTGCTTGCCTCACCTGAACCCAAGTTTTAGGTAATGGCGTCCCAACATGGGGTAAGCCGCTGATGTAGCGCTTGATCACAGAGAGGATATTGGGTAACCCCCTCTTGGTGGCCAAATTTGTCGCCAGGGTTTCCTTCAGATTAGTGAACTGCCCCCGTAACTGCCGCTCATTGATTTCTCGTTTGCGGTCTTGTTTCTCATTTTTGATGATCAGCAGCGGACTATTTTCGCTCAACAGCTCCACTACATTTAGCCAATAGTCAAAATCGGTGTCTTCTTTGCGACTGTCGGCCACCAGGACGTAGAGAGACCGTTTGGTGAGGAAAAACTGGTGGGTGGCGTGGTAAATTTCTTGTCCACCGAAGTCCCAAATATTCACTTGAAAGGATTTGCCATTATCCAAGAGGAAATACCACTGAATCACGTCAATTCCTTCAGTAGAAGCTTCATCCTGTCGCAGGAGATAGTCCTCGTTTTCAATCTTTTTCGCCAGCGTGGTTTTGCCTGCCCCCGCCTCCCCCACGATGAGTAGTTTGGCTTCGTAAAGGCGATCGGTTTCCTGTTCTAGGAGTTGGCGATAGAAGTCGAAAATTTTGGCAGGTTTACCAAGGGTATACCGATCCCTTCCCAAAATTTCTGGTGGAATCGGCAGTTGAGGATTTCCAATCAGATTCAATCTCTTTAATTTAGTAAGACGTATAATCTCTGGCGGTAGACTAGCTAACTGATTTTTTTCAAGATCAAGTTGAGTGAGATTTGTTAGTTGGAAGATTTCTGGCGGCAGTTGGCGGAGTTGATTGTTGCTGAGATCAAGCTGGGTGAGTTTCTTCAGTTGGCCGATTTCCGGCGGCAGCTGGCGGAGTTGATTATCGCCGAGGTAAAGCGTGGTGAGATTTTTCAGTTGGA
>JAAUYH010047013.1_pt1 | contig 12782 bp, 14 predicted proteins | sample 7278061 | NCBI WGS metagenome assembly JAAUYH01 (sample SAMN14350203, study PRJNA611818) | marine sediment metagenome | isolation source: surface marine sediment (0.6m) | place: French Polynesia: Moorea | collected 2018-08
GGCAGCCCGTCCGCCGCCGCGCTGATCCTCTTCACCATCGCGCTGGTCGCGGCCGCCGTCGCCACGGCGCTGACCGGACCGCAGGCACTCAAAGCCGTGCCCGCGCAACCAAAGCACCTGCTGCTCGCAGGTGTGCTGATCGCCTTCTATGTCCTCAGCATCACCTACATCGCGCCGCACTTCGGGGTCGGCAACGCGGTGTTCTTCGTCCTTTTGGGCCAACTCGTCGCCGCCGCGGCCATCGACCATTTCGGTCTTTTCGGTGCCCGCGTCACGCCACTCTCCTTCACGCGCGCCTCTGGCATCGCACTCATGGCCGCCGGTCTGGCGCTGACGCAAAGAGCCTGACGTTCCGCTCCGCGCCTTCGCGCCTCAAAAGGTCCAGTGGACCTTTCGTCGGGGTACGCCCGAACCGACGCTCAGTCCTGAATGCTCGCCAGCCACGCCGCGATGTCCGCGATCGGCTGCGCGGTGATGATCGGTTGCCCGGTTTCGCTTTTGATCGAGCCGTCAGGGAAATCGAACATGGCGCCAAAAAGCGGCATCTCGCCCCCATGCGCCAGCATCGGGTCGCGTCCGTCGATCTGGCGCACGACCTCGAAGACTGGGAAGACGCCACCGTTCGATTGCGCCAGCCCCGTCAGATCAGGCGGCTCCACCGTCAGCATCCCACTCATCAACCCGTCGCCCTGGGCGTCGGTGCCGTGGCAGGTCGCGCAGAATGTGCGGAACGCCCCTTCGCCCGCCACCGGATCACCTTCCGCCCAAACGGGCACCGCAAGACAGACAAGTAAGATCGACAAAGCTCTCATCGCTGGTCCTCCATTTGAGAAGAAGTCTCGCCTGTCGCCGAAAGGCGCGCTTTGATCTGCCTCAATCTCGTTTACGTCCTGTTCATTCGACCGCGCGGGGGTCTGTACAAAAGTGAATTCCGGCCCTTCCAGAGATGTACAAAACGCAACTTTTCACGCGATCGGAGGATGTACAGGCAACGAAGCGCTAAACCAGCTTGCCATCTTCCAAATGCACGGTACGGTCCATGCGCGCCGCCAGCTCGGGATTGTGGGTGGCGATCAACGCGGCCAGACCGGTCTCGCGGACCAATTCCATAAGGGCTTCGAAGACCGTGTCGGATGTCGCCGGGTCCAGGTTCCCCGTCGGCTCATCCGCCAGCAACACCCTGGGTTTGTTGGCCAGAGCCCGGCAGAAGGCAACACGCTGCTGTTCGCCGCCCGAAAGCGCCGCGGGCCGGTTCGCCGCACGCCCCTCTACACCCACCCGCGCCAACAACGACATGGCGTGCGCCTCGGCGTCGGCCTTGGGTGCGCCGTTCGCCAGTTGCGGCAGCACGACATTCTCCAGCGCACTGAATTCGGGCAAGAGATGATGAAATTGATAAATAAAACCAACCTCTTGGCGTCTCACTCGGGTGCGTTCCGTATCCGATTTCCGGGTCATCTCAACCCCGCCAATGGCAACGGTTCCCGCATCGCACGCGTCCAACAACCCGGCAATATGCAAAAGCGTCGATTTCCCCGCCCCCGATGGCGCGACAAGGGCCACGACCTGGCCCGCTTCCAGTGTCAGGTCAGCACCGTCCAACACTCTCAAAGCATTAGGTTTTCCGGCGTTGTACGTCTTGCCGATCCCGGAGAGCTTCAGCGCCTCACTCATAGCGGAGCGCCTCCACCGGATTCATCCGGGCCGCCCGCCTCGCCGGGAACAATGTGATGCCCCAAGACAGTATGAGCGACAGAGCGACGGCGCTAAGCACATCATTCAGTTCGAGCTTTGCTGGCAGCCGATAGATGCCGCGTACGGATGCATCCCAGACACCACCGCCCGAGGCACCATTCACGAAGGCCAGAATCTGGTCGAAGTAGATGGCGAAGAGGCAGCCGACGATCACGCCAAGGATCGTTCCTATGGTGCCGACCAACGCGCCCGTGAGGAAAAACACCCTCATAACAGCGCCTTGCGTCAGCCCCATGGTGCGCAGGATGCCGATGTCGCGGCCCTTGTTCTTTACCAGCATGACCAGACCGCTGATGATGTTCATCGACGCGATTAGGACGAGCACGCTCATGAGCACGAACATCACCGTGTCTTCGACTTCGAGCGCCCTCAGAAACCCACCAGCCCTTTGCTTCCAAGTCCAGGTCAACCCGCGCTCGCCGACCGCCGACGCCAAGTCAGGTGCAATTGTATCAACGTTTTCAGGGTTTTCGACGATCACTTCCAGCTCGTCTGCCACGCCTTCGCGGTTGAAATAGACCTGAGCGTCTTCGAACGGCAGATAGGCGCGCGTCAGATCGATATCGTATCGGCCCGAATTGAAAACATAGACGACACGATACTCGTTCACGCGTGGGCTGGTTCCAAAGGCTGTGACGGTCCCATTCGGGTTAATCAGTCGCACCACGTCGCCTACCGTCACACCCAATTCGCGCGCAGCCGCCTGACCTATGGCGATGCCACTGCCGAAGTCATCGAGCGTGCCCAAAGCCGTTTCTTCGTTGGCAATTCCGGCGATATCGCGCAGGTCGCTTTCGCTTATCCCGAAGACCTCCAGTCCCGTATTCTCGCGCTTGTGGACCGCCATGGCCTGGCCCTTGACCAATGGGGCAGCGCGTACAACACCGGGAACGGAGGCAAGCTGATCTGCCCACTCGGCATAGTTCGGAACGACGTTCGTTATGTTGCCGTTCGTGTCGGCATAGGCGATCGAATAGACGGTGACATGGGCGTTAGCACCAAGGATGGTCGAGACGAATTCGTCACGAAAACCAGATCTTACGGCGAGTGTGATGATAAGTGCTGCGACTGCCAGCATGATCCCGATGAGCGAGATCCAGGTCATGACGCTGACGCCACCCTCTGCGCGTTTGGCGCGCAGGTAACGCCAGGCGATAAGAAATTCGAAGGGGGCAAAGGGTTTTGGGGTGGCCATTGCGCCCTCCTTCAAACCAGAAACCGCTCGGCCAAGGCGGCGAGCCAGATGAGGGCAACCAAGGCGCAGGCCAATACGACAGCCAATGATCCAAGGTCTTTCGCCATGCGAGACAGTTCGTGGCGTTCCGGCCCGATCCGGTCGATTGCTGCTTCGATGGCAGAGTTCAGGACTTCCGTGATCAGCAAAACCAGGACAGTCCCGATCAAAATGGCAGATTGAAACAGGCCGGATCCGATCCAAAACGCCAGCGGGATGGAGACGAAGAAGGCAATAACCTCAAGGCGAAACGCTTCGTCGCCCTGCCAGACATCACGAAACCCTTGCCGTGAGTTTCGCCATGCGGCGCTTATACGGGGGATGCCTTTCAATGGCTGATTGGCCATGACTGCTCCGTTTTTCTTTCTGAATGACGGTCGCGGTCGCAGTGGTCAACCGGTGTTGCGCGAAAAGGTGCCAGAGATCGGGCTTGTAACAAACCTCACGCGCGGCAGGACCCGGCTTCACATGGACGCGAGAGGGCTTTCGAGCGGCGGCGCGACACGCCATCTTCGCCCTATTGAATTAAAAGGAGATGCCCCATGTTGACCCGCCGCAGCTTTCTTGCAAGTGCCGCCGCCCTTCCTGCTGCGACGTTGATCGCAACCCAGGCCGCCGCCGCCGAACCACCCGTTTATGCGACCGATGGCGTTGCGATAAACGGATACGACCCCGTCGCCTATTTCACCGAAGAAAAGCCGGTGAAAGGATCGCCTGAGTTCACGTCTGACTGGGACGGCGCGACACTGCAGTTCGCCAGTGCCGAGAACAAGGCCATATTCGATGCCGATCCTGTGAAATACGCTCCAAAATACGGTGGTTACTGCGCTTATGCCGTCTCCAAAGGGTACATCGCCAAAACGGACCCGGATGCATGGAGCATTCACGAGGACCGGCTCTACCTCAACTACTCGAAGTCAGTGCGCGCGCTTTGGGCCGCGCGGAAGCGCCACCATATTAAAAGCGCCGATGCAAACTGGCCGTCCGTTCTAAGCGCCTGAGCTACTCTGCCGCTTTCAGAGCAAAACCTTTTTCGATCTGATCCGCCGGCGCCACCGGGTACTCGCCCGAGAAACATGCATCACAATAGGCCGGGGCCTTCGGGTCCCGGCCTTTCGCTTCGCCGACCGCGCGATAAAGCCCGTCGAGCGAGATGAACTTCAGGCTATCGACGCCAAGGTGATCGCGCATTTCCTCTTCGCTCATCGTGGCCGCCAAAAGCTTCTCGCGCTGTGGCGTATCGACGCCATAGAAACAAGGCCAGGCCGTGGGCGGTGAGGCGATGCGGAAATGAACCTCGGCCGCGCCCGCGTCCAAAACCATTTCCTTGATCTTTCGCGAGGTCGTTCCGCGCACAACACTGTCATCCACCAAAATGACGCGCTTGCCCTTGATCAGCGCGCGATTGACGTTCAGCTTCAGGCGCACGCCCATATTGCGGATTTGCTCGGTTGGCTCGATGAACGTCCGGCCCATGTACTGGTTCCGGATGATGCCCATTGCGTAGGGGATGCCGCTTTCCTGCGCATAGCCAATGGCCGCCGGTGTGCCGCTGTCGGGGACCGGGCAGACCAGGTCAGCCTCGACCGGCGCTTCCTTTGCCAGTTCGGCGCCGATGGCCGAGCGGGTCTCATAGACGGATCGGCCGCCTAGCGAGCTGTCGGGGCGCGAGAAGTAGACATGCTCGAAGATGCAAAAGCGCGCTTTCTTCTGTTCGAATGGGCGATGGGTGGTGATTTCGTCGTTTTCGATCACGACCATCTCGCCCGGTTCGATCTCGCGCACGAAATCCGCCCCGATGATATCCAGGGCGCAGGTTTCTGACGCCAGTGCCCAGCCCTCTTCGCCGATGCGCCCAAGGACAAGCGGGCGGACACCGAAGGCGTCACGCACACCGATCAGCTTGGTCCGCGTCATGGCAACAACGGAAAACGCGCCTTCGACCCGGCGAAGCGCGTCCTTCATGCGTTCCGGTACCGTTTTTTGCAGGCTGCGGGCCATGAGGTGGATGATGCACTCGCTGTCCGAGCTGGACTGAAAAATCGACCCCATGCCGATAAGTTCACGGCGCAGCGCATCCGCATTGGTGATATTGCCGTTATGCGCGATCGCCGACCCGCCCATGGAGAACTCGCCAAAGAAGGGCTGGACGTCACGTATCTGCGTGTGACCCTTGGAACCGGCGGTCGAATATCGCACGTGCCCTATGGCCAGAGCGCCCGGCAGGCTGTCGATCACGTCCTGCTTGGTGAAGTTGTCGCGGACAAGACCAAAACGGCGGGCGGAGTGGAAGCCTTCGGCGGGTTCGTATGTCACGATGCCGCCCGCTTCCTGGCCGCGGTGCTGAAGGGCGTGAAGACCGAGAGCAACGAAGTTGGCCGCATCGGCTACGCCGGTTACGCCGAATATACCGCATTCTTCGCGGAGCTTGTCGTCATCGAAAGGATCGGTGGTCAGCGCGCGGGCTCGAACGGTCATGCATAAGGCTCGGTTAACGGCAGCAACCGTTACTTAGCGCCTTGTCATATGCCTGTCACGTAAGAAGCTTGAAAAAAGCCGAGGGCCCGCCGGCTTCTCCGTGGGCCCTCGTGATTTTCGCACCGAACGGGTGGTACTTGTGAACAAATGGGCAAACTAAAAAGAAAACCACTGGTGACTGGCCCTGAAAAAAGGCGCCGGGTGCCAACTGGCAACCCCGACGCCCGACTCACTCACTCGCTACGCGGACCTCCGGAACCACCCGCAACTCCGCTTTACAAAAACATGTATCGCAGTCGCCCTTGGCATCAGTTGGGCGCAAATATTCCGTTTCAGGGCGAGTTTGTGTTGTGCGTTGCCTCAGCAAGAGGGCGGCAATCGATCAGAAATGCGTTTGTGGAAACAATCCTGCCGGAAACCCACGCACTTACCGCCAAACACCAAAGAACTTCGGGAACCAGTTCACGAACGGGCAACAATTCTGTTAACGATGCCCTGATAAACGCGTGGCGAGATCGCCATATTCTATCAGTTTCGCTTTCGGAAACGGACTGTTCTGCTTCAAATGGGCTCCTTGCGGACACCAATGATGGTTACTGCGCCTTGCTAATCAGCTCATCGTAGCGTGCCGCAATCCATCCCGGCAGGTCGCTTGGTATCTGCTCGTCCAGCGTTTCTGACAGTTGTGCGAAGACAATGGCTGTCCGGCTGTCATCCACCATCGGGATCGGTTCAGACACAATAACGCGCTCGTAGACGAGAAATGCGATGGCCACCAGAATGGCGCCGCGCAGGACCCCGAACAAAAAGCCAAGGCCCCGGTCGATCCCTCCAAGGGCAGAGCGTTGGACAGCACCAGAGAAGAGCGGCGTGATGACAGAGAACACAATCAAGGCCGCCGCGAACACGACTGCAAACGCTGCAATCATCGCCAACTCGCCGGAATCGCCGAGGAAATCCTTCAAAATAGGTATTTCCTTCATCAACGGTTGCACCATCGGCGCGAACATATAGGCGACGATCGCGGCAAGTATCCAGCCGCCGATGGAAAGCGCTTCTCGGACGAAGCCGCGCGAATAGGCCAATACTGCCGAAAGGATGATGACCACGGCCACGATGCCGTCAACGATGGTGAAGCCTTCCATAGCGTTCCCGTTCTTGTCCTGCCTCAGCCAGCCCCGAAGACAGTGCCAGCCAATGCCGCCAGGTCAGGCATCTTTTGTACCTGCAATCCGGCGGTCTGTCCCAATTTGCTCCGTTCAGGCAGGATAGCGGATTCGAAACCAAGTTTCTGAGCTTCTCTAAGCCGCGTTTCCGTCTGCCCAACCGGCCTTACGCTTCCTGATAGGCTGATTTCGCCAAAAACGACAGTACGACGCGGAAGTGAGGCATCTTCACGCGCGGAAAGTAGCGCGGCTGCCACAGCCAGATCCGCGGCCGGTTCGGTTATTCTCAGGCCTCCGGCGACGTTCAGGTAGACGTCCAGCCCAGCAAACGGGATGCCACAGCGTGACTCCAAAACTGCCAGAATCATCGACAATCGACCGCTGTCCCAGCCAACGACAGATCGCCGGGCTTGTCCTGCGGGGGCTGGGGCGACAAGAGCCTGGAATTCGCACAAAACGGGTCGCGTGCCCTCAATGCCGGCAAAAACCGCGCTGCCCGGTTGTTGCGCTTCCTGGTCCGACAGAAACAGGGCGGACGGGTTGGCAACCTCTGCCAGCCCCTGACCCGTCATCTCGAAGACGCCGATTTCATCTGCCGGGCCAAACCGATTCTTCACGGCGCGGAGGATGCGAAACTGGTGCCCGCGCTCGCCTTCAAAGTAGAGCACTGTGTCGACCATATGTTCGACAACGCGCGGCCCTGCGATCTGGCCTTCCTTGGTCACGTGACCGACAAGGATGACGCTGATGCCGCGCCGTTTGGCGAAACTGGTCAATTCATGCGCTGCGGCGCGCACCTGAGAGACCGAGCCGGGCGCGCTCCCAACGGTGTCCAGCCACATCGTCTGGATGGAATCGATGATCGCTACGTCGGGTGCTTCCTTTTCAAGTGTCGTCAGGATGTCGCGCAGGTTGGTCTCGGCGGCGAGTTTCACTGGTGCGTCCTGCAGATCGAGGCGACGGGCGCGCATCCGGACTTGCGACGTAGCTTCTTCGCCCGATATATAGACAGCCTTCAGTCTGGTTTCGGCGAAGGCGGCAGCGGCTTGCAGCAGCAACGTTGATTTCCCGATACCAGGGTCACCGCCCACCAGGATGGCGCTTGCGGGGACAAGCCCACCGCCCAAAACGCGGTCCAGTTCGGCAATCTTCGACTGCGCGCGCTCTTGACTGGCATCTTCGGTGGCCAAGTCGGTCAGCGCGATCGCCTTGCCTTTCGCGGCGCCAAGGCTCTTGCTCGAAGGACCCGTGCTGAGTGGGGTGTCTTCTGCGATCGTGTTCCACGCGCCGCAATCGTCGCAGCGTCCGGACCACTTGGAATGAACCGCACCGCAGTTGGTGCATGTGAAAGTTGCTGCCTTTGCCATGGCGCCTAATTGCCCGCCCGGAGGGCGACAGGCAAGGGGGCGCTAGCCGTCTGCCCGGCGCCTCACGAAAGGCAATCCATCGCTTTTCGGCGGCGCCAGCAATTTCGGGCGCCGGCTTTCGGATGTTGGGTTGCTGCGGATATCGCGCGCCAGGTTCAATATTGTCCTGGTCGCGGTCGACACAGCGGGGCGGTCTTTCGGGCGCTCTTTGACTTTCTCCGTATGACGGAAGACAGGCACCGGTGTGCTCGGAGGTTCGGGGTTCTCAAGGACCAGGGGCTCGATAGGCTTAGGCGAGTTTCGGGTGATCCTTTTGGAGACATGGGCAATGACATCCGGACCATACCGCGACTGGCGGGACACATCACAGACAACCACCGTGATGATCCAGAAGACGGGGCAGATCAGAGCCAGGCCCAGCAACAGCCAACTAAGAGGCGTCAGTCCTAACGCCCAAGGCAACACACCCGCAGTTGTCACGGCAGAGAAAAGGCACATGGCGGCATATAGCCAAGCGTTGCCGCTTTTCGACAAGGCAAGGCGGCGGAAGGCCAGCCAGCAAACGGTCATCGGAAAGAGGACAACCAAGCTTCGCAGAACCAGTAAGATCAAAGGGCCTAAGACGTCCATTGGCAGCTCCGTACGTCTCCTGCCACCCCAGCGGCATCTGTCTATACTTTTATTAAAAGTGTGTTACGCGGAGTCATGTTTGAGTTTGTTTCCAAAACGGAACCAAACTGTTGCATTGTTGCAAATGTTCAAAGGGTGCTGGTGTCTACAACATCTCGTCCAATGTGGAACGTGCCCCGCAAGATACGCGCAAAAAGAGCCTAGCGAATTGTCTCTATCGGCCCTTCGGCGCTTCCCGAGATGAATTGGGTGACATAGGGGTCACCACTGGAATCCATCCGGCTCACCGGACCTGTCCAGCGAATCTTCCCGCCATGGATCATGGCGACATCGTCGGCAATGGCGCGGACGCTGGTCATATCATGGGTGATCGTCATCGCTGTGGCGCCCATTTCGACAACGATCTCGCGGATGAGATCGTTGATGACGCCGGCCATGATCGGATCGAGCCCCGTCGTCGGTTCGTCAAAGAAGATGATCTCGGGTTCCGCCGCAATCGCCCGCGCCAGACCGACACGCTTTTGCATGCCGCCCGAGAGCTCGGCTGGATAAAGTTCGGCGACGTCCGGCGTCAATCCGACACGTCGCAGTTTTTCGACGGCGATCTCGCGCGCCTCATTGGTCGGTCTTTTCAGCGAGCCGCGCAACAGGCGGAAGGCCACGTTCTGCCAGACAGTGAGCGAGTCAAAGAGCGCGCCACCCTGAAAGAGCATCCCGAAGCGTGCCAGAAACGCGTCGCGCTCGGATGATCCCTGCCGCAGCTTCGTAACGTCCAGACCATCGACCGTGACGCTTCCCTGATCGGGCTGGATCAGGCCCAGCACGCATTTCAGCGTAACCGACTTGCCGGTTCCGGAGCCTCCGATGATGACAAGGCTCTTGCCACGCTCGATCGTCAGATCGACGCCGCGCAGCACGTGCTTTTCGCCAAAGGACTTATGAACACCCGTAAGCTCGATCATGCGGCAAAGAACAGTTCGGTCAGAATGAAGTTGGCGGCCAGGATCAGCACGCTTGCCGCGACGACAGCGCTTTTCGTGGCGCGGCCTACGCCTTGCGCGCCGCGGCCCGACTGCATGCCGAAATAGCATCCCATCAGCGCGGCTAGGAAGCCGAATACTGCACCCTTGGCCAGCGATGTCGTGATGTCCGAGAGTTCGAGGAAGTCGATGGTGTTCCGCAGATAAGTGCCTTCGTTGAACCCAAGCCGCCCGGTTGCGACCAAGTACCCTCCGAGGATGCCGATAATGTTGCCGACCGCGACAAGCGCGGGCATCACGAGGGTCGCAGCCAGAACGCGCGGCAGGGTCAGGTACTTCATCGGGTTCGTGGACAGCGTGACAAGGGCGTCGATCTGCTCGGTCACTTTCATAGTTGCGATCTCGGCCGCGATGGAGGACGTGACGCGGGCTGCGATCATCAGCCCGACCAGTACGGGTCCCAATTCGCGGACCATGCCGATGGCGACGATCTGCGGCACGACGGCTTCAGCCGAGAAGCGCGCGCCGCCAGCATAGATCTGCAAGGCCAGCGCGCCGCCGGTAAAGATCGTGGTCAGACCCACGACCGGAAGGGAATAAAAGCCGATCTGGAGCAGCGCATGCCCCACCTCGCGCGGGTAATACGGCGGGCGGAACAGGTGACTGATGGTTTCGATGCCGAACCGTGTCGCCCGACCGATGGCGGCCAAAAGGCCAAGGACAGTCGCGCCTATGGTGGCCAGAAACCTCATGTCGCGCGCCGATGATAGCGGTCGCCAAGCGAGGTCAGGATCTCGTATCCGATTGTTCCAGCCGCTTGGGCGATATCGTCGATACACTGATGCGGTCCGATCAGGCAGAGCGTATCGGGCACCGCCTCCAGATGAGACACATCGACCGTGATCAGATCCATCGACACACGACCGACGACGGGGCAGGCGATCTCGCCTGCATAGACTTTGGCGTTCTCGCCCATGGCCCGGATCAACCCGTCGGCGTATCCGGCGGAAATGGTCGCGATGCAGCTTTCGACCTGCGCCTCCCACGTGTTGCCATAGCCAACGGTTTCAAAGGGTTGGACGATCCGCGTCTGGATGACGGGAATGTCGAGGCGAACGACCGGTGTCGCCTCGGCAAACGGAAGGCCGCCGTAAAGACCGATGCCGGGGCGTACAAGTTCGAAGTGATACTCCGGCCCCAAGAGCGTGCCGCCGGTGGCTGCAAGCGAGCGCCGGCTGGCTATTCCGTCCGTCATCTCGTGAAAAGTCCGCAACTGGCGTTCGTTCATCGGATGGTCGGGCTCGTCCGCACAGGCGAGATGGCTGATGACCAGTCTTGGTCCCGCCGCCATCAGTTCGGATGACAGCGCGTGCCAATCGCCGAACTCGATGCCAAGCCGGTTCATACCGGTATCGAGCTGAATGCCGAAAGGGTGGCCTTGGGCGGCAGAGAAGTGGCGGGTGACCTGCTCTGGCGCGTTCAGCATCGGAATTAGCTTGGCTTGCGTCAGCATGTCCGTATCGCCTGCCATGTGGCCGGAAAACACGAAGATATCGGCGTCGCCCACGAAGGACCGCAGGCGCAAACCTTCTTCTGCAGTGGCCACGAAAAAGGTCTGTACACCGGCGGCGGCCAGTTTCGGAGCGACGACATCGACGCCCAAGCCATAAGCGTTCGCCTTGATGACTGCCGAAGTTTCGACACCGGCGCCCGCGATGGCATCCAGTGCCGCCCAATTGGCGACAATGGCGTCAAGGTCGATGGTCAGCGTTCCGGCACCCATGGCGACCGGTGTCGGTCAAGCCCGCGCCGGGGTCAAGCCACAAGCGAAGGTACGGCGGAGCTTTGCGCGGTTGGCAAGATCAGGCAGGTGCGCTACCTGCCGGGGCAGAGGAGAGGTGCATGGGCGAAATCATTCTGGTCCGCCACGGCCAGGCAAACAGTCAGGCGACCAACGAAGAAGACTATGATCGGTTGAGCGAGCTTGGCCATCAGCAAGCCGCCTGGCTGGGCGAGTGGTTTCGCGCGCATGATTATGCTTTCGACCATGTGGTGTCCGGAACGCTTCGGCGCCACCGCGAAACGGTTCAGGCGATGGGGTATCAGGCGGATGAAGATGCGCGGCTGAACGAGATCGACTATTACAACCTGTCGGACGCGCTTCACAAAGCGACGGGCGAGCCGCATCCAGACGCCAATGGCTTCGCCGATCACATGCCGAAGGTTTTCGCCGCCTGGCAGCGAGCCGAGATTCAGGGTCAGGAACCCTATCATGCCTTCGAAGAACGTATCGCGGCCTTGATCGACGAGGCGTCTGTTCCCGGTCGGCGGGTGCTTTGCGCTACGTCCGGCGGGGTCATTGGTATGGTTTTAAGGCAAATTCTGGATCTGGACCTGATGAAGATGAGCCGTGTCATCTTGCCGATATGGAACAGCTCGGTCCATCGGCTTCGGGTACGGGATCATGAAACCGTACTGGCCGGGTACAATGCCATTCCGCATCTGGAGGCACCGGAACGGGCCCATGCTCGAACACACATTTAGGAGAGGAGATTGCTCGTGCTCAAACTCTACTGTGCTCCGAAGACGATATCGCTGGCTGTGGTCACGGCCCTGAACGAGGGCGTCCACTGGGAGGCCATCCGTGTCGATTTCGGTGAGGCCGAGCAGACGAAACCCGAGTATCTGTCGATCAATCCAAAAGGCCGTGTGCCAGTACTAGTCACTCCCGAAGGTGCACTGACGGAAACTGGTGCCATCCTTGAATATCTAGGCGAAACGGCGCTGCCGAACCTGGTGCCCGTCGATCCACTGCAGCGGGCGCGCATGCGCGAGGAGATGTATTATCTTGGCACCAGCATGCATGTGAACCATGCCCATAAGATGCGCGGGTATCGGTGGGCGGATCAGCAAAGCTCCTACGACGACATGCAAGCGAAGGTGCCAGAGACGATGACCGCGTCCTGTGCCTATCTGGAACCCTTGATTGTGGGGCCATACCTATTTGGAACTGAGCCGACTCTCGCGGATTTCTATCTGTATCCAATTGCTACTTGGTTGGAGAGCGATGGCGTCAATGTTGCGGCGTTTCCGAAGCTGGCGGATTGGAAGGCGGCGATGGAAGCACGGGCTTCTGTTCAAAAGGCAATTTCTGACGGGTTCACTGGCTGAA
>JAAUYH010012338.1_pt1 | contig 12781 bp, 7 predicted proteins | sample 7278061 | NCBI WGS metagenome assembly JAAUYH01 (sample SAMN14350203, study PRJNA611818) | marine sediment metagenome | isolation source: surface marine sediment (0.6m) | place: French Polynesia: Moorea | collected 2018-08
ATTTTGCAATATCCCGGTTGATATTAAGCCCAATATTGCAATTCCAAATACTAGACGATACCAAACAAAAATCCAATTACTTCTCGTTTTGAGGAAGTTTAACAGCCAAGCAATCGCTAAATAAGAGAAAACTGCTGATGAAAGTAGCCCTGCGATCGAAGGCATTAATACGCTCATATTTCCTAAATCGGCTTCAAGTAAATCTTTAAGTCCGACAATTCCCGGTAGAGTAATAGCAGGAATACCCAATAAAAATGAAAACTTCGCTGCAGTTTCCCTTTCCAAGCCCATAAATAGTCCAGTAGTGATGGTGGAACCCGAGCGAGAAGCTCCCGGAACTATTGCCAAAAGTTGACCAAAGCCCATTAAAATTCCATCTTTAGCGCTCAGTTTATCAAAATTACGCTTTCTCGAACCCAGTTTTTCTGCTAGTCCCATTAATACAGACATAAGAATGGAAGCACATGCAATCATTGTCATGCTACGCACACTATTTTCGTAAAAATCCTCGAGGAAGACTTTGACCAAAAGACCAAAAAAGACAATTGGTAGGGTACCTACGGCAATACCAATAGCAATTTTAAAGTTATTGTCTTGATAATCAGAACGCTTCAAAGCAACGAATGCACCGCCAATCACTTCTGTTAATAATCCCCAGAAATACCATAAAACAGCTCCAATACTGCCCAACTGAATCATGGCACTGAAAGCTACTCCAGGATCTCCCCAACCTAATAGCACCGGAACAGCTTTTAAGTGTGCTGTACTACTAATGGGAATAAATTCAGTTGCACCTTGGACAAACCCTAAAACAATTGCTTGCCAAATATTCATTTGGGTTGTTGTTTCAACAGCAGTTGTTTCAGAACCTAAAACCGGAAGAGAAAAGATAGCAACCGATAAAATTGCAGATAAAGCCGTCAATATAGGAAAAAATATACGTTTTGAGATACCCATCTAATTACTCACTTCAATAAAAGTTGCTCGCGATTGTAAATTTGGATGTCATCGTTTGCTTCCAGGAAATAAGTTTCCAAAGCTTTATAGCAAGGCGATATCGAACTTGCCTCAGAATCAAACCCTGTTCTCGCTCCAGAATACCTGCTTTTACAGTTTTTATTTACTTGTATTTTTACTTTTTATTTATGCTTTCTGAAGTCTTAAAAAATCTCGCGCTAAATATTTCAGTTTGAACTGGTAACAAAGTTTCATTTAAACCTTATTTTTGTTGGCAAACCTAATCTTCCAAATATTTTTAAGAAGTATTTTTTTTGACTAAAATTTGCTTTTTTTTGTGCCTATTTTGGGTTTTTTGTTGAAAAAAAGCGTAGTTGAGGTAACATAAATATGCCCCCAGGGGGGATTTTTGATTGTGATATCTTAAATTACATAAAGTAAAGTTAAGTAACAAATATTAAAAAATTGATTAACAATACACTTTTTTCATCCTCTGGTGCTCGATTTTCTTCTTTTGAAGAAAAATTTTTCAAGGAAAAAATTTGTGAGGAATGTGAAGATAAGGAAGAAATCATGGATAAGGGAATAGTTTCTCCCCTGGTTGTAGGCTTTACAAGTAAATTCAGTTCTAGGGGAATTTGGCTAGTATTTGCTTTTTCAGTATTTTTGGTCTCAGTACCAGTATTTATAGAAGCTCCATTAGTGCGATCGCTACCTTGGATGAGTTTAGCCTTGACGGGATTTTGGGTTTGGTTGGGTAAATTGTTAATGTCGCGTTACAGCACCTATCTATGGGGCGATTTGCTGATAGGGTTTAGCTGGAGTTGGTTAGCTGGTTCGATTTACTGGGGTTGGTTGCGTTGGGAACCTTTATGGCATTTACCCGTAGAATCTGTTGGTTTACCTTTTGCTTTATGGTGCGCGTATCGAAATTGGGGCAAAGTAGGTAATTGGTTTTATTTAGGTTCTTTACTGGGTACTGCACTCACAGATGTATATTTTTATTTGGTAGGTTTGATACCACACTGGCGACAGATAATGCAGGTTGAGCCGGATTTAGTTAGACCAATATTGCAAAGCGCTTTAACACAAGTACAGACACCGTGGGGACAAGGCTGGGCATTTATTTTAGCTACAATATTGTTAATACTTGGAGTAATACCTTTACGGAAACAAGAAAGTCACTACTATGCTTTTAGTGGTGCAGTTTTAAGTACAATTTTAGTAGATGCTTTATTTCTACTAGCCGCCGTTATTGCTTGAAATTTTGACTTAAATATGCATGTCCGAAAAAGACTGTAAATTTAAAATTCTGAGCATAAATTTTGATAATTTTTGACAAAAATAAGTTTAAAGCTAATAGCGGCAAGTATTGTAGATATTAATACGCTGTATATTAGTTGTGAATGAGTGCTGTATGTTCGTCAAACTTGAATCAATGAACAATTATCAGTTACTTCATACCTCATGGCGTATTTTGGGGAATCTTGGCAAATAGTAATTGCTATTGCTTGAGCCGCTCTTAATAAATGAGTTTTGATTTGTGAAATTTTGGTTTTTGTCCGATGGAAAGAGGTAGAAGAATCGTGAAACTATTAGCGCGTGTATTAATTGTTTTTAGTTTGTTGATAGGATGTTTTGGATGGTTGGGATTTGTTCCCCAAGCCCATGCAATCGATCTAAGGAGCACAATGTTTAACCAACCCACACCGACCTTAGGAGTTGGAATAGCTCGTTTGCGTAATCGTGCTGATGCTAAATTACCAGATGTTTATGGTGACAAAATAGATTTAAATAACACTAATGTGCGAGCTTTCCAGCAATATCCGGGGTTCTATCCGACTTTAGCTCGGAAAGTTATTCTGAACGCTCCTTATGAAAATGTAGAAGATGTTTTAGATATTTCTGGATTGAGCAATCGTCAAAAACAATTACTGCAATCTCACTTGGATGATTTTACAGTGACAAAAAGCGAAGCTATCTTTAACGAAGGGGCTGACCGGTTTAATAACGGTATTTACAGATAAATCAATAAGAGACTTAAGGTAAGGCTCTTTCAAAAAAGTGCGAGATATTTATTTGATTAGAAGAAGATAAAACAAGTATTCAAATTTATTTAATTAGAGTTTATTTGATTGAATTTTTTGATCGGACTGTTTTTCTTCTTTCTCGAACGGGCTTACGCACTGAGAGTTTAGATTCCAGTTCTATTTGCGTAAGTCCGACCTTTTTTATTAACATTTCATAACCCAAAACTATTCGGAAGTTTAGAACTAGTAAGTAATAGTTTTTATCCAGTTTGTAGTTCATTATTAATACCACCCTGTATTGTAATCATCCTTGATTGCAAAGGAGTCATAACTGGGTTCTCAGAAGGTTGCATCGATGCAATTAATATATGTATCTGTCCTAAAAAAATCGAACAATATAAACACGTTGCTCTAAAATGCAACTATAAGTATCTTTTCTTTACAAATAATTGACCCAATTTGATACTACTCTCTCTAAAGTATTATTCTTCCTATCTGCTAAGGCTCCTTCCATCGAAAATTTAAGATATACTTTTTCCCAAGCTAGCTGATGTTTTTGATTTTTTGGTTTTAATTTGTTAATATCGGTAATTTATTAACATCAATTTTTTAGCAATTCCAGCATTAAAATATTCCTCAATTTAATAGATAAATGGGACAATCTTGTTAAATACTAAATAGTAAGCCCGATGGAGTAAGGGTAAAGGCGTGTAAATATTAATTTCAAAATCTCCCCTAGCAAATAAACTAATGCCCAAACCCTTTTAAATTATAGTTTTTGTTAATTCAATCTTTTTTAGATTGAACGTCTTTTTTGCCTTTAACTGTTTTAAATTCAACCTTTTGCATACTTTGATTCAGGAAAACATTTCCACTAATTTTGATGTTTTAGTAATTGGCGCAGGCGCGGCTGGACTTTATACAGCACTGTGCATGAATAAAAACCTAAAAATCGGCTTAATTACTAAAGAAACTATTTCCATTTCTGCTAGCGACTGGGCGCAAGGTGGTATTGCTGCTGCGATTTCTACAGATGATTCACCTGCTCTTCACGTTAAAGATACAATCCAGGCAGGGGTTGGATTGTGTGATGTTGATGCTGTAGAATTTTTAGCCCAGAAAGCACCTGAGTGTATTAAATCTCTAGTTAATTTAGGTGTTGCTTTCGACCGAAATGGTAAAAATCTAGCCTTAACCTTAGAAGCCGCTCACTCTCGACATCGAGTACTGCATGCAGCTGATACCACGGGTCGAGAAGTTGTGAATACTTTGACAGCTCAAGTTCTGCGTCGATCCAATATTCAAGTTATTCAAAAAGCATTAGCTTTAAATCTGTGGCTAAAAGCACCAGGGAAACGGGTTCGGGGTATTAGTTTATTCTATCAAGGTCGAATTCAATGGATAAAAGCTGATTCAGTAGTTTTAGCTACTGGAGGTGGCGGTCAGGTATTTGCTCAAACAACTAACCCCGCAGTTAGTACTGGTGATGGTGTCGCCATGGCTTGGCGTGCAGGAGCTGTTCTTAGAGATTTAGAATTTGTTCAATTTCACCCTACGGCTTTAACTAAAACTGGTGCAGATCGTTTCTTAATTAGTGAAGCTGTCCGAGGTGAGGGAGCACATCTGGTTGATGACCAAGGAAAACGTTTTACCTTTGACTATCACGTTAAAGGAGAACTCGCTCCTAGAGATGTAGTAAGTAGAGCTATTTTTAACCATTTACAAAAAACTGCAACAGATCCCGCCACCGCTAATGTTTGGCTGGACATGCGTCCCATACCTAAAGAAAAAATTCGACAGCGTTTCCCCAATATCATCAAAGTTTGTGAACGGTGGGGTATAGATGTTTTTAGTGAGCCTATTCCTGTTGCACCAGCGGCTCATTACTGGATGGGTGGTATTCTCACAGATATGATGAACAAAACCTCGATTGAAGGATTATATGCAGTAGGAGAAACTGCTAGTACCGGAGTACACGGTGCAAATCGTCTGGCTAGTAATTCATTACTAGAATGTATAGTTTTTGGTAGACAAATGGCAAAACTTCAGCCTTATCAAGGTACCAATTCTCCACAAATAAACACTCAAACCATAAATCAAGAAGAAAAAACAGCTTTCTCTAGTAAAGAATATGCTGTTGATAAGGATAAGTGGAAACCACAGGAAGAATATGTGGAATTTATAAGGAAAAATATACCCAAATTAGTTTGGCAAAGCGCAGGTATATGCCGAGAAAAATCTCGTTTAGAAGAAGCGGTTTTAACAGTTAAATCCTGGAAAAAAGATTTTGCTAATTTAGATATGAGCAAATTTTTATCATCTTTGCAGCCCCTACAAAGTGCAACTTTCAAATTACCCGGTGCAGTAGACAAAGGTTTGCAAATATGGGCAGAAACTCAAAATCTACTTGACATAGCGCTATTAATCCTTCAGAGTGCTGCTTTCAGGACTGAAAGCCGAGGAGGACATTATCGTCTTGATTTCCCCCAAACAGACCCAAAATGGGAAGCTCACACATTGGTCAAAGAAGATCGATATTGGAAATCATCACGCTAATGTTATGGATTTCCAGTAACACAAAGATGGAATAATTGAATATCTAAAAGCTTTTATTCATTTCATTTTGAGTATTCAACGGGTTCCACTACCCCTTTCGCTGTCAGGACCACCATAATCTGGTGGCTGGAATTCTTCATCTAGTTCGTTATTTTTTTTGAAATGATGTGAGCTTGTTTTCTTTGTGCCATGACTTGCAATAGCCTTGGGACCATAAAAAGTCACATCTGTGAAGTTTGCTATGACTTGGGAAATTTTGGGGGTTACCAACTGCACTCCAAGCAACAGTACAATTACACTGGCACTTATGAATCTATTTTCCGCAAACATCTTTTGGTTTCCCTTTTTTTTAGGTGTAGAGCAAGCATTCTGTACTTTATTTCCGCCTATGTTCCGGCTTTCGTGGATAAAAGTTAAATCTTTATAAAATCATATCCTAGACTCCGTAAAATTACTCTACTCTTATACGCAACTCTATGGAATGCATATCATTGCCAAAAGTGTTAAAAATACTAATACAATAGCAATAATACTGAAATAAAAGCTAATTAAATCTTGTGTACATGTATTGTTTTTCCCAGAGTGTCAAACCCCACACTCAAGAATCTTTAGATCAGCTTAATGCCTTAAGGAAGGATGTATTGTCTTTTAAGTGACAATTGCCGATAAAAAAAAATATATATATGCTGCCGCGTTCTTAATTAAAACTAATTAATTTTTACATGTTTGCCGTTGTAATTTTTAAATAAATATTTCTTCTTTTTAGAAATCATGTAAGTATATTTACAGTTTCCGTACCTGCAGTATATATGTTGGTACTTTACAGCTAATGTTTTGCATTTTGTTTCTGACAAAAACTTCCCCTGTAAATACACTTAAATAGGATGATATTCCGGAAAAGTACTAAAAAATGATTTGCTTAGTGAAGGTTAATTAACAGTAATTCTTAGGTATGACTAACGTCACGCTATGGCTAAACCTAAACTGCGTTTTGGTCGCAATGACAAATCTATATTCTACAGATACGCGTTTAGCCTGGGGTGTCGGCAGATCCAAAGGTAACGGCTCCGGATCCGCTTTCGTTACGTAAGTCCTGTAATAGTCTAGAATTCCTTTCCTATTTACTTACAGAAAATAATGTTCATAATACGCCTAACAGGATACTAGCGTCAGGTTGTAAGTTCTGCTAACACATTACTCCATTGATTATTCTCGATCAACAGCAATTTTGTTTATCAACCAAATTTCTACTATTTCCGTCCTGCTCTAAGATTACCGACAAAAATTTCTCTTTTTTCCTATACTCCATACGCTTCCCACACTCTCCTCCCCACTCAATAAGATAATTGTCCACCAGGATAGAAATAGTCAGTATTCTGGAACTGTTCATTAACACTCAATTCCCATTCTTCTTTTTCAAGAAATCTATAACAATTTTTACCTAATTCTTTGGCACGATACATCGCCGCATCTGCTTGTTGAATCAAAGTTTGAGAATCTTCGGCACTGAGAGGGTAAATACTAATACCTATGCTGGCAGAAATTTTGATAATATGACCTTCAATAATTATTGATTCATTCATTGCAGCAAGAATTTTCTGAGCCATTGTAGCTGCCATTTCTACGGTTGGTATAGCCCGTAAAATTACGGTAAATTCATCACCGCCCAATCGGGACACTATATCACTACCACGCAAGCAACTAATTAAACGCTGACTAACAGCCGATAGCAAGCTATCGCCTAATTCATGTCCAAATGTATCATTAACTTGTTTGAAGCCATCTAAATCAATGAACAATAATCCCAGCAATAAACTGCTAGTTTTTGCCCAATTCACAGACTCTTGTAATTGTTCTGTAAAAAATTTCCGGTTAGGTAAACCTGTAAGTGGATCGTGGTAAGCCAGATACCGTAAGTCATTTTCTTTAGACTTTAATTCGTTATTGTGGCGAGATAATTCTTCTGCTTTATGCTTAAGTTCTTCTTCTAAGCGCTTGCGTTTTGTAATATCGTGAACTACACCCACTAAAAAAAAATTACCAGCACTGTCTCTGTGTAGCGATCGCTTAGTGGCAAGTAAATGAGTTTTTTGATTGGCACTGGTAAATTTCTCTTCGTGCTCTTGAGGTTGTCGGCTATAAAAAACTAGTTCCTCCTGTTGGCGAAATATATTTGCTTCATCTTCAGGAAGAAACTCATATTCACATTTTTCTAGTAATTCCTCTCTTTGGCGACCAATCAAACGACAAAAGGCTTCATTTAAGACAACCCATTGATATTTACTGTTTTTGACATAAACTGGATCCGGAATTGAGTTAATGACTTGAGCTAAAAATTCTTTAGAACGTTGTAATTCATTTTGAATCTGAGCGATTTGGTATGTAACCACAACAGCAGAACCCAGTAAAGCAAATAAAGATGGTATTAATGGAATCCACCAACCAAAAATAAAACTAATATAGGAGCCAGCAAATAAGATTAGACATAAGCATAGTAATCCAATAAAGCAATGTAGAGAATAGTAAGTCCGATTTTTTATGAAAGCACCGACATAAGCACAGAAAAAAATAAATATGTATTCTGTGAGCTTAAACCAAACTTGTATTTGCGGTCTCCCGGTCATCGCTGATTGAATCAATCCGCTAATCAAATAAGCTTGTAATTCAATTCCAGTTATTCTTTTACCAGCCCTTGTCGAATTTTGTGAATAGGGGATTAAAAATGGTCTACTGATACTAGATGCAGCGTAACCAATTAAAACAATCCGATCTTCTAATAAATCTGCTGGTGCATCAGAGTTAAGCAAATCTTCAAAAGATACTCTATCGAAATTAAAATCACAATATTCTATTTGTACTTCAGATTTTGGACAAGGTGGTTTAGGAAAATTAAATAATATTTGATAACCCCTATCATTCTCCCCTACATAACCACCATCATTAGACTGAAAACGTCGAAATATTGCTCTACCCAACCTTAAAGCATCTTTGTAATTTTTTACTCTTTTGGGGGTAATACCTTCTGATTTGAGGTAGGTCAAAGCTAACTTCAAGGCAAAACTTTGATGTTTTTGGTTATTGATATGCCAATACAACAAAGCTCGCCGGGTTTTACCATCTGCATCTGTGAGAATATTATTAAAACCAATTTTTCCTTTTTGACTTAATTCTTTCGGTGGAAAAACCCGAATATTTTTGTTAGCCGATAACAATTCAGTTCCAATTAAATTTGGAACAGACTTGTAAGCCTGCACCAATTCTTCATTTCTCGGCTTTATAGGTACATCTCTATAGATATCCAAACCAATAGCTCGTGGCTTATAGCGGTTAATTCTGTTGAGTAAATCAGCAATTATTTCATCTTTAATTGGCCAAGATCCAGGTTCTTTGATGGCAGCTTCATCAATTGTGACAATGGTAATACGTGATGAGGGTTTTTCCTCAGGACGCAGTTGGAAAAAATGATCTAAAGCTTTCCATTCTAAGGGTTCAAATATACCGAGAGAACGTAAAAGTAACATACAAAATGTAACGCTAGAAGCAGCTACTAATTCTCTGTAATCCTTGCTGAGGGAAGGTTTAGATCCAAACACAAACCCCAGGAAACGTTTACCTAGTTGCTTGCTCATTCCCATCAATTATTTACTTACTTTCGTTAAACTATTTCTGGCAATTCTAGATTTTTTAGAGCATAAACCCTCTTTGAAACTAAACTTATCTAAATTTTTGAAAAAAAACTCAAATAAAGTAAAAATCACAATTACCAACAAGGACATAATCCTTATCATTTTCTCAATTGCATGGACAGTATAACTACTTGCATGTATCAATATTTTTCTCACACATTATACTCCATACTGCCTTACATCATAGGAGATGCCATATTCAATGAAAGTAGTTTTAAATACATAAATTATTCATAACCTAAAGCTCATAATATGGAACTTTAGGCTATGGATTTAAGAATTATGCAGACTATACTCGAGGAATAGAACTTAAAAAATATCAAGAAGACTAAAGCTGTAAAACTTCTGATTCAAATAGCTTTAAATCCAAAATAGGCGACTAAGAACTTTACTTCAGTTCGGTTCGGGAATTTTTATCCTCCATTAATCGTTCAGCTTTAGTGATTGAAGTATAACTAAAAGCAACCAGTATATTTTCAAAAAATTAAAACAGTAATATTACAGTGGGGGGGGTAATTGTAAAACATATTTTTTTAATTATTAAGCAACATAGAGTAGAACAAATAAAGTATATTTTCTTAAGTGTATTTACTTAAAAAATATACTTTATTAGATTTACAACCTAAGATATTGTGAATGGGGAGCAGCAGTGAGAATCAGTAAATAATATATGTGAGTATCCAGCGTAAGTAAGTTTCTAGAGTGATGGGGATTCCTACCTGAAGATGTTGTGTCATACAACAAAACTACCAATAAAAGCAAAAGCTGAGCAGAAAAATGCCGTTCAAGCATCTTGCCCAGCTCGCATAAATAAACCACAGATTTATTTGTAGAGATATTAATTACAATTCATTTAATTACAATTAATATTAAACTACTGAAAAGCACTTGGGAAATTTTTAAAATCACGCGGTCCTTTATATCCAGAAAGTTCAGATAATTTTTCTAATGACTGCACATTAGGATAAAGTTTATTATTGATTTGCCAAGTCGGAAAACCTTGAATCCCAACGCTTTGACATAGTTTCGGTTTAGGATTATTTCCTTGGGGATCACACTCAATAATATCTAAATCTTTAACAGCCTCTTTACCAAATAGCTGCTTTTGTTCGTAGCAATGAGGACACCACCAAGCGGCATATTTTTTCGCACCAATTTCTTTTAGATGACGAGCTAGCTGAATTTCTGCCTCACCTGATGTGCTTGTAACTTCCCAGCCTTTCGGTGGTTTTGGTTGACCAGAAGGGCGCAAGACAACTTTTGGATTACCCCCATCCCCAGCGTTAGCTTGGGAACCAACACCATTGTAAACAGCTAATGTTCCTACCAGGGTAACCATACCAACAATAACGGCTGTGAAGAATATTTGCCCTAAATCCTCCCAACTATGACCAACAATTGTCAGTACCAGCATGCTGAGGGAAAATAAAGCTGAGGCTATACAGTAAGGACAAACTGCTTTGATTTGGGTAAACAGCACAAACATTAAATAGCTGCTGAAGACCGTCATTGCGATCGCCCCTATAAGCAAGAAAAACCAGGTTAAGTTCTCCAGTTTTTGTCGCTGTTTTTTACTATCACCGGTTTTAATTACCAAGGGGACCAAAGCAAACACAAACATACTGATGTATGCCAAAAAGCCAAACAAAGCAAGCGGTTGACCAAAAACTGTACCCCAAGCACTTGAAAGAACATCATTACAGCCAGCAGCACCGCCACTTGCTGTTGCTTGGGCGCTACAAGCAGCAGAGCCACCTGTTAACTTCACAATTGTTAAGTAACCAGTAACTAAAGCACCACATCCGGCGATCGCAGCAATTATAGGACGCGACCATTTATGTATCCAGGGAGTAGAACGACGGCGAATCATAAACTTATTCTTGGAAATTGGGTATTAAGAGTTTGGGAATTGCGGATCGGAAATGAACGACTTGCGTGAATAAATAAGAAATAGGAATAGGAACAAGAGTAAAGTTTTATTGTCAAATAATTTTCGGTTTTCAAAAATAATTATCAAAACAATAATTACCAAAAAAACAATTATCAAACAATTACTAAATACTACTTATTCTCTATTCTCAATTCCTTATTCATCAATCTAAGAATGTACTTTTATTACTGAAACAGACTTTCCTTCACTTTTGGAGTTCCAACTCCGACGTGCAGCTTCCACAAATCGACTTACCCGAATGGGATCGATAGTCTGTTCGCGGCGACCGTGACGTTTAAGCGAACTGGAAACAATTGCGCCATCTGCTACCTGCATCAGTGTAGCAATATTTTCCCAATTTGCCCCACTTCCAATAAATACAGGCGTATCATTTGCCGCTGTTCTTGCCAATTCCAAGTCTTCGAGAGTTGGAGGAACACCTGTTGCCCAACCAGATAAAATCACAGCATCGGCTAAACCTCGCTCTATTGTGTCTTGGACTGCATGACTTAGGTTTACAGAACTTAAAGGTCGGGCATGTTTGACTAAAACATCAGCAAAAATTTTGACATCAGAGCCTAACTCTCTGCGATATTTTAATAACTGATGGGCTTCTCCTTCTATTAATCCTTGATCCGTTGCCATGACTCCAGTCAAAACGTTAACGCGGATAAATTGTGCCTTGACAATTGTGGCAATAGCCATTGCACTCATTCCATCATTACGCAATACGTTTAAACCTATAGGCACCGTTACTAAATTTTGTATACGCTGCACTACCAGAGTCATGGCACTGACAACCGCCGGATCGACCTGATTTTTTGTAAACGGCGCGTCAAAAAAATTTTCCACAATAATTCCATCAACACCACCGGAAGCAAGAGCTGTTGCCTCCTGTGCTGCACGGTCAATCACTGTTTTTAAGTTACCTCCCCAACGGGGCGAGGTTGGCAATGGTAGTAGGTGAACTACACCAATAATCGGGCTTCGGGTTTTAAATAACTGATATAAGTCCACGTTTTTTTCTTCTAGGGACTTAACTGAACATTCAACATTAAACTGCACTTAGTCAAGACTTGCGCATATCCGTGAAATTGGGAAGGTGCACACAGGGGACGAAAGCAATTACTTTGCCAGGTGCCATCTTGCGTTAATCGGGACAATCCCAAATTTAATACACTACGCTCTTAGTCTTAGCTGCATGCACTAACACTAAAGATTAATACTTGTTAGCATTCCCATGAAGTGAACACTATAAGTGTTAAGCAGTGTTAAGCTTTACGGCAACAGAGCTTACATGGCAATTTTTTTAGCTAAGCTTACTTTATTCGGCGCATACAGCAAAGTATCACCGAGTGTAAGTGTAGCAATGGCTAAGTCTTAAGACTTGAGCATTGCCATTAGACTTACCCGTAAAGGGTCTTTCGTCAACAATTAATTTTAAATTGTCTCGCTGACCCTAACAGAATTAATTATGATATTCGCGTTTAATTTTGCTTATATCAGTTTCATGCCTCCCTCCTAGGAGAGAATTTTGCACAAAACATTCCATAAGTTATGTTAAGATATAAGGAGGCTGCTAGAGGAGTTTGCCACTCATAAAGCGCGTAAAAGCTAGAGCG
>JAAUYH010118304.1_pt1 | contig 12777 bp, 9 predicted proteins | sample 7278061 | NCBI WGS metagenome assembly JAAUYH01 (sample SAMN14350203, study PRJNA611818) | marine sediment metagenome | isolation source: surface marine sediment (0.6m) | place: French Polynesia: Moorea | collected 2018-08
CCTGATCCCGATGGTGGCGCCCCTGCTTCAGGGTGACGGCGCACAGGCCGTCTTTTTCGACGACCCGCATCTCGGCGAAAAGTTCTTCGGCGCCTATGCCGCGACCAAGGCCGCCCAGATCGCCCTCGCCCGCGCCTGGGCCGCCGAGACCGCGCGCACCGGCCCCAAGGTCCATATCCTGACCCCCAAGCCGATGCCCACCGCCACCCGCGCGCGGTTTTTCCCCGGCGAGGACCGCAACGCGCTCGCCGACCCGCGCGCCGAGGCGGACCGGCTTCTGGCCGAGCTCGCCGCCTAGCCGAAGGCCGCGTCCATCAGCCGCCAGAGCGGCAAGAACCCCGTCATCGTGGCCGTCACCCCCGGGATCAGCCCGGCACTGCGCCAGTCGTCGCGTGGCCCGGCGCTCAGCGTCAAGGCCTTGCGCCGCAGAAGATCGCCATGCGGGTGGTCCGGATCGTAGGGCTTCGGCACCCGCTTCAGAGGCTCCGGTCCCCAATCGCCGATCTCCGCCCCAAGCGCGTCCCGAGCCCCGGCAATCGCCCCGGCCACGGCATCGCCCTCGCGGTCAATGAATGCCCGGTACCTGGTCAACAGCTCCCCGCTGCCCGCCATCACGCCCATCCCAACGGTCATGTAATCCGGCGAAGCCCCGAAGAACCACAGGGGCGCGCCCTCGGCGTCCTTGCGGCTCCACATCATGTGCAGATGCGCGTTATAGGGCGTCTTGTCCTTGGAAAACCGCACGTCGCGGTGGATCCGGAAGACCTTGGGCGCATGCGCTTTGCCCGTCATCCGGGCGATATCCTCGGCCAGAAGATCCGCCAAAAGCTCGGCCGGTTTCTTGATCTCGGCGTTGTAGAATGCCTTGCGCTCTTCGTACCACTCACGGGTGTTGTTCCGCCTCAGCTCGGTGAAGAAACCGTTGGCGGTGTCGATCAACTCGGCGAATCCATCGGACATCGGCGGACCTCCCTCTGCGCTCTGCACCGCGGCGCGCCGCGGCGATTCCCTTCAATCTTGACCGCAAATGCCCGGTTTGTGCCACAGAAATGGGCCATTGCCGCCCGTTGCGCCCGGTATTTCCAGCTCCAGGACGCCGGGACGCGTCCGTTACCCGGCAGGGGCCATGCGGCAACACCCGCCCGCCGGAGGCAGTGGAGGCAAGATCGAGATGACCGGTTTCGGGTCGAACACGTCCGACGTGAACATGATCACCATTCAGGTGCAGGCCGACGATCAGATCGCGGCCGACAAGCAGGTGATCGTGAACGCCGAGACCGGCGAGACCCTCTACGACCAGAACATCGCCTCGGACAGCAAGTATTACATCTGGAAGGGTATCCAACAGACCTATCCCATCGGCATGGACGGCAATCCCGAGCAATACGCCGCTAAACTCGCCGAGGCGCTGCCGGCCGTGAACACCCTGCGGCTGATGTTCAACGAGCACTCTTTCAACCCCGATGGCAGCCTGCACGAGCAATACGAACGCTTTCTTGCGGCCGCCGTGGCGGAGGGTTTCGACATCGTCCTGCTCTATGCCAGCGGCGACACCCAGAACATCGGCAACCCGAGCGCGCCGGGTCAGCAGGCGCTGACCAACACCGAAGCCCATGCCGCGCTCGAGGCAAACCACCAAGTGGTGTCGGACGCCTGGAGCAGCATGCTCGACTGGCTCGACGCGCATACCGACGTGCAGGCCGGGGTGACCGGCTACGAGCTGATGAACGAGCCTGCGGCCTACACCCATTCGATCGCCCTCAACGGCGCGGGCGAGGGGCTGACGCGCAACGATTTCGTCTCACTCTATGTCGACCATGTGGCCGCGCTTTCCGCCCAGATCCAGGCCCGCGCGAGCGGCGACATCCTTGTCGCGCCCTGGCGCTACAACGGCGACATCGGCACGCTTCACACCACCATGATCGACGGCCAGTCCGCGCTGGACCAGATCGTCGCGGCCGTCGGCGCCGCATTGGTGTGGTCGGTGCACCTCTACCCCGGCTGGTCGGGGACTGGCGAGGCCGGCACGGTGACCGAACTCACCGACATCTTCGATGCGCTCTTCCAGCCGCTTCAGGGCCAGAACGTAATCGTGACCGAGACCAATGTGCACGGCACCGTCGACGATTTCATCGGCGGCGTCACCACCACGGATCTCTTCACGCAAGCCTATGAGTGGTTCGCCGATGCCGGCATCGGCATGGGCTGGTTTCCCGGGACCGAGGCAGGGGGCTCGAGCCTGGTGACGATCGACCCCGATGGCGGCCTGCGTTATCTGCACCAGCATTCGCTGGCGCATGCAATGAACGCCGCCTCGCTCGGCGATACGACCTCGGGCACTGGCGCCGAGGTGATCTCGGTCACGCTCGCCGCCGCGGGCCTGCGCAACGAGAGATACGAGCTCGACTTCGATCCCAACGCCAAGCTTGACGCGGCCGGGTTCATCGGAGTCGCCTTCGGCTATGATGGCGACGACACGCTTCAGGGAACGGATACGTCGAACGACATGGTCTATGGCGGCGACGGGCATGACGTGATGCAGACCGGCCTCGGCGACGACTTCCTCTTCGGTCAGGACGGCGATGACGCGCTCGCCTCCAGTGGCGGGATCAACCATTTCTTCGGCGGGCGTGGCGACGACACCATGACCGGCGGGTCGGGCTATGACCAGTATCTCGGCGGGGCCGGAGCGGATGTCTTCGTCACCGGCACCGAGGGCAACGACGTGATCGTGGATTTCGAAGCCGGCGTCGACCGCATCGACCTCGGCGACGAATTCTTCGATTTCGCCGCGGTGCAGGACAGCCTGTCGGTGATCGACGCCGACGCCGATGGCGTCGCGGACGACCTTCGGATCGCCTTCGGCAATGGCGATGCGCTGGTTCTGCTGGACGTGGCGGCCGGCGAGCTTTCGGCGCGCGATTTCGTGGGCTTCACCGTCGAAACGGTGATCATCTGTTACCCGTCCGAGGTGCCACAAGCCCGGGCGCCGAAAGCGACCGCCGGAGCGGATGCGTTCGCGTTCGATTTCACCGCGTCGTCGTCGATCGACGACGGCCTTCAGTTCTAGGGCGCAGGCCCTAGTCGCCCTCGGCGACGCCCTCTTGCCGGGCCCTCGCGCGGCGCGCGCGATAGCTGGGCAACACGATCAGGATCACCGCGATCACCAGAAGGGCCAGCGTCATCGGCCGTTCCCAGATGAACGAGACGCCATCATAGAGCTGCATCGAACGCGAGAAATTATCCTCGAGCATGCCGCCCAGGATGAATCCGATCAGCAGGGGCGCGAGCGGGAAATCGGCGAATTTCAGCGCCGTGGCGCAGATCCCGAAACCCACCAGCAACAAAAGCTCGGTGGCGTTGTTCTGGCCGATATAGGCCCCCATCAGGGTGAAGAACAGGATGAACGGAATCAGGAAGTTGCGCGGGATCGCGAGGACCTTGGCGATATAGGGAATGAGCGGAAGGTTCAGGATCAAAAGCACCAGGTTGCCGATGAACATCGACATGATCACCGCCCAGAAGATCTGCGGATCGTCGACCATCAGCCGCGGCCCCGGCGTCACGTTCAAAGCGATCAGCGCGCCGAGAAGGATCGCCGTGGTGCCCGATCCCGGAATGCCCAGCGTCAGAAGCGGCACGAAGGACCCGGTACAGGCGGCGTTGTTGGCGGTTTCCGGCGCGGCGAGGCCCTTGATCGAGCCCTTGCCGAATTCGTCCTGCTCGTCCTTGGGGGCGATGTTGCGCTCCACCGCGTAGCCTAGGAAGCTGGCGATCGTGGCGCCCGCGCCGGGCAGCACTCCGATGAAAAACCCTTGCACGGACTGACGTCCGACAACAGGCGCGATGGCCGTTGCCTCGGAGCCGGTGATCCGCAGGTCCTTGATCTCGCCATCTTCGCCCTTGAGGTCCTTGGGCTTCAGCACCAGAAACAGCGCCTCCGGCAGCGCGAACATGGCCATGGCCAGCGTGATGAAGCCGAAACCCGATTGCAGGTCCATGATCCCCATGGTGAAGCGCGGCATGTTGAAGAGCGCGCCTTCGCCCACCGTCGCCATGATCAGGCCCAGCACCGTCATCATCAGCGCCTTGGCCACCTGGCCCGTGCCTGCAAAGGCCGCGATGGCCGAAAGCCCCACGACCATAAGCGCGAAATACTCCGCCGAGTGGAACAGAAGCGCCACCGAGGACAGCGCCGGCGCGAAGACCATCAGCAACAAAGCCCCGATCGTGCCGCCGGCGAAGCTTGCGATCGCGGCGATGGTCAGCGCCTTGCCCGCCTTGCCCTGGCGCGCCATCGGGTAGCCGTCGAAACTCGAGGCCACCGTGCCCGCGACACCCGGCGCGTTCAGCAGGATCGACGAGGTCGAGCCGCCGAAGATCGCCCCGTAATAGACCCCCGCCAGCAGGATCAGCGCGGCCGAGGGATCGCCCATCGAGATCGCCACCGGGATCATGATCGCGATGATCGACATCGGGCCGAGCCCCGGCAACATGCCGATGAAGGTGCCGATCAGGCAGCCCGCGACAACCATCAACAGGTTCTGGATCGAGAGCGCGGTCTGCAGGCCGATCAGAAGTCCTTCAAGCATGTCAGCCTCCGAGGATACCGGGCAGCGGGCGCATGTAGATACCAAGCACTTCTTGCACCAGGTACCAGACGAGGAAGGTCGCGATCAGCGAGACCGGCAGCATGACGTGCCACTTGCGCTCGCCAAGGATGAAGGAGCCGAGGATCAGGAAGCCCGAGGTCGAGATCAGGAACCCGGCGGGGCGCAGAAGAAGCGCATAGGCCACCATCAGCCCCAGAAGCAGCAGCGCCTGGCCGAGGTGATAATCCCCCAGACGGCGATAGTCGATCTCGGCCTCTTTCACCTCGCTCTTTTCCAGCCCCAGCAGGATCACCACCGAGAAAAGGATGCCGAGCACCGACAGGACCTTGGGAAAGGTGCTGGGCCAGATCGGGTTGCGCCGCATGAACGGGGCGAGGCTGCCGTCCATCGTGAACCAGGCCGCATAGCCATAGGCGAGGCAAATGCCCAGAAGGACAAGAGCGATCCAGCGGTCCAGTGCCATTATCCCCTCCCCAAGGAAAACTGCAGAGCGGCCGCCCGCTCTGCCGTATCGTTGTTTTTAGAGGAAGCCCAGCTTCTTCATCAGGTCGCCGATGACCTTTTCCTGCCCTTCGAGGAAGGTCAGGAAGTCATCGCCGCTGTTGTGGATGTTGACCCAACCGTTGCGGGCGCGGACCTCTTCCCACTCGGGCGTCTCATACATCTTGGTGATGGCGTCCTGGTACATCGCGACCTTGTCCTCGGGCAGGCCCGGGGCGGCGAAGAAGCCGCGCCAGTTGACGAACTCGGTGTCGATGCCCTGCTCCTTCATGGTCATCGCATCGGGTGCGGCATCCACCCGCTCGGCCGAGGTCACGCCGATGATCTTCACCTCGCCGGCGTTCGCGAGGTCCACGGCCTCCGAGAAACCGGTCGAAAGCGCGGCGATCTCACCCGAAAGCAGCGCCGCCATCGCCTTGCCGCCGGCGTCATAAGGGATGTATTTCACGCCCAACGCGTCCTTGCCGGCCGCTTCCATCACCATCGCGGCCACCAGATGGTCCATCCCGCCGGGGACCGAGCCGCCGCCGATGGCGGTCGCATTCGGATCGGCGTCATAGGCCGCGATCAGGTCGGCCATGGAGTTGATCGGGCTGTCCTTGCCGACGACGATGGCTGCATAGTCGCCGATGGTGCCCGCGATCAGCGTCAGGTCGCGGAAGTTCTGCGGAAAGACCCCGGTGAGCGAGCGGATGATGATCGGGGTCGAGTTGACCATCAGCGTGCCATGGTTGCTCTCGGCGTTTTCGATCAGATAGCCGATCGCCTTGCCGCCGCCGCCTCCGGACATGTTCTCGTAGGACGCGGTGCCCACGAGACCGGAATTCGTCAGCGCCTCGCCAGTGCCCCGCGCGGTGCCATCCCAACCGCCCCCGGCGCCGCCGGGGATCAGAAAGTGGATGCTGTCGAGCACCTGGTGGCCGCCCGCGAGCGCCGGCGTGCCCAGCGACAGCACCGCCGCTGTAGCCGCCGCAAAGGCGCGGCGTGAAATCTTGGATGTCAGCATGTTCTCCTCCGTGTTCTGCTGTACCCTTTTTTAGGGCGTTGGCCGCCCGAGTTTTGCGGGCCCATCAGGGCCGACTGTTACGAGGCTGTCAAGGCGAGGCGGGCTTTCACGCGGCCGCCGCCCGAAAAATCCGCGGTTTTCACGAACCCGGGCGCGCGGATCAACGTCCGGTTATGTCCCAAGCCTCCGCTCGCCCTAAAGCCGCACCACCAGGACCGACACCGGCGCGGTGCGGGCGATGCGGGCGGCGTTGGGGCCGATAATGCGGTCTTTCAGGTCCGGTTTGTGCGCCCCGACGACGACCATGTCGGCCTGCGCCTCGCCGATCGCCTGGATCACCTTTTCATAGACCGAACCGATCTCCACGATGCATTGCACCTGGCCGAAATCCGGCAGGGTCTCCTCGACCATCTTGTGGAGTGCCGCATTGGCGGCCTCGGCCGCCGCGTGCAGCGTGCCCTCCTTGAAGAATGACCCGACCCAGGATGAACCGTAATCCGGCAGCACGCAGACGGCGCTCAGCGCCGCCTCATACATCTTCGCCAGCTTGCCGGCCTCGGCGAGGATCGCGCGGGCGTCTTCGTCATGGGTCAGATCGACAGCGCAGAGGATGTGACTGGTCATGCGGCGGCCTCCTGGGCTTCGGTTTTACGCTTGCGACCCATTTGCAGAAGATAGACGGCACCGACAAGCAGCAGCGCTGGGATGTAGAAGATCTCCTTCGGCATCCGGTCGGCGGCGACCTCGAGTTCCACCAGCTCCCAGTCGAAATCGATGCCGAGCTGCTCGGCGGGGCCTCCGAAACTGAGGTTGTCGACGAAAAGCTTGCCGTCCTCCTCGCGGAATTCGATGCCCGAGGCGTCCATCAGCCGGGTCGGGCCATCCGCCCCGGTCGGCCCCAGCGGCAAGAGATACCGCGCATCGACCGGGTCGCCCATCAGGCTCTCCCCGACCAGGCGAACCCGAAGTGACGTGTCCGCGGCGCCGGATTCGGCCATGGCGAAGAGCTCGGTGCCGGGCCGAGTTTCGAATTCCGGCTGGAACTGGTTGAGCAGATACCCCGGCTGGAACAGGATGAAGGCGGCGATCAACAGCACGGCGCTTTCATAGAGCCGCGATTTCACCATGAAATAGTTCATCGTTCCGGCCGCGAAGAGCAACATCGCGATGAGCGCAACGATGAAGACCAGGACCGCCTGCAGCGGCCCGACATCGATCAACAAGAGATCCGTGTTGAAGATGAAGAGGAACGGCAGAAGCGCGGTGCGGATCGAGTAGAAGAACGCCTGAAAGCCCGTGCGCAGCGGATCGCCCTTCGAGATCGCGGCGGCGGCGAAACTGGCGAGCCCCACCGGCGGTGTCACGTCTGCCATGATCCCGAAATAGAAGACGAACATGTGCACGGCGACGAGCGGGACGATCAGTCCGGCTTGCGCGCCCAGTTCGACGACCACGCCCGCCATGAGCGACGAGACGACGATGTAGTTCGCCGTCGTCGGCAGCCCCATGCCCAGCACGATCGAGATCAGTGCCACGAAAAACAGCATCGCCAGCAGATTGCCGCCCGACAGGAATTCCACGAATTCCGCCATCACCTGGCCGATCCCGGTGAGCGTCACGGCGCCGACGATGATGCCCGCGACACCCATCGCGGCGGCAAGGCCGATCATGTTGCGCGCGCCGGCGATCAGCCCCTCGGCAATGTCCGAGACGCCCTCCTGGATGTGTCGCATGGCCTCGCCCTCGCCCCGGAAAAACGCCTTCAGCGGGTTCTGGGTGAGCAGGATGAAGAGCATCGCGATCGTCGACCAGAAGGCCGACAAACCCGGCGATTTTCGCTCGATCATCAGGAGATACATCAGGAGCAGGATCGGCATGATGTAGTGGATGCCCGTCTTGAAAATCTCGCGCGTGGGCGGCAAATGCTCCATCGACTCAAGGCTGACGTCCAGGTCCGGCCCCTGCGCGGCGTAGCGCACGGCTGCGACATAGGCGATCAGCATCACCAGCAGGATCACCGGCATCGAGAGGCCGCCCGCCACCGAATAGATCGTGTCGACGACGAAGCCGGTGAGGAACAAGAGCCCGCCGGCGATCACGATCGAGATCGCGATGATGAAGATCGCGCCCAGGATGAACTTGACCGGGTGCATCCGGCTCGACCCGGTCATGCCGGATTTCAGCGCCTCGAGATGCACGATGTAAACCAGCGCGACATAGGAGATCGCGGCGGGAACGATCGCGGTCTTGACGACCTCGACGTAAGAGATGCCCACGTATTCCGTCATCAGGAAGGCCACCGCGCCCATCACGGGCGGGGTCAGCACGCCGTTGATCGAGGACGAGACCTCGACCGCACCCGCTTTGGTGGCGGGAAAGCCGACCTTCTTCATCAGCGGGATGGTGAAAGTGCCTGTGGTGACCACGTTGGCGATGGAAGAGCCCGAGATCAGGCCGGTGGCGGCCGAGGCGATCACCGCGGCCTTGGCCGGGCCGCCACGCAGGTGGCCGAGGGCGGCGAAGGCGAGTTTCAGGAAATAGTTGCCAGCGCCGGCCTGGTTCAAGAGCGCGCCGAAAAGCACGAAGAGGAAGACGAAGCCTGACGACACGCCAAGAGCGACACCGAAGACACCTTCGGTCGTCAGCCACATATGGCTCATCGCCTTTTCGAAGGACGCCCCCTTCCACTGCACGACCTCCGGAAGCCCGGACCAGGAGCCGAAAAAGACATAGGCCAGGAAAAACAGCGCCACGCCCATCAGTGGCAGGCCGAGCGAGCGGCGCGCGGCCTCCATCAACAGGATGATGCCGATCCCGGCCATTACGAGGTCGGTGGTATTCGGCGCGCCGGTCCGGTCGGCGACGCCCCGGTAGTCCCACCAGAGATAAGACGCGGCGATCGCGCCGACGATAGCGATCAACCATGTGAGCGCGGGGATCTCATGGCGCGACTGGCCCTTGAAACCGGGAAAGGCGATGAAGGCCAGAAGCACGGCGAAGCCGAGGTGGATCGACCGGGTCTGCGTGTCGTTCCAGACGAAACCGACCATGAAGGGCAGCGGCGATGCGATCCAGAGCTGGTAGATCGACCAGACCAGCGGGATGTACCAGAGGGCTGCGCGTCCGAACCCGTCATGCGGGGCGCGTCCGCCGGTATCGGACTCGGCGACGATGTCTTCGAGCGCCGGGTCAGGCCCGGGCTGTTCACGCTTCACTTCCATGGATGCCCCCGTTCGCTGCATTCGACCCCTGGCGGCGCGTAGGCCGCCAGGGGTCTGATTTTTGGGCAGGACGGACCTACCGCACGGGCCTTACATCCAGCCGCGCTCCTTATAGTACTGCTCGGCGCCCGGATGGAGCGGGGCGGAGAGACCGTCCTTGATCATCTGCTCCTCGGTCAGGTTGCCGAAGGCCGGGTGCAGCTTCTTGAAGTCGTCGAAGTTCTCGAAAATCGCCTTGACGAGCGTATAGACCACCTCATCGGGCGTGCTGGCGTCGGTCACGAAGGTCGCCTTCGGACCCCAGGACGCGACCTCGTCGGCGTTGCCGGGATACATCCCGCCGGGGATGTTCGCCGCGGCATAGGCCGCGTTCTCGGCCAGCACCTTGTCGGTGTTCGACGTGGTCAGATCGAGGATCTTGATATCGCAGGTCGAGGTCGCCTCCATCGACGAGCCGTTCGGCAGGCCGGCCGCCCAGATCGCGCCGTCGATCTTGCCGTCACAAAGCGCGGCGGACTGTTCCGAGGACTTCAGCTCGGCGGCCAGGCCCAGATCATCCGGCCCGATGCCGTTGGCGGCCATCAGCGTGTCGGCGAGCACGCGGGTACCCGAGCCGGGGTTGCCGATATTGATGCTCTTGCCGACCATGTCGGAGACCGAGTTGATGCCGGAATCCGCGCGCACCATCACGTGCAGCGGCTCGGGATGAACCGAGAACACCGCGCGCAAATCACCAGAGGGCTCGTCGCCGTCAAAGGCGCGTACGCCCTCGATCGCCGCCGATTGCACGTCGGACTGCACCACGCCGAAGTCAAGCTCGCCCTCGCGGATCGTGCGGGTGTTGTAGACCGACCCGCCGGTGGATTCGACCGAGCAGCGGATGCCGTGTTCCTTGCGGTCCTTGTTCACAAGACGGCAGATCGCGCCGCCGGTCGGATAGTAGACGCCCGTCACACCGCCGGTGCCGATGGTGATGAAGGTCTGCGCCTGCACGGCGCCGCCGACAAGCATCGCGGCGGCCACCGCGGCCCCTGTCAGTTTCAGTTTGGCAAACATTCTGTTCTCCCTTGTTGCAAACTCGTCTGTCCCTCACTCGGACCAGTTTTCGCCCAGGCGGCGGATCTGGTCTTCGGTTTTTCGTATCTGGTCCTCCGCCTCGGGTCCCGATTTGGTCAAGAGAAGCGAGATGAACGTCTCGATCAACACCAAAGTGGCCGTGTAAGAGGAAAAGAAACTCGGACTCTCGGTCGGCACAACGAACGGATGGTCCGCGAATTGCAGCGCCGGTGAGCTGTGGCTGTCGGTGACGACGACCGTCGCGAGGCCCTTGGCGCGGGCCTCTTTCAACGCATGGATCGAGCGCGCGGCATAGGGCGTCTTAGACAGCACAAAGACCGCGTCCCCCTGCCCCATCCGCGCCAGGGCGCCCGCGGTCGAGGTGCCGTTGCGCCCCGCCACGCGCCAGTTCGGCAAAAACCACTGCGCCTGGTAACCGAAATAATCGACGAGCCCCGCCGAGCCCATCGACCCGATCAGCAAGACGGTCCCGGCCCGGTGCAGCGCCTCCGCCGCGGCCTCGAGCTTCTCGTTGGGGATATTCTGGTCGAGATAGGCGATGTTGGCGGCGCAGGCCGTCGCCTGCTGGTGCAGCATTTCGGCGGCACGCTGCGATTGCCCGCTCCGCAAGCTGTGCGCGCGTTCTGAAAACGGGATCAGCTTCTGCCCTACCGCCGCGCGGCCCGCCTCGCGCATCGCCTCGTAATCGTCGTACCCCAGCGCCCGCGCGAGCCGCGAAAATGTCGCTGGGGACACACCCGACGTCGTCGCCACCGCCCGCAAGCTGCGCGTGGCCACGTCGACCGGGTTGCCTGCCACGTAATCCGCCGCCTTGCGCAGCTTGGCGCTCATGCCGGCGTATTGCCCGCTGATGCGGTCCTCGATCGATGCGCTGGTCCGCAAGAGAATCCCCCAAAAAATCTGAAACGGAGTGTTTCAAACGCGTTTTCTGTTGTCAACGAATGAAACAAGTGTTTCAGATTGGACGTTCCCCGGAGGCTGCCGTGGCTGATTCCAATCTTCCGTCCCACGCGTCCGTCGTCGTCATCGGCGGCGGTATCATGGGCTGCTCGACGCTCTATCACCTGGCCAAGATGGGCGTGACCGACGCGATTCTGGTGGAGCGCAACAAGCTGACTTCAGGCACCACCTGGCATTCCGCCGCCCAGGTCCGTGCTCTGCGCCACTCGCGCAACCTGACGCGCATGATCCAATACTCGGTGGGCCTCTACGCGCAGCTCGAGGCCGAGACCGGCCAGTCCGTCGGCTGGATCCAGAAAGGCTCGCTGTCGATCGCCACAAATCCCGACCGTCTGATCCACATCCGTAGGCAAGAGGCGCTGGCCCATGCCTACGGGATAGAGGTCCACTCGATCACCGCCGCCGAGGCGCAAGAGCGCTGGCCACTGATGAACGCCGAGGATGTGCTCGGCGCCGTCTGGTCTCCCGATGACGGACGCGTCAGCCCCTCGGATGTCTGCGCCGCGCTGGTCAAGGCCGCCCGCGGCCTCGGCGCGAAGCTCTTCGAGGACACCGGCGTGACCGGCATCCTCACCGAAAACGGCCGCATCCGAGGGGTCGAAACCGATAAAGGCACGATCATGTGCGACGCGGTCGCGCTCTGCGCCGGGCTTTGGTCGCGCGAGGTCGGTGCGATGGCCGGGGCCGAGGTGCCGCTTCTTCCTTGCGAGCATTTCTACCTGCTCACCAAACCCGTCGAGGGCAGCACCGGCAACGTGCCCACACTCAGCGACCACGACAGCCACCTCTATATCCGCGACGATTCCGGCGGGCTGCTGGTCGGCTGCTTCGAGCCCATGGGCAAACCGATCGAGCCCGGCCGCCTCGACGCCGGCTTCGAATTCCAGCTCCTGCCCGAAGACTGGGACCATTTCGAGCCGATGATGCTGAACGCCCTTCATCGCCTCCCCGTGCTGGAGACGGCGGAAGTCAAGATGCTCCTGAACGGCCCGGAAAGCTTCACCCCTGACGGCACCTTCATGCTGGGAGAGACCGCCGAGACGCGGGGGCTGTTTCTTGGCTGCGGCATGAACTCCGTCGGCATCGCCTCGGGCGGCGGAGCGGGCATGAACCTCGCGCATTGCATCGTGCACGGCCACACGGCGTATGACCTCGGGGAGGCCGACGCGAAACGCTTCGCCCCCGTCTTCAACTCGCTCGACCACCTGATGGCCCGCGCCCCGGAGGTCCTCGGCACCCATTACGACATTGCCTATCCCGGCAAGCAGCTGAAGACTGCCCGCGACCTGCGCAAGCTACCTTTGCATGACGAGTACGTCGCCGAGCGCGCGGAGTTCGGCCAGTTCTACGGTTGGGAACGCCCGCTCTTTTACCGACGTAATACCGACGTAATACCGAC
>JAAUYH010240022.1_pt1 | contig 12777 bp, 7 predicted proteins | sample 7278061 | NCBI WGS metagenome assembly JAAUYH01 (sample SAMN14350203, study PRJNA611818) | marine sediment metagenome | isolation source: surface marine sediment (0.6m) | place: French Polynesia: Moorea | collected 2018-08
CGATGTCTTGGACAATGAGAAACTCATGGTGAACAAAGTTCTGAACAAGCTACAGGCAACACATCATATTTGGTCAATGCCCTCATTCGTAAGCACGGACACCGCTACCTCTCGTGGAATTCGAAATTAATCTTTTTTTACCAAGTCGGAAATCATCAACTTGCATCGTCACTTTGAGCATCCTACGTCCGGGAAATTGTACGAAGTCATGAAACGTGCACGAACGAATCAAGTTGATGAAGCTACTCGACTACTGTTGGAAAAGATTACCAAGGTGTGTGAAACTTTTCAAACGTTCAGTGCTATTCCACAACGCTTTCGCGTCTCGCTACCGCCATCCGATATTGTTTTCAACAATAAATTGGCACTCGAACTAATGTGGATTGAAAAAAAGGCAGTGCTACACGTTGTCGACATCGAGACAGGATTCAATTCCGCGACGCTTCTGCCCTATCAGACCGTAGAAGCTGTATGGGATTCATTCGTAACCTGCTGGGAATCGCTGTACATTGGATTTCCAATGAAGATGCGTGTTGTTCAAGGAAGTGCGTTCACATCAGTACGCTCGACAAATCGCGCAAAGGCAGTCGGAACTGATGTTCAAGAATCTGTTGCAGAAGCGCACAACTCGCTCGGATCAAGGGAAAGATATCATGCACTGTTGAGACAATCTTTCTTAAGATTCGATATGAGCATCCTGAAATGGACAAGAACATCATATTAAAGCTCACTGTTAAGGCTATGAATGATACCATGGGGCCAGAAGGGCTCGTCCCATCCTATCTCGTGTTTGGTTGCCTATCCTGATTCTCCTCAATGGAGTCTACACTGCCAACGCAGCAGCAGAAGATGGACGCTATGAAATCAGCTCGACGTGAAATGGCTATTATCACTGCAGAATTTCGAATTCGAAAAGCGATCTCATCACACATAACAAGAAACGCAGATCTCGTGATTGAAATTGGTGACTTAGTTCGCGGCTTCCGCGAAACTGACAATCGCTACGTTGGACCCTATCCCGTCATCCGCGTTGATTGTACTCAGGTGTTCGTCATTGACAACCATAGCGAAGTCAAGTTCAATAAGCACCAAGTACTTCCAGCCAGCACATACGACAACATCATATCTGGAGAGCATCTTGTGACTACTCTGCATTGATTGCTGCCGAAATTATCGTCCAATCGTCCATGCAAATCTTCTACCGTTAAACAAAAAGAGAGACCAAGCGTCCTCATCACGGAGGTTTTACATCACAATGATCCTCGAATGCGAAGTGAGCAAGCTGATCGAGCACGAAAGCAAGAAATAGAAAAATTGGTATGACGTGGCACATGGGAACTCGTTCTCGAAGAAGATGCACCACCTGGATCGAATATTATCTCTGGATCTTTCGTGATTGCTATCAATGACATTGAAACAGACAAGCATATCTTCAAGGCAGGATTTGTCGCCCATGGTCATCGTGATGCGGGAAAACACAATCTCGTTCACGATTTACCAATTTCCGTCGAAGTTCTGTACGACCCCTAACCGCACTTGCTGCTATTATGAGATTCGACGTCTGGACCGAAGATATTTCTCAAGCGTATCTCAAATCAGCAAGTAAGCTACTCCGAGAAGTCTATCTTAAACCCAACAAGCATCTCCAAGCTTCTGCTGGGTACATACTGAATTTTCTTCGACCATTGTATGGATTAGCCGACAGTGGCGACTACTGGCATGCGACCTTTGTAAAACACTTGACGAAGAAATTGGGGATGAAGACCGTTGGTAGGGATATGTCTCTGTTTTTTAGACGGGGGAGAGGTCAGCTAACTGGAATACTAGCTTCCTATGCCGACGACACGTTGGCTTGTGGTGACTCATCATTCTCGCAACTGACTTAAGAAACTCGAAAACGATTCGAAGTCAAGTCACGTGAGTACAACAACATGCGTTTCTCTGTTGTCTACATCGATCGATCAGATAACGGCTTCAACATTCATCAACGCCCATACATTGATCGTCTAAATCCGTTACCATTGGACGCAAACTTCGTACTGTTACGACAGTACCGTGCTCAGTTATCACGGCTCATCCACTGTCGTCCTGATGTGTGTGTGGTTGCTAGCCAGCTCGCTACAATCACTGAGAAATCGTTCAACATGTCGCATGTGAAGCAATACAATACTACAGTACGCTACCTCCAGGACACTCGCCATCTGTCTCTACGTATGTGCAAACTTGATCTCGAGAGTCCGCACGTACGCGCCTACACTGATGCGTCATTTTCCACCAACACTGACCACTCCTCACAGCTCGGCTACATCGTGTTACTGGCCAACAAACACGATAATGCCTGTGTTTTGCACTACGCCAGTTACAAGAGTCGCAGAGTCGCACGATCTGTACTATATGCTGAAACGTACGCCTTTGCTAGTGCTTTCGACTTCGCTCATTGCGCCAAACCAGACCTCGAAAAGCTATTGGATCGTTGTGTATCTCTTTCTATATTCACGGATTCGAAGAGCCTCTTTGATGTCATAACGAAGTGCTCTCACACCCAAGAAAATCGTTTGATGATCGACCTACAAGCCGTTCGTGACGCCTATGCAGGGCATGACATAAGCAATGTGGGTTTCATTCGTGGTCCTAACAATCCTGCTGATGCTCTACCAAAAATCGGCACGCGTCATGCATTGTATCACATTCTATTATCAGGAAAGTGTGATTGTATAGTGGAACAATGGATTATTTGTTGCCAAAATGGAGCTACACCAGCCAACTATTCATCTACTCCACCTATTTGCTACGTACGCTCATCCATCACAGACGTTATACACCTATTTCGAGATACGACCTCTTCATACATGCGCTTAAGTGACGATACAAGTTTACAAACTGTGCCGTTTGAAATTATGGAAATTATTTCCATTGCACTGATAGAATATGCGCGTACAGTTTTTATTTTCTACTCTAACTGCACTGCACTATCACTCAATACCGCTATTCCTAACCTTCACTCATTAATGCCGCCGTACAGTCAGCGTGGCCAGGTTATTTCAACTGAAATGACTCTTGAAACGCGTACATACCCTACTGTATCGCATGAGCGTTTCTACCATCAATTACGTCAGAAATATTACTTAAGGCTAACCCAAGCACGAGTTATTGTATCCCACATTACCAGAATGTCTACCAACGTCATCATCTCCATCGCTCGCGCCGAAGGTTCCCGTGTTGATCACCTTCCGGCGGAGCCGGTAGTCATGGTTCCTCGTCCTACAGTTGACCCTTACATCGACTACACGGATGATATCTTTATGGACAAACGCAGAGGACTGGGATACGGCATGGAACCGGAAGTATTCCCACGCGTCGGCGAATACATCCACTTTACGTTGGCAAGAAGATAAGAAGTGCTACCCATGCCGCGTCGTCTACTACAACCAGGGAAATACCACACAACCGTGGTCTATGGTAAGCGCGAGCAATACGCGATTGAGTACGTCAGCATGCGGAACCGTGACTGGCACTAAATTGTCGATGCGCAAAAATCCAAGCGTGGAGAAGATCGCTACGCCCCCACGGCCTACGTTGGCCGCATCTTGTTCTTCAACGACATCCCACTCGGCTTCAGTTCGGATCCGACTACACCTACCGGGTACGTATGCGAATATTTACCGCCAACTAACGATATTTTCCTACACCGCAACCGCCAAAGCAAGCAGAATACGACGATTTGGCTATACAAGGTTATGTTCTATCGCACGGGAGACAATGAGGAAACTGAATTGATTGAACTGATAAAACGTAATTTCATCATCATTGGCTAGCATTGTAGCTAAGTCAGCAACTTTTTAAAAAAGAGGGATTGTGAAGACAGTGGTCACATGATCGAACTCTTCAATTAAGTACTACCAATTATAGCTATTAGCCTACCCTTGATTGTTGTAATGAATAGTACAAATAAACTCGTCCTAACATCGTCTGGGGGACACGAACTTTATTTGAACAACATCGTCTACCATTTCATTACTTCTTTCATCGCTCCTATCCATATTCAGATTATCTTACCACAAAGAGGCATCAAAGTTGCTCTTTTGGTTTGTAATAGAACGCCAAATTGCATAACCTACAAATTTTTGGTTCTTGTACTTTATAGTTCCTTCTCTGAGTAGTTTCCCATACTTGCACGCAAGTTACAAGTAATAAATTGCAGGCAACGTGGAACTGTTAACCTCTACATGCATCAGAACTTGCGATTATTCATTTGGGATTACTTGTTCAGGATTCATCTTCCAGGGCGGACGGAATTGTAATAGTATTAGAAAATAAATTAGTGGATTAAGTGAAGAAAGCAAGCTCGGCATCCATCCCATTCAAATGTCTCCCAAGTTTTTAATGAGTCTGCAGTAGAACGTGAAGTTAGAAATCGCAAATTAGAGCACATTTTAGAAAACGAATATCTCGAACACAAGCTAGAATTCCCTACTTTTTTACCTATACAGTCTCATTGATTTGGACAGACTAAAGTTGATTGATCCACGTGAAATGTCCAATTTCTTCAGTAGCTAAAATCTGAACCAAGTTTAAAATGCTCAAAACATTGGAAAAATTTGAAACAGATCGCATATTGGCAAAACTTTGTTAACTAGATTTTATAATTTAAGCATAAAAAATCTACTCAAGTTCTCTTCTCCTATAAATCAATTATTTGCCGAGAGCTGCATAGTTACAAAGAGCTGTGTCAAATTGACTCTGTAAAGTTTTTTCTCAACATCCGATATGTTTGAAAATGAGGAGTGCATGCTAAGGAATGTATCGGATTTGCGCAACAGATTCCTATGTTTTTTGCCTCGACACAACATGAGCTGGTCCATTCATGGTCGATTTGAAGAAAATTTCCCCTTATTGTTGTTGACTTGATTTTCCTTAGCTCTTATATATACAGGACGTTGCAAAAAACTTGAAAGAATCAACATAATATTACTCTCTGTGAGGCCGTCGTTTTCAGCAGTCAATTGATTTATAGAGTTCGTCTACTTTTGAACTTTCTTCATTACCTAAGAAATTCTATCCGGATAACACAGTTCTGCCAATATGCGACCAATTACAACTTTCTTTCATATTTTTCACCCTATCGACTAAGTTACAATTTCGCTGCTGCCCGAACTAGACAGATTTATATACCAATCAGTGCAGTTCGCACAAATTTATGGAACTGGATCGGTGAAGCAATTGAATTCTAACTCACACTCAAGATATAAGGCTTTCTAAATTGAACTCTAATATGCGATTTTCAACGTTTCGCTCCACTGTAGATTCTTTAAATGCCCCAAAGAAGTTTAAGTGCCGTAAATTTAAGTCTTTCCTTCCATACTTCATATGTCTGCTGTTTGATTACCTACTAGGCAGTTATTCAATCTGCATTGCGCATTCGTGTGGCTTTTTTACTTTATTTTGAACGAATTTTCTTATCTTCTACTGCATGCTTATCAAGACTGTACCATGGCATTTCTACACAGCTGGAAAAAATATGTCTGTACCGGTAACTTATGAAGCATCACAAAGTCATTTAATCAGTACTACATGGAAGCTGCACATGAACATTTCTTTAAAGATTTTTGTAACTCCCCGTAGAGCAGTGTCTGGTAGTTGCACCCTATTCCCTGAAAGTGCTAGTGGTTGCACGCACTACAATTGGTTTCATGTGAATTCTATGGGCCGTACAGCGCTCGTCTGAATTGTGCATGTTGTGGCAATTCGAGGTCAACTTTTGTGATGAGTGAAGGCATCAAAACCATCAACTACATTTCCACTGTATGCGTCATCATTGAACCAGCCAAAAAGTGATTACACGTCAGAGACGTAAATAACTATACTAAAATAGAGTATATTGTAGGAACTGAGGTTGGAGCAATAATCATAAATCTGTGATATTCTTGGTTATTTACTAGGCTGTACTCAGAGATCTATAATTTATTTTGTTCTTATCATTGTTGTAATAATTTATCGCCATTACAGATTCAGACAATGCTGTACTATTCAATAACTTTCGCAACCAATCATGATTCAGTGAATAATTCTCCAAAGGCAATAAAGTATTTTCCTGAGAACATTTCATACAAGCACATCACGCAATTTGGAGTTGCAGACGTTTTTTGCACGTCAACTAAGGTTTTTCAGATATTTCAGATGTTGAGATCATAGTACTTGAAGATAAAGTAGCCGGGAAAATGTTAAATTGTTCTACTGCCAATTGTATCAATGGCAAGAAATATTCCTGTGTTCATTTTGGAATACGGGAAAAGTTCCGTTATTTTATTCCAGTTCAGAATTCAATGGAGTTATGTATTCTGCTGATAGAGAAATTGTGAAATAAAAAAGAATCAATAATTAAACATCTCGGGCTGTACTTCCTGAAGTAGTAATTTACTCTAGTCATGTGAAGAGCAGTGGTGATTTTTCACAGTAGCTTTCAGCGGTTCAAAGTCAAAATGAATATATCGAAGATTTGCAATTCGTAGCAGAGATATATGAGGAATTCCCGACATCAGCAAGCTAACAAAGCATTGTTCCGTTATACTGCTTTTAATGATTAACTTTTCTCGTAAGCAGGTTCCAATGATCTACTAGAGCTTGAGAATTGAGAGAATAATTTTATTTCGACATTCCGGTAGACTTTCCCGTTATTGAGATCGTTCTTCCGGGCACGAATTCTCAAAAAATAAATAACTTCGTACCACTGTCCTACGTAGCTAGTTCATCAGGACTTACAGGGCTAGTACCTCAGCAATGGTAGGTATCCAATTCATGATCGCTGTCTGAATCGAAGACACCAAGTTGACATCCCAAATTATACAAAGATTTCTGAATATTCGAAGGCTTGTCCATCCCAGGTTGTGCACTCTTGAATAGATCTTCCAATTTGTGAGCATGATTCATCAGGATGGGCCGTCGATTTGTCTGTTTGAATTCAGTTGGCTCACGTACAGCCACTACAAGGTAGGAAACGTCCGTTAGCGGAAAATATGCTCGGGCATCAACCTGAGCGTTCCTATCTGTGGTTTCGTCACTTCGCTTGAGCATGAGGGTTAGATTGCCAGGCGTTCGCACACTGGCGTAAAGTTTTCCTTCCACTGACTCTGCTAGGAAGAAGTAATATCCATACCGCAGATATTCTCCTGGTGGCGCTGTTTCCATCACTACTCGTTCACGAGTTGCAATGTTCAAGTCCATGTCGATATTCAGTACCCTGTCTGGCTTTGCGTAGCTGTCCAAGGCACGTTGTGTCAAGCTGGAAGCTATTGCCATGGCAGGATTGAGTGCTCCAAGAAACGGTAGAGCAGTGCCAAATGAGTTCATTATTCCACCAAGGTCGCGAATGCCATTCACTGCTTCTTGAACGGTGTCATTTGGTTCGTCGATTTCGAGTATCCGAAATTGTAGGTTTACGCTGCTGCGGCGTCGCCTCATCGGTCTTACTTTCTCCAGAGAAATCAAAGATGATGGTTCATCTGACTTGAGTGCAAGTGAGGCGCTGCTTTCGGTTGACCCTGAACCCGAGCCTTTCTTCCCTGATGAGCCAGTAACAAAGGACTTACTTGCTGGAATGGGGACATAGTTGTTCGCCTTTTCCGTCATCACAGTGGAGTCCTTGGAATAGTCATAGTGAATGAAGGGCAATGTTGTAGAGCTCTGACAAGAGTTGGCAGATTCTGTCGAGTACAGCATCAGCTCGTTACTGTTGTCGAATCGATCGAATGACTTGACCATCATCCCGGCAACACGCACCTCGTAAGGCATGTCACTGTACACAAGGTTGCTGTCGCTCGGAGACGGAGAACCGAAGAGAAGCTTCGTCTCCGCATGTGGCGCGTCTTCGTCTGCGACGAATGGCGCGTACAACCTTGTTGGGGCCAACCCTCCAGACCATTTTTCCACTTTCACCGGCCGTACGGGTATCATTCGACGCACAGTACGAGACAGAAATCCCCGTCGAAATGGGCCATTCGACCCTCCCTCGAGAATCGTTCGCGGCACCCTCGCACGAAGTGAGGGATTCCGGTACAAACGTCGTTGATTCGACATGTTTGTGTCGAAGACGAAAATTGTAGCAGGAGAAAGAGGTTCTATATGTAGGGAAGGTACAGCTCATCCTTGATGCTAACGAAATCTGCGAAGTACAACTGCTACTGATCAGCGTTTACTCCCCCGGATCGTGAGATATGTCTCTGGATTTCATTTGAGGTGTGGTACACCTGCCTTGCTGTGTGTCCGTATGTTCGATACTCACATTGCTCAAAAACATAATCGTATCTCCTATTGAACTTACCCGTTTTCTCGAAACTGCTATTCACACATTGAGATTTTTTAACAAATATCACAGAATATCGAGATAGTAATGAACAAACGTTGCGATTTCGTTGGTGCGACTGAATGTCGTTTCGTTGGTAGAGTTCCAGTGGAAACTAGAGGAGAGATATTCTCTTTGATGAACCCTTTTCAGCCAACGAGACCATCAAGAAGGTTTCCTGTCGCGATCTTATCTTCATCTGCGTTGCTTCAGTGTTTGAAACGTCGCGTTGCATCCTAGAACAGCCTAGCAAATGCGGGGACGTGGTAGGAATGGGACGGGGTAAGTTGGTTTGAGTTAGAGGAAAGGTTGCTCCGTTGCCCACCCCGAGACATTGAGTAGTGTACCTCTACAAAACAAACTAAAATCCATCCACTGTATTTTCATGCAAGCTAGCCATCTTGATACGTTCAATTGGAGATTAGTAGTGCCCACAGTCCATCGTCACGTTTTTGCCAACCACATGCACGCTTTTTGCACTTAATTGTAAATTCAGTCTTCACTGCAGTATTGGTTGCCACTACTATATCACTGCAGGCAATATCTTCGCTATTTCGACTTGCGTCAGCGATGGCCAGGTCGTGTGTATGAACTTTACTGCGTACCCTGCTTTAAGAAACCTAAATTTGTTGGGTGGTTCGTTAGTTTAGCTGATTTTCTTGGAGCTGAAGAGTTAGTCAGCGCCGATTTCCTGTTGTAAATGCTAGAACAGTTAAAATTTTGGTGTTTGCCAGTCAATAGTTAGTTTGACGAGGAGATTGAAATTAACTTAGATAATCGGTTTTGATTTTTCAATACATTACCCTCCTCTACCTTCTATCTTTGATAGAATAATCCTCGCTAGTACCATCCTCGTCACCAGCGTTATTCTCACGGCATAAGTTTCCTCCCTCTTTCTTTATGCGCTGTTGATTATGCAATAATAACAATAAATCACATGTAGACTAGAAGCAAAATCAAGAGTTTTAGAACATTCTGAACCTACTTGAGCCCTTCTCTTTCTACAGTACTATTCCAATTAAACTCATGTGAGAAGACTAATACCTCATTGTAACACCTGAGTAGAAATTGTGCTGAAAGAAGCATGTTATTTTTATTCAGTGTCAAAGGAAAAAAAACAAAGGTTGGGAATAACTTATACCTCTAGAATATTGTGTTAGTGTTCTCTTCGGAACAAATTACTCGATTACCGGCGAAGCGAAAATAAATAATTCCACCTAGCGTAGGCAAAGGAACAAATATAAATCTTTTAAAATACTAGCCAGAAAGAAAATTTTTTGCAATCGAACGGCCTTTACAGCATCTGCTTATTAACACGCTGGAGTAAGGTTCGATTTCTTAAATTGTTTCCTGGTTTTCCAACCTGGTCAGCTGTGGCCGCGTGAAAGCAGCTTGAATCATTTCGCTAACCTCTAAAATTCTTTCAGAAGTTTCAGAATTTGTAGTTGGAAAATCTCAATTTGGCTAAAACAGGTAGAATTATTCATTGAATGATTTCGAGTTCATATAAGTGAATAACTAGGGACAGAAATTGGCGAAGAATATATTATTCCTACTCGGTTGCTCCTCGGAAAGATTTCTGAAGAAGTGGTCCAGCTATGTATGAAAAAGTCGGAGAGATTTCGTTATTGACCTATTCGCTCATATGTAACAGCTCTACAGGCGACGCATTTGGTTTTGCGGTACCGCAACTCTCTGTGAGTTCCGAACTGATAGTAATACAAATTTCTAAAGTGGTAGAAGGTAATATACATAACTTCTAGGGAGGATGAGAGTATGATTAGGTTATCTATTGAAGGTCGACGAATACAATAGATAGCAGTAGGGCAAAATTTTGACTCACTCTAACGGAGAGATCTCCCCTTCACATAAATTCTAAATAAACTGTCAAAGTATAAAATTGAAATCTATGTTTTATCATACTTGATTGAAGTAATATTTAATTTATTTTTGCTTTATTCCCCGCTATAAATTCTTTCTTACGACAAAAATACATTTTTTAAATTAACATTGAAGCGTTAGTATTTGTTTTGTGTGACTTATGAGCTCGATGCATGACGATATTTTACCGTATAGTAACCAAGACACGTTGAATTAGGTTGGCTAACAGAACATTGAATGGTACGAGAGAAAGAAACGGAAGGAAAATTATTCTGCTCTTGGATAGCCAGCAAAACTGAACACTAGAAAAATTTTGAATTGTTCTAAGCCTAAAAAGAAGATACTTTCCTACCCAGTCCCCTACAGTAATGTGTTTCAGATTCGAGAACAGTCTAACAAATAGTTTATGAATCTATCTCTAAATTAAGATGGCAAAACTTCAACAAGGTTTCGGGCAACATTGCTCCTTACATGAACTGAATTCCTGAAATTACTAATTATATGTTTTTATCGTTGTTCGGTTTCTGAACTTTTCTATGCAAAGTAATTGTAATTCAGATTTCGTTAAGATAAATAGTCTTTAAGTGGAAATATATTGAGATTGCGATTGGAACTGTTCCAGGGATACATTCACAACTCAATTCACGTCCTCCGTGCATGCTACAACACCAATCCGAAGTATTATTTTCTTTATGAGTTTAAGAAGTTGCGATACCACTTCAGCTTAAACCCATCTGTCTCATACCATGTATAGAATCTATATGCTTCGTAGGAATAGAGGATTTGGAAAACTAGGAATATGATAATTGCTATCTATATGACAAAAAAGAGGAGCGCGTGCTATAGCGGTACCAGAGTTGTTATAGATGTAAATGTTTCTTTCTTTAATCTCATATATCTTGGTGTTTTTATGGTTGCTTCGAAGAAAGAACCTCAAGTTGGTGTTGATTTGCTTCTTCTTAGCTCTTCTTTGTAGAGCAATGTCTAGTAGGTACATTGAATTACTTCTCTAAATAGATATTTATTCGCGCTCTTCTTTGGAGTTAATTAATTTATGGCATAATGTCAAAAAAGTACATTGATTCTTCATCAATGAAACAGAAAATAAGTAAAGACAATTCCGTTTTTTACTAAGTGATTGATTCCACGCCCTCTATGCCTTACAGAGAAGCATTCATAAGTAAAGAAAATTCTACCTCTAATTTTGCAGGAGTCAAAACTTTTCTATACCCTGCTTTTGAGAAAAGTCTCCCAGCTATATTCGTCGTTGCTAAAATGAATCGCGTGTAAGCATAATCGCAGTACATTTAGTAGGCATTGCCTACTACCTGTACTGCATTCCGTAATTTAAGGAATGTTCTGCGTGGAAACGAATGATTCGAATTTTTATATTGCCAGATATCAAATTAATGTGATGTTGAATCAATCCATACTTTGAATAATTTTTCAGGCCTTTCCCGAATGCAATGGATAAATAAAGGTTTCATATTGGTCATCCCCTGCAAGGGCTTAATACTTTGGACTATATACCGCCGGACTCTGCGGCTGGATGTGTGTGCCGTAAGAAATCACCTCTTAAATTTACGTCAAGCCGTCAATCTCGTTAGAATGTTCTGGTGAGCATATCTTTTCGTCTACAAATCGGTCTATTCGATAGCTAATTTCCTCCAAGATCCTCACTACTTCATGAGATTTCGATCAAGATTTTATTAGAGTGTACCACATTAGAGTCAGCATCTTCTGAATGCATTTCTCTATGCATATACTCGTTAATTGTTGCAAACTTTCATTGCACTTTTAAAATTTTATTAATCACCGGAGCTTTCAGGAGTCAACTATTCAGCATCACAATTCCATTTTCGTGCTCATGACGAATAGTGCTGTCAACTTCGTCGTAGCTGTCCAGTTCTCATAACTTATTCATGAGTAATGCAATCTTCAACTCTACACATTTCCTCTGAATTCCAAAGTGCCGACGGGACACAATAATTATTGTCTTTCACACACAACAAGTGATTCCAAGAGATCCTGATTTGCGCAATGATAACTTCGATAAATTTGTGAACTCGATTATCGAACTTCTGAGTAGAAATAATGTTGTTGAAGTCACGAACTGAGTTCATCTAATGTCCATACCAGCTATGCTCTCGAGCATCCATCCGCCTGTAGGGAGGTCGAACAAAGGAATGCATTTGTTCAAATTCAGGAACTAATAGAAAATCTTACGAGACGGTAGCGTGAATATGTGAATTATATATATTTTTTGTCGTAATCAGAAGGAAAATTATGACTAGGGATATCCTAGAGATTCAGAACTCTACAGATTTAGCAGATTATGTATAATTAGGATGGAATTTTTTTTAAATAATCAAGTGTTAGTGCACCGCAGCGCACATTGTAGCACAAAACAAGCCTGATGACAAAACGACACAAACTAACAGCACCACTTGGTACCAGACGTAGTAAAGTTTAAGTTTGGAGAGTGGTCAACGAATTGCGCCGTTCTCTGGAGAATTTGCGTAGCGTGTGACTTGCGACAAGATTATAATATCCAGCAC
>JAAUYH010097987.1_pt1 | contig 12776 bp, 11 predicted proteins | sample 7278061 | NCBI WGS metagenome assembly JAAUYH01 (sample SAMN14350203, study PRJNA611818) | marine sediment metagenome | isolation source: surface marine sediment (0.6m) | place: French Polynesia: Moorea | collected 2018-08
CCTGACGAAAAAACAGTTGTTTACATCACTGGAAATGGTTTAAAAACCCAGGAAGCAGTACAGGGATACATCGGCGAACCCCTGACTATTGAACCCAAACTAGACAGCTTTGAGCGTGCCCTAGAACGTTCTCGTACTCTTGAGCGCCTCGATTGGCAGCAAACTAGCGTATAGCATTTATCATCGTCCATTAACCATCGACCATTTATTTATTTTTCAATTGACCATGACCGTTACAGTATTAGTTCCGACTCCTTTGCAAAAGTTCACCAATAACCAAGCAACTATCAAATGTGATGGTGGCAATATCGATGAGCTAATTGAAGCCCTAGAAAACAACTGTCCAGGTATCAAAGCTCGTATTTGTGACGAGTCTGGAAAACCCCGACGTTTCTTGAATCTTTACGTCAATAGTGAAGATATCCGTTTCCTCGAAGGTACCGATACTGCACTGAATGATGGTGATGAAGTTAGCATCGTTCCCGCCGTTGCTGGGGGTTAAGCTAGCAAATTTACAGATTTCGTAACAGTATAATTAACTGAGGTTAGTATAATTGCTAGCCTCTTTTTTTGTCTTTATCTTTTCTTTTCCTCCTAAGTGTTGCAGGGGCTTAAAATCTGCTTTAATAACAGAAATAATGATTTCTACAAACCATCACTCGAACATCTGATTAATACAGGATTAGTAAAACTAAGTGACAACAAATACTATTTAACTCCTAAAGGAAATAGATATGCTTATAGTTATCTGAGGTGGCTTAGTAAATCATGGAAGCCTAAGAATTAAAGCTAACACTTGAAAGTTTGATAGCCTAGAATATCTTTTATTCCAATCATGATTTTTTAAATATATGACTTTCGTCTATGGGAAATATGTCAAATAATCTCCTAGCTCAGTTCCAAGAAATTCATCCATCTTTAAATTCTCATTTAACTCTTTATATGCTCGAATACTTAGGAGTAAATGTTAAATTAAATAGCTCTTATTCAGCACAGGAATTGAAAGTTCAAATTTGGACTAATACATTTACCAAATTTAATAGTGAGGGTGAATGGCATTTCATAGATCTTAGTCATAAATTTCAAGAATCAAATAATCTCTTTGTCTTTCAAGGAGGTTTTAGACCTACAAATGAAGGTAAATATCAATTGACTTATCGTGTGAGACTTAAACAACAGCCAGAACAATGGCAATGGGCAGGAAACTTTGAAGAAAATGTCTATCTTGAAGTTAAACCGCCATCTCCTGAATTGATCTGGACGCAAGGAGCTTGTTATACAGAGATATTACCTCATGTCTATGTAGGAAACTTTATTGCTGCTTCTCAAGCTGCTGAACTAGGAATAGATGCTGTTCTCAACTTGACCAATGAATTTACTTTAACCTTTCCCGACGATAATCAGATTGCCTACAAGCAAATAGGACTCTTAGATGGAGCAGAACATTCTATCCCAGATAAAGTTCTATTAGAAGCAATTGCATGGATAGAAGAACAGTTACAACAAGGCAAAAAAAAAGTGTTAATCAATTGCAGGGCGGGAATTGGGAGGAGTGGTTCTGTTGGTTTAGCTTATTGTTTCTACAAACATCCACAGTGGAATTACCAAGAAACTTTAGATTATATTTGGAGTAAAAAGGCAGATATTTATCCTCACTCTGGTCTTCAAGAAAGCCTGGAATACCTTTTCCGTTTTTCAACCCTATGCTAAGTCCTTGAGATTGGTCGCTATCAAACAGAGGACGTTCTAGTAGAGCATCAAGATTGATTTAAGGAATGGCTGGATTAAATTTTCTCCCTTGTCCCCTGCTCCTCCTTGTCTCCCTTGTCTTATCTCAACTCTTCAATTCAAAATTGATAGACTACTAGGGAACGCCCTTACAGTAATCAGTGATTAAAAACCTGACCATCGGGCATCGTCGCTCCAGTTAAGACGGCTTGTTCTAGGTTAACCCCTGTTAAAGAAGCTTGGAATAAATTTGCCCCTTGGAGAAAGGCTTTATCTAGGTTAGCGTCCGTTAAATCTGCCCCAGTTAAATCTGCATCAATTAGATTAGCTTGACTAAGATCGGCTGCGATTAACCGAGCTTGGCTGAGATTAGCCTCTCTGAGAAACGACCGTTTAAGGATAGCCTGACTTAAATTTGCTTTTTGTAACTTGGCTTTGGCAAAGGAGGCTTTATATAATAGTGCCGATTTTAAGGAAGCTGATTCTAAATTGGCTTGGGCTAGTTTAGCCTCGCTCAAATTACTTAAGTCTAACGATGCTTGGTATAAAATTGCTTGTTCTAAGTTCGCTCCCGTAAAGTCAGCTTCGGTGAGCATTGCTTGACTAAAGTTGATGTGGCATAGGTCAGCATTTTTCAAAATTACTCCAACAAGATTGATACCATGAAAGTCCCTGACTCCAATCTGATATTGTTTCAACAGTTCTACTGCATTCATTCTTCGGATTAATTCTACTCGCCATAGTTTGGGAGCAACTGCTTAATGTTTCTTAATAAAACTAGCAGGTTTTATCAGCTCAAATACTTAGATTAATGATGAATTAAGATTCAAAGAAAATCGGATAAGGAATTTATCTAAAAAATCGTAAACGTAGAGTCGAAAACCTTTAAAAAATATTAAGATCTAAATTAAGATCTAATAGTAAAAAATAACTTTGAAGTAGGAAAAGTTTTTTGCCTGACCTTAACTTTGAGCATAATTCAGGGCATTCCTCTCCAGAACAAGAGCAGGAAAATCTAGTAGCAGCGATCGCTCTAAGAATACGACAGTCTCTAGATTTGTCGGTAATTCTGGAGCAAACAGTTACTGAGGTCAGGCAATTTTTGCAAAATGATCGGGTGTTGATCTATCGTTTTGAGCCAGATTTAAGTGGCGTTATTGCCGTTGAATCAGTTAAGAAAGCTGCTTACAGTGTATATGGGCGAAAAATCACAGATCCTTGCTTTGCCGAGAAACATCTCGAAAAATATAAGCAGGGGAGAGTTCAGATTATAGACAACGTAAACACCGCCGAATTAGCTCCATGCTATGGAGATGTGCTGCAAGATTTTGCCGTACAAGCCAACTTAGTAGTGCCAATTGTCGCTAGGGATCAACTGTGGGGGCTTTTAATTGCCCATCATTGCGAATCTCCTCGTCAATGGCAGGTTACGGAAGTTGAACTCTTAAAACAGTTGGCAACTCAAGTGGGAATTGCAGTGCAACAAGCCGAACTTTACGATCAGGTTCAAAGTCTGAATATTTATTTAGAGCAAAAAGTTAGTCAACGTACCGCCGAATTACAGAGTTCATTCAAGTTTGAAACCTTGACGCGCAAAGTTACGGAGAAGATACGAGATAGTCTGGATGAACCACAGATTTTGCAGACAGTGACTCAAGAAATAGGACGAATTTTAAATGTAGAGCGCTGTAAGATTGAACTATACAATAGCGATCGCACTACGGCTAAGATCGCCTATGAGTACACTGATACCTTACCAAACTGCCAGGGATTGATCAGACAAGTTGATGATTTTCCTGAACTTTATCATCAACTACTACAAAAACAGTCTCTCCAGTTTGTCGAAAAAGTTCCAGAGTTAAGTCCCCTGGTAACTCAAGCTACAAGATTAGTCTGTCCCATCTATGATGATCAGGGAATTTTAGGCAATCTTTGGCTGTTGCGACCCAAAGAAGAATTTTTTACAGCATCGGAAATTTCCCTGGTAGAGCAGATTGCTAATCAATGTGCGATCGCTATTAGACAAGCTCGACTATACCAACAATCTCAGATCCAAGTGCAAGAACTTGCCCGATTAAACTTACTGAAAGATGATTTTCTCAAGACTATTTCTCATGAATTACGGACTCCGATGAGTAGTATTCAACTGGCTTCTGAAACCTTAGAAAGTCTGCTAGAAAAAGAGATGGGCGATCATAAGTCAGCCACTTTCACTAAAGTTCTCGATATTTTTCGCTCTGCTTGCAGTAGACAAAATCAGTTAGTTGATGACTTACTTACCCTCTGCTACATCGATGCCAAAAAAGAAATGATGACTATGCAGTGGATTGATTTATCTGTATGGCTACCGCAAATTGTGGAACAGTTTCAAGAGAGAATGAAAAATCAACAGCAAACCTTGATTATCGATCTGGAGCCAAATTTACCGCAGTTTAAATCCGATATCTCGACAATTAAACGTACTTTGACTGAATTACTCAACAATGCTTGTAAATACACTCCCGCAGAGGAGACAATTACCATTACTGCATCAACAACAGATCAGGGAATTAGAATTAGCGTGTGCAATACAGGCACAGAAATATCACCTCTAGAACAACAGCGAGTTTTTGATAAGTTTTATCGGATTCCTAATCATGATCCTTGGCAATTTGGCGGGACTGGCATTGGGCTAGCTTTAGTTAAAAACTTAATTGAGCTGCTCGGTGGCAATGTTTATTTAACTAGTCAATCAGGAAAAACTGTGTTTACCATTGATCTTACCTGTGAAACTGATCAGTAATTTATAGGTCAAGATTTGAAATAGTCGTTGAGTTGAACAAAAGCATTTGCTTTTATATCCGCAATAAAGCAGATATCTTAGAAAGTATTTGCGGGTTCAAGCCTGTAAGATCGTCAAGACTCAGCCAGCCTTCTTTGATCAAATTGGCAAGATCGAAAGTAGCAGAAGCACTATCGTAGCTATACTTACCATCTATTTCATACCTTTTTGTACTCAAGAGATCGTGTAAATCCCATAAATCCTCAAGCTCTTTAATAGTTGCTGCGCGATCGCGAACATGGGCAATTAAAGTAGAAGTTTCTCGTTGATAAGCTGTCTGAAAAGCTGTTTGAGCTATTTTATTTTCTGTTTCAGACCATTGAATTTTACTCACTTGTAATACTTATAACTGAATTTTAATTTGATATTTTTCTCTAAATCATCACTAGAAAACTTCAAAGCCAAGCATATATATGCAACATGACCTTGAAGTTTTTCAACTAGACTAATTATTAAATTTTTACTTAACGAGCGAGCCTCATTAGTTCTTTTGGAGAAGCTAGTAAATCGATCGCCACAAAGAATATTTGGTTCTCAGAATTAAGCAAAAATCTCCATGACATATTCATGCCTACACCAGCACCAAACCAAGGGGTTTGAACTTTTCCTGTAACTTTAATTTGAGTATAACCGTCTTCTACTGGTTCTTCAACACCACGTTCAGGAGCCAACTTCAAGTTAGGGCATTCTTCCTTGAAAAATTTGAAGACGGCATCTTTGCCCACAATTGGTTTCTTGAAAGGAGGTTGTAACGCACCATCCTCGGCAAATAGCTTGATTAACTCATCAAAGTCATTAGCATTTAACAAGTTCATGTAGCTCAATACTGTAGGATTCGTGATGCCTTCAATATTAACTTTAGTTCTTTTAGACATTTCCAGAGGAGGAGCAACAGGTTCACTAATGCTCTTGAAGTTGCCCATTTTACCAGTGTCAAATCCCATATCTACTACGGTATTGCGTAGTACGGTAATTTGTTGACCCGAATCTAGTCCTTGAAGTGTAACTAGTACAGCGTTGGCATTAGCGGAAAGCTTGTAACCCTCAGGAATGGGAGCAACTACACCTTGTTCCATCAATTCTCCCAACTTGTACCAAAAACCCAATTTAATATTAGGAGTCCAAGTAGCATAGGTGCGACAGATGGGAGTATCTGCACGGTTAGCTAAATCGCACATTACCTGAGATTGCTCTTGAAAGCTCATTGCCTTGATTGCCTCAATGGTTGGTTCAGCAAATTGCATATTAGCAGCCCCAGGAGCAGCAACCGTAATAGTTTTACCCATTTCTAGATATGCAAACCAAATCCACGCTAGTTGATCTTCTGCACTGAGCTGATTGAACCTAGCTGTTAAAGCTGGTACTGCGTCAGCAGTCAAAGTATTGCTTGAGAAGATGTTGCGAGCTGAATCTATAGTAAATGGCACAGATATTTCTCCGACGCTTTTGTTAACTTATGTAAACACAATAACAAGTTTTGTAACAAAATATCTATATCTTTTGACATATTTAATATACTTATAGTTTGGATAAAATTTCGGTTATTTTTTCTTATGCGCTCGTAATTCACTGTAACTACACAAATAATGACTCAGAAACTATGTCCCTGTGGTAGTAAAAAGCAATACCGATATTGTTGTGGGATGTACCTATCAGGCAACAAAAAACCAGATACAGCAGAAAAACTAATGCGATCGCGCTCCGCGTAGCCTTGTGCGATCCGTTTCAGCCTAACTAGGGTTTAATCACAACTCACCGTAAATTTAGAAGATTAAGCGGTTCCCTTCGGTAATATCTTGAGCAGATAATTAACCGCGGATGCTGTTAGCTTAAGCGGGTCTGTTGAGGTTTGAGAAATGCTTTTTGTTGATTGGCTCATTCAATCATTATCTCAGATTTCGGCAACTGGCGATCGCCTTCCGAAATGGTAAAACACGAGATTGTTTAAGTCCTGTTAGGACGATGGGAAGCTTGTTTAAATGCTGTTGCTATTGCATTCCAAGCTTTCTTGGGTTGCATTTTATCGTCCAGTGGAAGAGGTCTAACCGACGCTCCATCAGCACGAGGGGCAAAGTTTGAAATCCAAGTATAGCGATCGCTTAGTCCCCAAGTAATAACTGCAATCGTTGCTGGTTCATCCAAGGCTACGGATAAGAAATTTTCATAACATTCAGCAACAAGGCGATCACGAGTACTAATGTCTTGTGGTAAATCTTGATCTATCACATCCAGTTCGGTAATTAGGATTTTCAACCCAAGACTGGCAACGTCGCTCAAAAATTGTCTAAACTTTGTAGCGTTAAAGTACTTATTACTGCTTCCAAATAAATGAGCTTGAATACCAAAAGCATGAATGGGAGTTCCCCTAGATTTTAGAATTTGTAGCAAATTTAGGACAGCTTGTCGCTTTGCATCATTAACAGGACCATCGTACTCTAGAGCGTTTTCATTATAGACGAGTAAGGCTTGTGGATCAGCCTTAGCTGCAGTGCGAAAGGCAAGATCTATATAGTCGGATCCTAAGAAATGAAGCCAAGTTCGGTATTTATCCTGATTCGCACCAATCCCACTGATTAATGTATCTCTTAACCCATCAGCTCGACCATCACTCACATTCACTAACTCATTAACCACGTCCCATGAATGAGCTTGCCCTGCGTAACGGTTAACAATTGTTGATATATGGTTTATTAGTATTTTTTCAATCTCTTCAGATGAAGTATTGGAATTTTTGAATTTATTAGTTAACCATTCCGCATTATAATCATGCCAAAGTAAAGGATGCCCACGAAACAGCATATTATTTTGTTGAGCAAAGTTTGCATAATTGTCAGTATCAGAAAAGTCAAAATGGTCTTCTTCAAGAGAGACAAAACCATGGTAAACTCCTGCAACTAGAAGGCCACATTCCTGAATTAAGCGAGACTCAAATTGCTGATCATAGGCAAGTCCTTCATACCACATAGAGGGAAAACAGCCATAAATTAAGCCCTTTTCAGCAGCAATTTGTCTCAAATATGTCCCAGATTGCATACGTACTTTTTTCTTTTTTGGGGCTCTTTTTTTTAGACTATTATTATCAAATTCTAATGCTTGAACATTTTGCTTAAATGGATTTTGAGTAGCAGCTAAATTGGCTGCTAATGCTGAAATACTTAAAGAAAGTATATTTCTCCTCGTAAACAACTTCTTTTTTCGCATCTTTATTAAGCCTCTTATTCTTAAAAGATGACAATAATTATATGGAAAATAACTTAAAGTGCCAAGACCAGAATCTAAAGATATTTATACACAATATCAATTTAATTTGTTTCAGCTCTTCTAGAGTGGGTATTACGAAATAATATAAATAAAAAAAAATTCTACCTTCCGTTGTCTATACCTACAACATGTATTAATATCTGAAACTTATGGAGCTAACCATTCAAAACTCCCTCATAAATAGCCATTAAGCTCTTATAATTCTGCTCTGCTGTATATTTAGCCTCAAATTCTGCCCTAGCCTCTCGTCGCATATTGGTAACTTTCTCTGGGTGATTTAACATCCACTCGACTTTTGCTTGTAAGTCCTCAGAATCGCCAGGACGAAAAAGAAGACCAGTTCGCTCCTGATCAATCAACTCAGTAATCGCACCAATATTGGCAGCAATTAAAGGAGTTCCTTTAGCAAAAGCTTCAATTACAACTAAGCCAAAAGTTTCATACCACTGCGATGGAAAAATTAAAACTAATGCCTCTCCCATTAATTCAAAGACTTTTTCCTTCGACTGATATCCTAGCCATTCCACTCCTGGTATTTGCTTTTCTGCATAGACGACTTGCTGTGCTAAAGGACCATCACCTAGAATCTTAAGTGGAATCTTCTTTCCTAGAGACTCCCAGGCCTTAAGCATTGTGTCTAGCCCTTTCTCTAGTGAGAGTCTCCCTACAAACAAGGCATAATTCCCATTACCTTTTCCAGGTCCAGGATCTATGTGTAGGAAGTTAGGCTTAACTACAAGTTTTGACTTTGGCAAATTTCCTTGAATAAACTTTTGCCGCGAAAATTCTGTAAGAGTTATGTATGTATCAATTCTTTTGCTCCAGGTTAGCAGAATCTTATGTAAAAACTGCATAGTAGCAACCATAGTAGTCCCTGTTAAACTGTTGTGGTAACATCGATGAACAATACCAGGCCAAGGGAATAATTTCCCTAGACAATCTTCACATACTTTGCCATCCCGAAAAAAAGAATAATTAGCGCAAAAAAGACGATAGTTATGTAGCGTCTGCACTACAGGTATATCATTTTCATAGCAAGCATAGTAGATTGAGGGTGAAAGCACTGGAAAAAAATTATGTATATGGACAATCTCTGGTTGAAAACTGGTAATTTTTTCCAATACCAATTGCTTAGAGTGATAAGAATAGATTGTGTTGATACCAACTTTGACTTTTGCTGCAATACTAGTAATGTCGTCATTGTTGACCTCCAATAGAGCGACGCAATGACCTTTTGATTCTAATAAGTCTTTTTCGGCTTGTACAACTACATCCTCCCCTCCAGGTATCCGATAGCGATTGTGCAAAATTAGGACGCGCATTTGCTGTAATATTCTCGAATGAACTTAAGTTTTAACAGAATTAGTATTCCATTGCCCAAAGTAATAGCCGTTAACTGCTTTTACCAGGAAGCGTTTAGCACGCGCTAGGAATTTGAAGAAATTTCTAACTATTAATTGGGTACTTGAAGGAATTTGCGACAAGAAATTATCATGGCGTAATAAGGACATCTCTTGTTCTTGACGTTGTTCTTTTAAAGCAATAGTAGATTTACTATTTTCATGCCATCTGTAATCTGCTAAGTAAGAGTTGAGATGGGTGAATTTATATCCCTTCATTGCCAAGCGCAAAAAGAATTCATAATCCATCGCATATTTTAAAGAAGTATCTAAAAAGTTATTTTCATCAAATATTTTTCGCTTAAAGAATGTAGATGCAGTAGGTATATATAAAATGTGTAAATATTTAAGCATAAAAAAATCAAAATCAAGTTCTTTTCTACATTGAATAACTTCACCTTGTTCATCTATCCAACGATAGTCTCCATAGGCAATGTCACTTTCACTATAATGGTTAAAAAACTTAATAATTTCTTGAAAACATCCTAATAGATATTTATCGTCTGCATTAAGCCAACCGACTATATCACCTTTAGCTAAAGCAAAACCTTTGTTTAGCGCGTCGCTCTGCCCTTTGTCTGGTTCAGATTTCCAAATAAGGTGAGGATATTTTTTTAAAATTTTAATTGTTTCATCTGTAGAACAATTATCAATAATAATATGTTCAAAGTTAGAATAATTTTGCCGCAATACACTTTGTATGGCTAATTCTAAAAATATACCTTGATTATATGAGGGAGTAACAATTGAGATTTTAGGATATATTTCATCCATGTTTTTAATTAAAATTACTAAAAAAAATATTATTTTTCAAGAATAAAATAAAATAGGTTTTTCGAGCTTTTTTAACCCATCTAAACTAGTTAAATAAGGTTATCTAGTTATGCATTATGCTAACATTTTCTCAGCATACACTATTTTCTTAAAGAAACCCAACGATTTTAACTATCACGAACAACATCCATAAGTAGGTTTTTGACTGTTTTTCCGGCTACTGACCAATTAAGACGTGTCTGATATTCCTGAAAAGCAGAGAGAGCTAAGTTTTTATATTCCGAATAATGAGTAAACAAATTAACAATATATTTACAGTACTCCGATATCTCAGCGTTTGTATCGAATATTTTTCCATTTATATTGTCTCTAATGACTGTTGGAATACCTCCTACTTTTGTAGATAAGCAAGGAACTCCAAAAGAATTAGCTTCACATAAAACGATTGGAGTACAGTCAGCTATTGAAGGTAAAATCAAAAAGTGTGATGCGGCTATTATCTGAGACAGTTTTTGTTTATCTTCTGGAGTTGATTTACTGATATAACCCAAATATTTAACAAAACTGGGAAGTGGTTTTTCTACGGGAGGATTGCATCCAACTATGGTTAATTCTGACTCCAAACCAGATTTATTTAATTCTTTTACTATTTCCAAAGCTATATCTCCTCCCTTTCGCAACCAATCAACACCAAGAAATAGCAATTTACACTTGTTTGAAGGTCTAGATTCGACGAAACTTCTAATATCATCAATAGTTCTCCAACACTCAATATTGGCACCAAAAGGTACTACTTTTACCTTAGATTGGTCAATTTGATAATTGTCAACTGCTGTTTGAGCAGCCCATTCAGATGAATAGATGGCCAATTTACAACGATCTAATGCAGCTTGTTCCATTGCATTTCCATGTCGAATACTTTCTTGACATAGGTTGCTCATATTAGAGTAAAAGTTGAGCATGCCCGAAAAAGTAGCATCTGTCCAAAAAACGATAGGCTGCTTGCATTCAAGATAGGCAATAGGAATTGATCCTGGGCTAAATACTATATCTGTCTTGTGTCTAGATAATTGTTTCACAGCTTGATTTGCATAGCTTCTCAGAAGCGCAGGTTCGCGATCATGTAAATACTTTTCATTTAGCAAATATCTATATAAATATTCCTTACCTTTAAATAGTAATGAAAGTGGCGAATACTTATTTCTAACAGAACCAATCAAATCAATTTCTATAGATTGACCCCTTAGGGATTGAGCAATGTAATAACCAGATCCTGACCAGTTAGCAACATCTCTTGCATTGTAGGTAGTAACATATGCTATTTTCACAGTAACAAATCTCTCAATTACCAAAAGATTCTTAACAAATATTTGAATACAATTATTTTTTTCTAAGAACAACTAAATCTTGAAGATTATCGATAACACCTTGTTGGATATCTAAAACTTCAAATTTTTCAGTCAATTCTTGAAAAATATATTTTTTTGAATGGTAGGTCACACCATAAGATTGAGTTTCCCAGGGAAAAAACTTGCTTCCCATAGACAAACTAACTTGGGGATATTCATAATATATAATGCCTTCTTTTTCTAGTTTTTCTGGTGTCACATTAAACTGAGATTTTTTAGCTGACGATTGTCCAGTTAATGAATAATTTCCTAAAACAGTTATTAAAGCTAAACCATTAGGCTTGAGAATCCTGGATATTTCGTTGAGCCACAATTTTTGCTTAGATACTGGCAAATGAGTCCAGATTGAAACGGAATAAACAATATCGAAAAAATCATCATCATACTCCAAAGGAGGATCGTATTGGTTGCAGGCTACATTTGCTTGAGGGAATGCTTTTGCTAAGTAATCCATCGCTGAAGAGTCAACATCAGTAGCAAAAATATTTGAATTATCTGAATAAAAAAATTGAAGAGTTCTGCCGCATCCTGCGCCAAAATCTAAAATCTTTAAATTTTCAATTGGATCACTTTGATAAGTCAGCATGGCTTTCTTAATTGGTTCGTAGCAATTTTTGCCACTTACAAAAAAGCTATCAATACTGTAATGACCGCCTACTCTAACTCTGTATTCCATAGATGGAATTGGAGCAGAGTAATTATTCAAGATTCTATAGAAAAAAATATATAGAGGATCTAGAATAAAAAGCAATTGTTTAATCAGGTATTTGAACATAATAATGATCTTTTTGATTATTGAATTTTGTTGTAAATAATCTTATAGATAAAGTGTTAATTTTGATTGCCTAAATAATTATAACAGCTCGATCAGGTTAATTTTGTCGATACAGACTAACTAGTATACATTATTGGTTTTTACAAGCTATAAATCTCTTACACAGTTCAGATGTTTTTACAAAACTGGCTTGTTCCGGTAACAGCGAATAGCTCGATGTTTATTTTTTAATTCTATCTGTAATCGTACCGTAACTATCACATAAACAAACCAATAGAAATCTACAGTATATAAAAGTACATCAGAAATATTGCTAAAAATTAGGTATGTAAAAATTAATAAGGGAATAGTTGAATCAGGAGACTTATCAATACTGATAAATTTAGTTGTTCTTATAATATTAATTAGGAAAGAAAGAGCAAATATTAATAATCCAATTATCCCTATGGTCAAAATTATTTCCAAAACTAAGGTGTGAGAAGTAACTGGAAAGTAATCATTCCCTGTTCCCCAATCGGCAACTTTGCTATTCCAAATTGGAGCAGCAGGACTATATGGTGAATCATGATGAATCCAATAACTGTTATACCCATAACCAAGCCAAGGTC
>JAAUYH010002752.1_pt1 | contig 12773 bp, 4 predicted proteins | sample 7278061 | NCBI WGS metagenome assembly JAAUYH01 (sample SAMN14350203, study PRJNA611818) | marine sediment metagenome | isolation source: surface marine sediment (0.6m) | place: French Polynesia: Moorea | collected 2018-08
ATAAGGTAAAGTCATGTTTCCCCCATCATCTTTAACGGGACTTTGACAATTTTACCTATCAAAAAGGGGTGAAAGCCTTGCCAGACGCCGAATTTACCTCTTCGAGGTAAATTCGGCGTCTGGCAAGGCTTTCACCCCTTTTTGATAGGTAAAATTGTCAAAGTCCCGTTAAAGATGATGGGGGAAACATGACTTTACCTTATTGGGTTGACCATGTGGGTTCGAGGGGAACACTATGGTTACGATATTCCTTGAGAGAGATAGATGGGGATTTTCCACCACTATCTTCTTGGACAGTGATTCAGACTGATTAAAAACAAGCACCTCTGAATGTGAGGAAGTTTTGGAAAAAGAAAATGGCCGTAACAATCACGTAGCAATTGATTGAGCAATTTTATCTTTTGGGGAGATACTTGAATTCAAGCTTAAAGCTTTGTAAATCAACGGCTTGGGTTGTTTGTTTAATTGGTAATATTGAGTCGTGAGCTATCTTAAGCAGTGTTTTAGGATGGGTGCTTGTAAAACCATTAATTGGCTATTGTTTGTTATAGATTGTAGGCTTTGCCCTGCTTCTGGGTTTTATGTCAAATGGCGTTGCTCACTCATTTACATAGACAATAGTAGGATTTAGACAAAAAATTGTATCATCCTATAATCTGGGGTCAACCTCTTCACTAGAAGAGGCTAGTACACCAAAAACACTTTCATGGACTCTCCTCAATGGCTCTTTTCTGACAAATCTTTCTAAGGCCTCAATTCCCAGAGCAAACTCCCTAATTGCTAAAGAACGTTTGCGAGAAAGTCCTCTGTGCTTAAGTCTTTCCATCGTGTCGGGTAAATCGTATTCTGGACCATAAATAATGCGGAGATATTCCCTACCTCGGCATTTTATGGCTGGTTGTAGCAATCCTCCTTTACCATAGGCAGTAAAGTCGTAAGGTTTGATGACCATTCCCTCACCACCTTTGTCGGTCAGGTCTAACCACCAATCAATTGCTGCTTGGATACTGTCTCGCTCTTTCGTCTTAACTATCTTGTATGGTGTTACTTTAAATATCTTCTCGTCTGCCTGACAAATCTGCTTAATGTTTTCCATGTGCCACTCATGATTTTTATCTACATGAACTGCACCTTCAGTTGCCAGAATATGAAAAGGAGCTAATTTATAATCTTCAACCGAGTTAACTGACCAACAGTAATACCTATAGACTTTTATATATTTGGAAATTGCTGTTTTCTTGTAACTAAACTTTTCTAGGATATTTTTCGCTCCATCAATACCCCTATCAATAGTTTTTTGCAATGCCAACTCCACTTCTGTCAGAGAATTTTGGGCAGATGTTCCCACTGCTGCATATTGGTCTTTGAGTAAAGATTGCGCTTTGGTAGACCAAGGCATCAATTCTGCATCCAGACAAACCCAGTCGGTTTGATGCTGTGACCAAAATTGGGACTTGCTTAGGGCTGTAACTACCCTATCTAAAAATTCTCTTGCAATTGCTGGATTCGTAAAAAAGTTTCTGCCCGTTCTCGTATAACAAACGCCTATTCCTTCATTAGCAATACCAAACCGTTTTAATACCGTATCTTCATCTTTACAGATAACTAGAACAGCGCGAGAACCCATGTGTTTTTCTTCGCAGATAATTTGTTCAATCCCTCTTTTTTGATAGTAATTGATAGCTTGCTTGGGATGTTCGAGAAAATCGGGTAAATCACTGGTAGCGCAAGGAGACATGGTAGGAGGCAAGTAAATTAACCATTTAGGATTAATGGCAAATCGGCTCATTACTTCCAAGGCTGCAATGGAGTTTTCCTCTCGGATGGTAATATTATTTCTTAGTCTGGTTTGAATGATGCGTTTACCAATAACATCTTCGATATTCAGTAAATCATCGTATTCCTGTTGATGGGTTAAATCACTTTTCTGGTTTGGTTGCAGGGGTTTTACAGGTTCGCAGTAAACTTTTTTAGCAGCAACAGAAACTAGTTCTGATTCGGGATAGCGTAAGGCGGTTAATTTACCTCCAAAGACACAACCTGTATCTATATCAATGGTTTTATTCAACCATTCAGCTTCGGGAACTGGTGTATGTCCGTAAACGACTTTTGCTTTGCCTCTGTACTCAGAAGCCCAATTGTAGCGCACTGGTAAACCGAATTCATCTATTTCTCCCGTAGTTTCTCCGTACAAACAGAATGCCCTAACAGCAGCCGAACCTCTTCCTTGCATTTCCTCTTTCAATCCTGCATGGGCTACTACTAACTTTCCACCGTCAAATACATAGTGACTAATCAAACTGTAGAGAAATTCCTTAACTTCAGCGATAAATTCTGGGGTTTCTTTTTCCAGTTTTGCTAAAGTTTCAGCCAGTCCATGATTGATACTGACATTTTTCCCATTGAGTTTTTTTTGTAATTTCATTTCATGGTTTCCAGGAACACAAAAAGCGATTCCACTACTAACCATACTCATAACTAGTTTTAAAACGGCGGGTGAATTAGGACCTCTATCGACTAAGTCTCCGAGAAAAATAACTTGTCTATTTTCGGGATGGGAAACTGTAAGACCAAAGTTTGTACTATCATCTTCTACCTCAGTGATGAAGTATCCAAGTTTTTGCAGAAGTTCAACCGTTTCCCCGTAGCAACCATGAATATCGCCAATAATATCGAAAGGTCCTGAAATATCTTTTTTATCGTTGTAGAGTTTTTCGCGAATAATCGCTGTTACACTATCAACTTCTTCAGGGGATTTCAGTATATATATTTTTCTAAACCCTTCTCTTTTTAGTCCTTTAAGAGAACGCTTCAGTTGTTGTTGTTGCTGCCGAATAACATAATTACCAAAATTTCTGTCAGGACGTTGGGCATTTCTCTCTTCACAAACTTGTTGTGGTACATCGAGAACAATGGCTACTGGTAAGGTATGGTATTCTCTGGCTAGTTGGATTAATTGTTTGCGGGCTGAACTCTGGACATTAGTAGCATCTACCACAGTTAGGAGTCCATTTTTTAAACGCTTGCCAATGATGTAGTGTAAGAGTTCAAAGGCATCTTTTGTGGCACTTTGAGCGTTTTCATCATTGGAGATAATCCCTCTACAAACATCGGAAGAGACTACTTCATGCTTACCAAAATGCTTACTGGCAAAGGTACTCTTACCCGAACCTGACGCACCTATCATCAGTACCAAGGATAACTCAGGTATTTTAATTTCCATAAGTAAAAATTCCCATTTGTGCGGGTGCGCCAACCCGTTCTTCTACTTCTCCTACAGGTAGAAACTTTACTTGATAGTTATTTCTGGTTGCTACTCCTTTTGCCCAAGATTCAAATTCCTTTCTTGTCCATTCAAATCTATGGTCTGTATGTCTCATACTACCTGTTTTCATGTTCTCAAACATGATGTTGTATTCCCTATTTGGGGTAGTCAAAATAATAGTTTTGGGATATCCTTCCAGTCTTTTGTCTTTGTAGGTTAAAGCACTTTGAAAAAGTTCAATTCGTTCTTTTTGTTTGGGTGCTAGTTCTTCCCAATGCAATCTATCCTTGGCTTTAGATAATTCATCATAAGAAATATCCATACCAACAATCTTTTTAAATTGTTTTTCTTTTAACAGCATTCGTAATAGCTTACCTTCACCACAACCAAGGTCAATTACTTTTTCTGCTCCAGTCTGTTTTAGTTGCTCCAAAACTAGAGCTAATCGTTTTTGGTGTAGTGTTTCTTTCCTGTGTTTTTGTTCTGGATTTTCTTCTTTTTCCAGGTTTTCTTTTTCCTCTCCTTCATTCAATCTTTCTAGAGCAAGTCGGGAAAGAGAGTTGAGATTTAACAGATAGCGTCTGGTGATTTGCTCTTTTTCAGGGTGAGTTGAGAGCCAGTTTTTACCTTTTTCTAAGAGTTTGTCTATTTCATTTTGACTAATGAAGTAGTGCTTGTCGTTATCTAAAGCAGGAATGAGCACGTACAAATGAGAAAGTAATTCTTTAATTGTTATTGTCTGGGATAATTCCAAGGTGAAATATTTACTATCTCCCCAATCTGTAAACTGCTCGTCTAAAATATGGCGTTGGAGCTTAACTTGATAACCTAGTGGCTCAAACATTTTGTGGATCAGTGTTTCTCCACCTTTTGGTGCAGAGAGTACGGAGATTTTGGCTTCCAAGGGTATTTGGGTTTCTACCAATTCAGGCTTGGTCTTACACGTACCATTCATGGCAGTGGAAAATGCCTTGGAGATGGCAACGCTCATAAATGATGAGGCAACATAAGGTCGGTCATTCACATATTGTCTTAAGGAAAATCTCGTTCCAGAAAGCTTTCTTGCTCCTCTGACCATGTCAATGGGATCGATATCAAGCAGCAGAGCAACTGTGGTTTTATCTAGGGAACTTTCAGGATAGAAAATATGAGCTTTTCCCATCGACAAGTCAACTGACTGGAATTTATCTGGATGCTTGTGTAGTAGCCATAGATGGAAAAACTCTCAAAGACTCTTACGACAGAGCAAGTTCGCTCAAGTCCTTGGCAATGGTAAGTGCCTCGTTAAGTATTATTGGCTAGTCTTAGTTCGGGTAGCGGTAGACCAACAAATTCAATGAGATAACGGTTATTATGGTGCTACTCGAAAATTAATTTTTAAATTGCTGAATAAAATTGTACTCACAGCTCGAACATCTTGACTTAATAATTGCGCGATCGATATCTGAGCGCGATCGCAGACGGGAATTAGCAATTTAATCAAGTTCAACGGTTTATCTTTATGCTGATTCAAAGTTATTTTCAGTTGTTCCATAATCTTGCCTAGTACAATGAACTGAGTTAAATCTTGATTAACCACTCTTTCAAAAGAAAAGTGAATCAGTTGCAGTTTTTTCATTAAATCAGGAAGATTAGGCGGAAGAATTAAGCTCGGAGTAATGGCAATTAGACCGCCAATTCCTTTTATATTGATGAGATTATCTTCAATACCATTAATTCTTTGTTCTGACGGATTCCCTAACCAACTCTTACACCGAGAACAAAAACCCAAGCGAGAATTATTGGCGATCGCTTTTTGAGCAGAACCACAATCGGGACAGCGATCGATTAATCGACAATTATGTTGAGGGCAGAAATTAACATCCCTAAATGACCATAATAAAGGCTCATAAATTGGATTTCCCTCTTGTCGCCTAGCTTCAAAACATTGAGGGCACCAGGCTTTATCTTGTCGAAATATCCCTCTTTCTTGGATTATTTCTTTCCAAGTCAAACAAGACAAAAACTTTAAATCTTGACGTAGAGTTAATTGTTCTAAAGCATTAACGAGCGATCGCTCTCTAAAGAATTGGCTAAAAAATCAGGTTCGGCATTACCTGCGGTGTGGATTTCGGGCTTTTATGGTTCTGGTAAGTCTAGTTTTGCCAAATTATTAGGGCTTTCCCTAGATAACCTGGAATTACCAAATCATCGTCCTTTAGCCGAAGCATTATTGGAACGGGATGATTCACCGCGAAAAGATGAATTTAGAGAAGCATGGCATAAGCTTCGCTCATCAATTGACCCGATAGCAGTAGTGTTTGATATTGGTTCGGTTGCTAGAGAAGGAGAGCAAATTCACTCCGCAGTTAAGCGCGAAATACAGAAAAGACTGGGTTATTGTCCGATTAATTATGTAGCAGATTTTGAACTGAAGTTAGAACTAGATGGAAAATGGGAAGATTTTTTACGCTGTGCGGGAGAAGCCTTAAATAAATCGTGGTCGGAAGTCAGACAAGATAAATTAGCCGATGAAGATTTTTCCCAGGTAATGTACAAGCTCGAACCAGACAAATATATAGACCCAATGAGTTGGTATGACAGCCATGTGGCTTCAGATGCAAATAGTGGGTCTTCGGTGTCGGAAACTGTTAGTGCGATCGCTGCTATGTTAAAACATCGCGCTCCCAAAAAAACTTTATTTGTAGTGGTTGATGAAGTCAGTCAATATATCTACCAAAATGATACTCGAATGCTCAAATTACAGTCATTTGTGGCAGATTTAGGGCAGAAATTAAAAGGAAAAGTCTGGTTGTTGGCAACTGGACAGCAAAAACTAGAAGATAATGACGATGAAAGCAATATTGGCAAATTAAAAGACCGTTTTCCGCCTCATTTACGGGTTCACCTCGACCCCGCTAATATCCGCGATGTAGTTCACAAACGGCTCTTAAAAAAAGCTCCCAGTAAAGAAGCAGAATTGCGATCGCTCTTTCAGCAAAATCGTAGTGACCTTAAGCTTTACAGTTACGGTTGCGAATCTATTACTGAAGAAGATTTTTTAGAAGTTTACCCCTTATTGCCTGGATATATTGACCTGCTGATGCAGATTGCTTCTAGTTTAAGGGTTCGTTCTGCAAGGGTTAAGGGAGATGACTACGCCATTCGCGGTTTGTTGCAGTTACTAGGAGACTTGTTTAGAGAACAAAATTTAGCAGAAAAGGAGGTAGGAGAATTAATCACTTTAGACAGAATTTATGATATTCAAGGTTCGTCTTTGGATGCAGATATGCAGAATACTCTGACTCGTTTATTTGCCCATCGAGAAGTTACCAATGATGAAGTTGCCATCAAAGTAGCCAAAGTGGTTGCTCTATTGGAGTTAATTCAAGAACAACAGGCTACTACAACGGAACTAATCGGCAAATGCCTCTATCAACGAATGGGTATGGGCAACACCGAACCAGAAATTCAGCAAACATTAGATAAATTGCGTAATTTAGGGTTAATTTCCTACTCAGAGAAACTGGGCTATAAAATTCAAAGTTCTGCGGGACAGGAATGGCAGCGAGAGCGTGAAGATTACGGCGTTACCAATCAGCAAATTAGTGAAATTGTCAGTGATAAGCTGAAAGAGTTACTGGGTACTGTAGATAATCCCCGCTATAAAGGAAAATCATTTCGCTGGTCTGCTTTTTATAGTGATGATCGCGCCTTTCAAGATAAAAGGCTTCAAAAAACCACCGATCTCGATGTGATTACAGTTGATTTTCGCTATCTTACCAAGAAAGAAGAGAAAGCAGACGAGGTTTGGATTCGACAAAGTGCAGCAGATAATTACAAGGAGAGGATTTTTTGGGTTATCGGTTCGTTAGAAACTCTGCCAGATCGAGTACGAGAATTAGCACGCTCTCAAAATATTATTAAACGCTACGGTTCTCGCGCGCAATCAATGACCCCCGATAAACAAAGACTCTTTTTTGAAGAGCAAAGTCGCTGCGAAGAACTAGAAAAACAGGTAAAAAATGCGTTAGCCGAACGGTTGATTGGGGGACAGATTTATTTTCAAGGTAGGACTATCGATCGACATCAGTATGGTACTACTTTTGCTGTGGTTCTTAAAGGACTGGGAGATAGTATTTTACCTACTCTCTATGAAAAATACGTTGATATTGCTATTACGGATACGGAGTTAAAACAGTTACTCGAACTCAATCTTTCAGGAATTTCCGACAAATTCATGTCACAGAAGTTGGGGATTTTTGAACTTGATGCAGGAAAATATCAACCTAGCTGTAAAGGGGATGTTCCCAGTCGTATTCTGCAATACCTGACTGATAACAATGGTAGTGGGGGAACTAATTTACTACAATATTTTGGTTGTCCTCCCTTTGGCTATGGTTCGGATGTGGTTAAAGCTTGTATTGCAGGTTTATTAGAACTTCTTTACGATGAATGGGGATTAGATTTACCTGGTTTGTTTGGCAGGGTGGGCATTACCGAGTTACTACCTATTCCTTCTAATACCTTACGAACAACTATTGAAGCTTTAAACGACCCAGAATTAGAGTCTGCTTGGAAAGATGATACTACTCTGGGTTGGGTATATCAATTTTGGAACGATCCAGACCGCAAAGCCTTAGATGAAAAGATTAACAATCGGGGTAAGATCGAGCATCATGAAATTGCTGCTAAAACTCAAATTTTCACCGAACGCTATATGGTGGAATGGTTGCTGCAAAATAGTTTAAATCAGCAGTGGTTAGCAATCTGTGCCAAGAATGGTTGGACACCCGAAGTTAAAGCAAATGGAGTATTGGATGCTTTAGAAGAACGTCGCCAAGAGTGGCGGGAAAAACGGAAAGCGGAAGAAGTCAGTCCAGAAGAGATGATGCCCATTAATGGGGAAGAAGAACAGCAGTGGAAATATTGGGTATCTCAGCCTTTATTACCTGAAACTATAGAAGCTGCACCCAAGAGTATTCGGGACTTAAAGCTAATCGACCCAGCGGTCGGTTCGGGTCATTTCTTAGTAATAGCCTTTTCTCTACTATTCTCTTTTTACAAAGAAGAAGCGGAACATCGGGGAGAGACTTGGAAGGATACAGAGATAGCTGAATCGATTATTGAAAATAACTTACACGGAGTCGATCTAGATTCTAGGGCAGTACAAATCGCAGCAGCAGCATTGTTTTTAAAAGCTAAGTCCTATTGTCCCGATGCCCATCCGCGCTGGATGAACTTGGTTGCTTCTAATCTAGGTTTATCTTCTTTACCCATAGAAAGCCCAGAGGTGAACGAGTTACAGCTAGCGATATATCAAGCTACAGGCATTCCCGCAGATTTAATTGCCAAGATTATTCAGGCTTTACACGGTGCGGATCATTTGGGTTCGTTGCTCAAAATTGATGAAGCAATAGAAACTGCGATCGCTGAATACGAACGGCAAATTGTTAAAACTGAATCTGTTCAAGGGGATTTATTTACAGGATATCCTCCAACTCAAATGCTGTTGTCTTTTGATGAAACAAAAGAGTCAATTTTGACCCAGTTGGGTAAGTTCTTAGCTAAATGTACCAGTGGAGACGATTTGGGGTTACGGTTGCGAGGGGAACAGTTAGCAGCAGGAGTTAGGTTTATTGAGATAGTTAAGGAAAATAAATATCATCTCTGTGTAGCAAATCCTCCGTATTTGGGGACATCTAGTTTACAAGATGCTGACTACATAGACAGTAATTATCCCAACAGTAAAGCAGATTTATACGCAGCATTCTTAGAACGTGGATTACAGCTAACTTGCCCTTATGGTTTGTCAGCCATGATTACGATGCGTGGTTGGATGTTTATTAAAAATTATGCTGCTATCAGGCAGTATTTATTACGAAATAAAGATTTGAGAGCGATCGGCGATCTCGAAATTGGCGCATTTGAAGAAATTTCGGGAGAAGTTGTTACTACAGCAATGACTATTTTTAGTAACAATAAACCGACAGAAGAAATAAGCATTGGGATTAAAACGAGCGATTTAGATTTAGAAGGTATCGATCGTAGAAGTCCTATCGGCAAGCAAGTAAGTCTTTTACTAGGAGAGCCAAAATATAACTTTATTCCCAGTCATTTAGAAGTTATTGAAGGTCAACCGCTTATTTACTGGTGGGATGATGATTTTCTTCATAGCTATGCAGAAACACCAAAACTAGAAGATGAAAGCGATGTTAAACAAGGTATGGCAACGGCTAATAATACTCGTTTTCTCAGAAAGCCTTGGGAAATTAACCAGACCGAACTATTAATTTGTCCATCGAAAAAACCTTTAGAATATTTTCCCGATGAAAAATGGGTTCCCTATATTAAAGGTGCTGCTGGCAAAGTTTGGTTTGAACCACTTTCTGAAGTTTTACTTTGGCAACCAAATTTACTATCTATAAAATTGATGGAGAGAAATGGAAAACCAATTTCAACTGCTGGAAAAAACGAAAAATATTATTTTGATGATGGTGTAGCTGTTGCAGCCATTGGTTCTCGCTTTAGCTCAAGAATTCATAGATTTCGTAGCGTATTTGATGTTATGGGGCAGTCGGTATTTCCAGAAAATACAGCAGAAGCTACTTGTTTGATGAATACAAATTTAGCACAAGAAGTTTTACAGGCTCTTAATCCTACAGTTCACTTTCAAGTTGGCGACATAAAACGTCTTCCTTTATTTCCCATAGAATCAGCCGATGAAATCTTTGACAGGCTCGATCGCGCTTTTAGCGAACACGAAGCAGCTAGGGAAACTTCAGTAGAATTCCGCCAACCAGCCCCCTTGCCCTGGAATTATGCTCAAGAGTGGGCGCAACAAGCAGTCGATCGTCCTGCGGGTAAACCTTTACCTGAATACGAACCTGTTTACGAAGATTCTTTACCTACGGATTATGTTTCTTATGCCATTGGGGTGGCGTTGGGTAGGTTTGAACCCTCATCCCCTAACCCCTTCTCCCAAAGGGCGAAGGGGGACAACTCCTCTTCTGATTCTTCTTCCTTGCTCCCCTCTCCTCTAAGGAGAGGGGCTGGGGGTGAGGTAATTCTACCCAACGGCATTCTCTATCTTTCCGCATACTCAGAACAAGACAGCTTAGAACATTCTGCCAGTCAAGTTATTAAAGAAGCTTGGGACAAACACGGGGAAAAAATAGCTGCCAATAAACCCCTGCGGAAATGGTTGAGAGAATCCTTCTTCAAAGACGTTCACGTCAAAATGTATGAAAAACGTCCCATTTATTTCCCTCTTTCCTCTGCTAAGAAAAACTTTGTCGCGTTCGTTAACATTCATCGCTGGACGGATAACACCTTACAAACCCTGCTAGCAGAGCATCTCAAGCCCGAACTAACCAAACTAGAAGGAGAACTACAAGATCTTAAAGAAGCTCAAACAACAGGAAATAGAGGCAATCAAAACCGTTATGCTACCGTACAAAAACTCGGTGAAGAACTGCAAACCTTTATCGAGCTAGTTGCTCAATGTGCTGAACGGGGTGCGCCACAACACAAACCACAAGATACTGCCAGAGAAACTGATGCTCGTTTTCAAATGAACCTAGATGATGGAGTTATGGTTAACAGTGCAGCACTCTGGACATTACTCGAACCTCAGTGGAAAGACCCGAAAAAATGGTGGTCGGAACTTTGTAATGCCAAGGGTAAAAAAGATTATGACTGGTCGCACCTAGCAGCCAGATATTTTCCCAAAAGATGCGATCGCAAATGCCAGCAAGATCCTTCTTTAGCGGTGGCGCATGGTTGTTTTTGGCAGTACCATCCCGAAAAAGCCTATCAGTGGGAACTACGTTTACAAGATGAGATTGCTGAAGATTTTACTATCGATGAAGTTAATTCTGACGAACTCCGCCAAGCTTTTGAAAGAGAACATCCAGACAAAATAGAAGAATTAAAAACCAAAGAGCAACAAAGAAGACAACGCAATATAGATAGAGCAAAATCAGCACAGGAGGGTAACAGATGATCGAGTTAGGACTAATAACCAAAACTTTAGAAGCAGAAGTTACCGAACAACTCCGCCAAAAAGGAATTGTCGTCTGGCTGGATAAAGATGCTCACTATACAGCTTATGTAGATGATTTAATCGAACGCCATCAGCAAGGGGAATTTTTTGCTCCCGTTGTTGCTTTTCGCGGTAGTTATTTAGAAATGATTCTCGGTTTGGATAGCTATGCTAGTGGCTTAGATCCAGAACCTTTGCTGATTCATATGCCTAACCATACGGAAGAAACTATTCGCACTACTCCAGTATTAGAGTTATATAGGGCAGGTAATCGATTTCGGAAGGCGTTACACACTCTAGTTCGTGAAGTTGCCAATGGTCATCTCAAACCCGATGAGATTGAAGAATATGTGAGCAATAGTATGGAAGATATTATTGCTGCTGAGTCATGGTTACAACAGTCTCTATCTAAATCCAAACCAGGATTTGCAAGTTATTTGGAAAACTTCAAGCCAGAAGAAATTTTTAATCGATTATTAACAAAAGATGATGATTTACAAAAACAAGTAGGAGTAAAAAATAATTTCAACATACTGTTAGATTATCTCAACCGTCATACGGGGATAGATCTTCCTTTTTGTGACTTTTTTCTGGCAGGTATTCCCATATCTTTTGATAATTTAGGGCTAATATTAGCAGGTTGGCTGATGTGCGTGGAATATGTCCACGATCTCAAACGATCTCCTCATTTAGAAGAATTGCAACCCCTTACAAAGCTTACCAAACCTCTTTTCAAAACTTGCCAAAATTTAATCGAACAATTGCGTCAGCAACATTCAACCTATATCGAATTAGCACAACAGGTTGAATTTTGGATAAATGACGAGCTAGAAGCAATGCAGCCTGAAGATTTGGGCAAAATTGACACTTTTAAGCAAGAAGAAGCCAAAGTTCTTGAAAGCGCAGTCCAAGCATTAATAGCAGAAAACTGGACAAAAGCTCTCAAGTGGGCAGAATCTCGTAGTAAAACAGATTCTTTTTGGTTAAAACACGATCGCCATCGTCGTATAGTCTGGTCATTAGTTAAAGCTGCTGCTATCTTAGGACAGACTATTGAGAGAGATATTCACCCCCTACAAAATGTAGATAGTCTCAGAGAAGCAATGGACTATTACACCACCACAGGCTATCAAATAGATAAAGTTCACCGCCACTTCGAGCAACAAAATTTCCAATTACTGGAAACTACCCTACCTTATTACGCTCAGTTAGTAGCAATCAAAAATATACTCAGACAAAAATATAGAACCTGGGCAGATACCTTAGCCGAAAATTTTGCCAATATTTGTACTAAAAACGGTTTTCTTCCCGACACCGATTTACAACAGCGCAGAATTTACGACCGCTTGATTCATCCTTTAACCCAAAGCGAGCGTCGCACTGCCTATTTTATTATCGATGCCTTCCGCTACGAAATGGCAACAGAACTAATAGAGGAATTTAAGGAAACAGGGACAACAGTTAATTTACAGGGTTGCTACAGCG
>JAAUYH010021472.1_pt1 | contig 12773 bp, 9 predicted proteins | sample 7278061 | NCBI WGS metagenome assembly JAAUYH01 (sample SAMN14350203, study PRJNA611818) | marine sediment metagenome | isolation source: surface marine sediment (0.6m) | place: French Polynesia: Moorea | collected 2018-08
ACAGTAACAAGCGAGGATATCTGAATCCCGAACACCCCACCAGCTTCCGCGTGCCGTTCATTGAGGAACCAGAGCCCCCCCGCCTCAAAGCACCGGACGATCGAAGCACGCGAAGCAATCGAAGCACGCGATGGCCAATACGGCCACTCGCACCTCCCAACCGATGCCACTGCCCCCCCGACCACTTTTCCACAAGTACAGCCCGCAAAGCCACACCCCCGGCCCATGAACGTGCTAGGTTCGCCCGCATTCGCTACGGCATCAACGACGCGAGAAAGGAATCTGCACCATGGAATATCGCAATCTAGGAGCAAGCGGGCTCAAGGTCTCCACCCTCTGCCTGGGCGCCATGACCTTTGGCGAGGCCGATGAGAGCTCGTTCATGCATAAAGTCACCTGCGATGAAGCCACTTCATTCGCCATCATGAACCGAGCCCTCGAAGCCGGCATCAACTTCATCGACACCGCCGACGTCTATGGTCAGGACGGCCTATCCGAGCGCGTCATCGGCAAATGGTTCACCCAAGGGGGCCGCCGTGACGACGTGGTGCTGGCAACCAAGTTTCGATTCCGCATGCAACAAGGGCCCAATGGCTCGGGCGCTGCCCGCTATCGCATCGTGCGCACGGTAGAGGATAGCTTGCGGCGACTTCAGACCGACCGCATCGATCTCTACCAAATCCACATGCAGGACATCGATACCCCCGAAGAAGAAATTCTGCGCGCATTCGACGACTTGGTGCGTCAAGGCAAAGTCCTCTACATCGGCTGCAGCAACTACGCCGCGTACCGACTGGTCGATAGCCAGTGGATCAGCCGCACCCAGCATCTAGAGCGCTTTGTGGCCCTGCAAGCGCAATACAGCCTGGTGGTGCGCGATCTCGAACGCGAGCACGTCCCCGTATGCCGCGATTTCGGCATTGGCCTTTTGCCCTGGTCGCCGCTGGCGGGCGGTTTCTTGAGCGGCAAGTACCGCAAAGATCAGGCTCCGCCAGAGGGCTCTCGCTTGGACAAATGGCAAGATCGCTACGCTGGCTTCGACAGTGAGCGCAACTGGCGCATCCTCGATGCGGTAACCGCAGTGGCCAAGGAGCATAATGCATCGCCGTCGCAGGTCGCTCTGGCCTGGCTCATCGCCAAGCCGGCAGTGACCTCGGTGATCTTTGGCGCCCGCTCGCTGGACCAACTCGACGACAACATTAAAGCCGCCGATATCAAGCTCACCCCCGAGCAAGTCGAGCAACTCGATAAGGCCAGCGACCTCGAATTGGGCTACCCCTACCAATTCTTGAAGAACGTACAGAGCCGCTGGTAGGCCGAATCGCCGGTATACAGAGTCGCTTGTAACTACTCTACCAGCGGAACGCTGATACCCACATCGGCCTCTTTGGCCGCCTGATAGATCACGCGGGCCACCGCCACGTCTTGCACCGCCAATCCAGTGGAATCAAACACCGTGATCTCGCTGGCCATACGCCCGCTCTTGCGGCCGGCAATGATTTCGCCCAGCGTGGCATAGATGTCGCTCTCCGCGAACTGGCCGTTATGCAGCGGCACATTGACTTCGCCGCTATGAATGGCCTGCTCGCGGTCGTCGATCACCACGTTAGCGGCCTTGAGGATAGCCGGATCGAGCTCTTGCTTGCCCGGACCGTCGGCCCCCATGGCGTTGATATGGGCGCCGTCGGCGATCCAGGCTCGCTCGATCACGGGCGTGCGCGACGGCGTGCTCGTGCACACGATATCACAACCAGCGGCCCGCTCGGTGCTCACCACAGTGCCGCCGGCCTCAGCGGCAAAGGCCTCGGCCGCGGACGCTTGGGCATCGGCCATACACAGCTGCAAATCAGAAAATATCACCTGATGCGCGGCCAGCAGCACCCGCGCTTGCACGCCGCAGCCAATAAAGCCCAGGGTGCGCGGTTGACTCACGGCCAAATACTTGGACGCCACTGCGCCAGCGGCCCCAGTGCGCAAGGCCGTCAGCCAGGTAGCATCCATGACCGCCAACGGCACCGCGGTCTCGGGATCGCTGAGGATATACACCCCCATCACCGAGGGAAGCCCGTGGTTCTCGGGGTTCTTACTATGAGAGTTGACCCACTTGACCCCGGCGGCACCATTCATGTACGCGGGCATAGCCCGAAAGTCGCCATTATGTTGCGGCAGGTCGATATAAACCTTGGGCGGCATGAGGGCCTCATCGCGCCCATGGGCGGCAAAGGCGCCCTCGACCGCAGTGAGCACTTGCTCCATGTTGCTGAGAGCTCGGACATCGGCTTGAGTGAGGATGCGTGTTTCCATGGCTGTTTCATCGTTGGCAAGAGCACGCCCCCCGGGTCAAGCATCCGTTTTGCCCCATTACATAAATAGGTGCACAATGCCGCGCGACTACTGAAAGGCTGAACCGGTATGATTGAGATTCGCACAATACAGCATCCGCTCAATGACGGGGGGCACTGGTTCCGCATACGGCTGAAGCAGCGGCTCCACTGGGCCGTGCTGAGCGCCTTGCTCGCAATCGTCATCACCGCTTGTCGCTCTGAGCCCATCCCCGAGGACGGCCCAGCATATGCCGCAGCGCATTACAATAAGCGCGAATTCCAAATCCCCATGCGCGACGGCGTCAAGCTGTACACCGTGGTCTACAGCCCCAAAAACACCGCCATCACCTATCCGATATTGCTCATGCGGACCCCGTACCGCGCCGGCCCCTACGGCACGGATGAGTACCGTCCCCTGCGCGGTCCCGGTCGCGACTTCGCCCGCGACGGCTACATCTTCGTGTTTCAAGACGTGCGCGGCAAGTTTCGCTCTGAAGGCCATTTTGTCAATATGCGGCCCCATCGCTCCCTCACCGGCGCTGCGGCCAAATCCGCAGCCCCAACCGACGCCTCCTCAACTGTCGACGAGAGCACCGACGCCTATGACACCATCGAGTGGCTTTTGCACAAGATCCCGGGCCATAACGGCCGCGTGGGCATGTGGGGGATTTCCTATCCCGGCTTCTACAGCGCGGCCGGCATGATCGACACCCACCCCGCGCTGGTCGCAGTCTCGCCGCAGGCCCCCATCGCCGACTGGTATTGGGACGATATGCACCACCACGGCGCGTTTACCCTAGCACTCGCGTTTCGCTTCTTTGCCACCTTTGGTCAAAAGCGCCCCGAGCCGATCTCCGAATGGCCAAAGCGCTTTGATTTCGCAACCCCTGATGGCTACGGCTTTTACCTCGACCTCGGCCCGCTCAAACATGTCAATGAGCGTTATTTTCACGGCGACATCGACTTTTGGAATCACCTCGCCGCGCACCCCAACTACGACGAATTCTGGCAAAAGCGCAATCTACTGCCGCATCTACGCAATATCAAAAGCAATATCCTCACCGTGGGCGGCTTTTTCGATGCCGAAGACCTCTACGGCCCCTTGCACATCTACCGCGAGATCGAAGATCACAATCCCGGAATTCAGAACACCCTGGTCATGGGCCCGTGGACCCACGGCGGCTGGCGCCGCACCGACGGAGAGTCACTCGGATTGGCCCACTTTGGCGCAAAAACATCCCATATCTACCAAGAACACGTCATTGGCCCGTTTTTCCGCCACTATCTCAAAGGCGGCCCCAAGCCCAACCTGCCCGAAGTCCTGGCGTTTGAGACCGGCCATAACCGCTGGCATGGCTTTTCAACATGGCCGCCGCCCAGCGTGCGAACCGAACGGCTCCTTTTGGCCGAAGGAGGACGCGCACAGCATACCTCGACGCTGCCGAGCCAGCCGGCAGAGGTCGCCACAACCGAAGGACCGGTCTCAGACTCGCAGCCGGCCGCGCAACCAGCCGCGCTATCACCTGCATTGGGCACCTCCGCCGCAGAGATCGCCCACGACGCATTCATCAGCGATCCGGCCAAGCCCGTGCCTTACACCATGTCTATCACCACAAACTTGGCCAAAACATACATGACCGAAGATCAGCGCTTTGCCGCCTGGCGCCCCGATGTCCTGGTGTATCAAACCGAGCCACTTGAAAACGACGTAACCTTGGCCGGGCCGATGCGGGCAGATCTCTGGGTCTCGACCACAGGCACGGCCGCCGATTGGGTGGTGAAAATCATTGATGTATTTCCCGGCCAACCACCGGAGGACCCGGAGAACGAAGAATCGTCAGCCGAACGCGCGCCCCAGAGCCCGACAGCCACTGACCAGCACCATAGGCCCTATCCCGGCGGGTACCAAATGTTGGTGCGAGGCGAAATCATGCGCGGCCGGTTTCGCAATAGCTACGAGCGACCCGAGCCCTTTGTCCCGGATACCGTTACCAAGGTGAGCTTCGAACTTTGGGACACCTTTCACACCTTCCGCAAGGGCCACCGCATCATGGTCCAGGTACAGAGTTCTTGGTTTCCCCTCTTCGACCGCAACCCGCAGACCTATGTCGCCAATATTTTCAACGCCGAGGAAGCTGACTTCCGCCCCGCGACCCACCGCATCCATCGCAGCCGCGCATTTCCCAGTAGCATTGCCATCGGCGTCTTGGATCTGAGTGCCGCATCGCGTTGGCAACCGCCCGCCCCTTGACATGACGAAGCGCGTACAACCACCTTTGGCAACCCTGGGACTCATCCCCTGTCCCAGAGCGACGTCGCGGGGCAACACAGATCACGTTGTATGGCCCATCTTCTACTCAAACTCAGCTGAAAAACTGTACTTCGTGCCCATCCTCGTGGGTAGGCTCCTTCTGGCATAACGAATGCTAGTAAGGGCTACCCGCGCAGCCATAAGTAAGGTAAAAGGAGGTCGCTGTGGATGGAATTATCGCCATATTCATCCTTTCCGTGATATTTAGCCCCGCGCTGTATTGGCTAAAACGCCGTTTCGATTTGAAGGAACTACAGCTAAAGCGCGGTGAGAACGCCGACAACGCCCCGGCGCTGGAGGCTTGGACAGCGGAGCGCCGACTGCTCGTAGAACGCATCCAAAATTTAGAAGATATCGTGTGTAACACCGACTACGAGCTCAATATGCGCATCGCCCAACTCTCTGGCGAAAAGGCGCAAAGCGCGAATTCGCCCCCGGCGGCGCTACCAACTGCGGGCCATCGCCCCGGCTCAATCAGCGACAGTCCGGCAAATCCGCCACTCGAGCGCGCACCGTCACTATCGCATTCTCCGGCCTCCCAGTCGATCGCCTCACCGTCTATGGTTTCAAACCCTGGGGGCTCCCTGTCTGCGGTGGCGCCGCAGAGTCCCAGCGCCGGCCCGATGCCACTGCAGTCTTTGCCACTGGCACACAGGCCGACGCTCAACGCATCGTCTAGCATGACGGCCACCAGCGGACGCATTCAAGAGCAGGCCGAAGCCGTCCGCGCCGTCGCCTCGGCGCCAGCATCGCTGCAAATCGGCACGGTCCTCGCCGATCGCTACCGCATCGAACGCCTCCTCGGTCGCGGTGGCATGGGCGTTGTGTACCTGGCCCGCGATGAAGTTCTCAACGAAGAAGTGGCCCTGAAACTCATCTCGGCGACGTGGTTTCCCGATCACAACACCCTCATCGAACGCTTCCGCCGCGAGGTTTCTGCAGCGCGTAAAGTATCCTCGACCAACGTGATTCGCATCCACGACTTGGGCGAAGCGCCCGGCGGCCTCTTTTATCTATCCATGGAATACGTGGCCGGGCAGACCCTAGCCGAGATTCTCCATACCCAGGGACGCCTCGATCGCAGCCTCATCCGCACCATTTTGGTACAGATTTGCGACGGTCTCAGCGCCGCCCATCAGGCCGGCGTCATCCACCGCGACCTCAAACCGCAGAACGTCATCGTCGGCCAAGGCAATCAGGTAAAGATTATCGATTTTGGCTTGGCAAAAATCGCTATGAGTGGCGGTGCTACGGCCACAGGACTCCTGCTCGGAACCCCGTACTACATGTCGCCCGAACAGGCCCGCGGCAAAGAAACCGATGCCCGCAGCGACATTTACTCGCTGGGGGCGCTGGCCTATCACGCCGTCACCGGCAAACCGCCATTTGAGGGCACCAACCCCATTGCGGTGAGCTTTGCCCATTTATCAGAGCCGGTGATAGCGCCCCGTGAGCTGGTGCCCGATATTTCGCCCGAACTCAACCACATCATCATCAGTGCCTTGGCCAAAGAGCCGCGAGATCGGCCGCAAAGTGCAGCGGAATTTCGCCGGGCACTCCACGACCTATAAAGGAGACACAGAGTAGATGAGACAACGATATTGGAATTGGCTTCTCGCCACCTTGCTGGTATGTGCCGCCAGCGCCGTGACCGCTGCAAGTACAGCGCAGGCGTCCGGCAACGCCGGCGATATCATCCCCTATCCGGTGGAGCAGAAAACCCTGGCAAATGGCCTCAAAGTGGTGGTTCTGCCCATGCCGACCAAAGGCCTGGTCGGCTACCGTATGGCGGTTCGCACCGGCGCCCGCGATGAGTACGAACCCGGCCACACCGGGTTTGCCCACTTCTTCGAACATATGATGTTCCGCGGCACCGATAAATACCCGCAAGAAGTATACAACGAGATCCTCACCCGTATGGGGGCCGATGGCAATGCCTATACCGCCGATGACGTGACCGTCTATCTGCTCAATATCGCGGCCGAGGACCTGGAGAAGGTCATGGACCTTGAGAGCGACCGCTTCAAGAATCTCAAATACTCGCAACAAGTGTTTCAGACCGAAGCGGGCGCCGTTTACGGCGAGTATCGCAAAAATCGCACGAGCCCGTTTTTCACCATCTACGAGGCCATTCGCAAAGCCGCCTTCGAGCGCCATACCTATGGCCATACAGCGATGGGCTACGAAGAAGACATCAAGCGCATGCCGGAAATGTTCGACTACTCGCGAACGTTCTTCGATCGTTACTATCGCCCAGACAACTGCATCCTCGTGATTGCCGGCGATGTCGAGGCCAACAATGTCTTTACCATGGCAGAAAAGTATTACGGCGATTGGAAACCGGGTTATGTGACGCCAACGATTGAGATGGAGCCGCCCCAGACCGCCGAGCGCCGCATCGACGTCCCCTATGAGGGCCGGACCCTGCCCATGCTGGGCCTCGCCTACAAAGCCGACGCTTACACCCCCACCGATCGGGTATACGTGGCCTCCCACGTACTGGCGCAACTGGCCTTTGGCGAAACCAGCGACATTTACCGCCGTTTGGTGTTGGAACAGCAGAGCGTACAAACCCTCTTTAGCGACCCGGCCTCTTCCCGCGACCCAGGCTTGTGGATGGTTGGTTTTATGATCAAGGACCCGAGCAACGTGGAGCAAGTGCTCAGTGACGCCGATGCGGTAGTCGAACGCTTCCGCAACGAACTCGTCGATGGCGAACGCCTGGAGGCCATTAAGTCGCATATGCGCTATTCGTTCCTCCTGGGCCTGAGTGCGCCATCTAATGTAGCCGGCACCATCGCTCATCTGAGCGGCGTGGCTGGCAGCGTCGAATCTATCGAGCAATTCTACGCGACGTTGGCTCAAGTAACCCCCGAAGATGTGCGCGCAGCAGCACAGAAGTACTTGGCTAAAGAGCGGCGCACGATCGCCATCTTGCAGGGGGATAAATAATCATGAAACGCATACATACAGGAATCGCAATCTCTCTCGTCCTGCCTGTGGCTATTGCCTGTGGCGTAGCCGCGTGCGGTCAATCTGCTCCGACCGCCATGCCCCAAGCCCCCGGCGTAAAATCCGCCATGGCAAAGACCTCGGTGCTACTCCCAGTTGCCGAAGACCCGTCTATCACATATGCAGTCTGGTTTGCCGCTGGCTCGCAAGACGATCCAGTGGGCAAAGAGGGCTTGGCGTGGATGACGGGGCAACTCCTGGCCCAGGGCAGCACTGAGCGCAACTCGTATCAGAGCATCATTGAGACCCTCTTTCCCATGGCGGCCAGCTACGAGGTCCGCGTAGACCGAGAGATGACGACGCTCACCGGTCGAGTACATCGCGATCATCAAGCCGCATTTCAAGCCCTCTTTAGCGAAGCGTATTTGACCCCCAAGTTTTCTGCCGAAGACATCGAACGCGTGCGCAATCAAGGCTTGACCTATTTGGAAAAAATCCTACGCTACGCCTCAGACGAAGAATTGGGCAAAGCGGCGCTGAACGGTTTCATCTACTCCGACACCCGCTACGCCCATCCGGTGGCGGGGACGGTCGCTGGCTTGAAATCGATCACGGCCGCCGATATCCGCCAGTTCTACAATACCCACTACAACCGCGAGCAAGCGGTCTTTGCCCTAGGCGGCGGTTATGATGACACCACCGTAGCCGCCCTCGAAGCCACCCGTATGGCCCTTCCCGATGGCCAAGCGCAAACCTCTGCCACCATCACGGCGCCGGCATTTTCGGGCCGACACATGGTGCTCGTGGACAAGCCCGGCGCCGACGCGTCGATTTCGTTCGGCTTTCCCATCGACCTCAAGCGCGGCGATGACGACTTTTATCCGTTATGGGTGGCGAGTTCCTGGCTGGGCGAACATCGCAACTCTTCCAGCCATCTGTACAAAGTCATTCGCGCCAAGCGCGGCCTCAACTACGGCGACTACGCCTATATCGAGGCCTTCCCCGAGGGCGGTTTTCGCCAGATGCCGCCCACCAACGTCGCCCGGCAGCAGCAATTTTTTGAGGTGTGGATCCGCACACTCCCCAACGATAAGGCACTCTTTGCCCTGCGCGCGGCCATTCGCGAATTGCGCATGTTGGTCGACGAGGGCATGACGCCAGAGGAATTCGAGCTCACGCGCTCGTTCCTGCGCAAGTACATCCTCCACTTTGCCCCGACGACTGAGACCCGCCTCGGCTACCGCATCGACGATCGCTTCTACGGCATCGAAGAGGGTCATTTCGAGCGAGCGGCGCGCGCCTTGGCCACCATGACGGTGGATGATGTCAACCGGGCGCTCAAGAAACACCTGCAATACCAGGATATGAAGATCGCCATCGTCACCGGCGAGGCCAAGGGCATCATGGAAGCCGCGTCGGCCGAGACGGCATCGCCGATCACCTATCCAACAGAGAAGCCCAACGAGATCCTTGAAGAGGATAAGAAGATCTCGGTGGAGCCGCTCAACATTCCCGCCGCCAATATCCGCACGATCTCGGTCGAGCAGATGTTCGCGCAATAAGCACAAGCAGCGAGTCTCCGGCATTGCCCGCCGCCATGAGGCGCCCCGGGCAATGTCGTAGAGACCCTCGATCGCTCGTGTTCTGACGCAGCAGGTCGAGATCGCACAGGCGTGTCACCCAACCGTCATCGACAGGCGCTGTGCTAGTGGCAGAAAACCCGGCAACCCATAGCACAACTTACGTTAATCGCAGTTGACAAGGTGCCGCGGTAGGTTTTACAGATCACAGGATGAGTGATGATTTCTTATTATCATGAGCAATGATGTAGATCACTTGGCCTGGGTCACCATGTAAACCTAGAACGCAATGACGATGCCGCGTTTCTCGCAGGCAGCAGCACATAATCAGTCTGGGCAAGCACCGCTTGGGCACATATTGGGGAGGGGTCCGTGATTGGCGAAGCTCTGGTATTTCTCAAAGATCATCTCAATGCAGTTCTCAAGGCCAATTCAGGTGATTCCGGAAGCCTCGCCAGCGGCGACAAAGTGGTCTTTGTCGAAGGCGAGCAGCTTGAATCCGTAATGTTTCCATCGGGGGCGATCTCGACACTCCTCATCAACCTCGAAGAGGAGCGGGCATTGCGCGGCCCCGATCCCTATGGCCGAACTGGCGCCAATGGCACCCGGGCCCGCATCCAACCCGATATACGGATGAACCTGTATCTCCTCTTTGTTGCGCGATTCCGAGAGTACCGACAGGCTTGGGGCCAGCTGTCGCAAATTATCGAATATTTTCAGAGTCATCGCGTATTCGACCGCGAAAACGCCCCCGCGCTCCCGCCATCGATCGAGCGCCTGATCATGGAGCTCGTAACCCTCGAATTCGCTTAGCAAAACGAAGTCTGGAGTACACTCCGCGCGGCTTACCATCCGTCGATCTTGTACCGGGTCAAAATGCTGACGTTTCGCGACGCAAACCTGGTGCGAGCGCCAGAGCTCGAAGAACAGGGGATCAGCACCTCGCAATGAAATACCTGCCGCTCATAGAGCTCAGCCTCACCCATTCGTATTACACGAGTGGACGCTGTCCGGATTTTCAGATCGAACCGGCGGCACCGACCCAACGGCTACTTCGCAACCATCGCGCCGTATTCCGGCACCGGGAAGGTCAAACAATCGCTTCAGAACTGGAACAAGCGGCCGGGCGCGCAGGCAGCAGCGAGGTCGTCCGAGAACTGCTGCGCATACTCTTGCTTGCGACAGCGGTCGCGCCTGCCACTCGGAGCGAGGATATGGGGGACGCGTTGCACAGACTGCGCAAGTCGCAAGATGGTGAATTGTCCGGCCGTGGCGTCATCGAAGGCATCGGCGATGACGTTTATATCGAAAACGCTGGCCTCGTCATGGTATGGCCGTTTTTGCCGCATATATTCGCACGCCTTGAGCTGAGCGATGAGCGAAACTTTTCCGATCGTCAAGCCCAATGTCGGGCCGTGGCCCTGCTCCACGCCCTGGTATACGACGGCAACGGTCTGGCAGACGAGCTAGTGCGCCAGCCGCTGGAGTACATGCTGGCGCTGAATAAGCTCTTATGTGGCATGGGGCTGACGGCCGATCTCCATTTGCTGCAGCCGCTATCAGCGCGCGAGCTCCACGAATGCACAGCCCTGATCGAAGCCGCCATCGCCCACGCGCCGATCTTGCGCAACACCTCGCCGGCCGGATTTCGCGCCAGCTTTTTGCTCCGCCCGGGAATTGTGCGCATCCGAGACGGCGCTTGGCTACTTCAAGTTGAGGGCCGAAGTTATGATTTGGTCCTCGCCCATGTCCCTTGGACATGGACTTGGGTCAAATTGCCCTGGATGGAAACCCCGTTGCGGGTGGAATGGTGACAGATGATGGCGATGGTCGATGATAGGATAGCCGCCGGCAATCTCATAGACGATGCGGACGACGCCCTGCGCGGTAACGCGCGCGACCTTGAGCGCGAATTGAACTGGCTGACCGAGGTGCTGAGCGCTCGCTTTGCCCTGTACTTCGATCAGGCCAGCGACGGTGTCGCCATCTCGGACATTGCGCTGCCAGACTTGAGTCACTCGACGTCGCCCTACGGCCGCTTTGTCACTCACTATCAGCTGTCATCAATCGAGCGTCTGGCCGTGATTCTGGCGCTCTCGCCCCATTTGCGCCCGCAGGTCCTCGATGTCTTTTTTACCAAGAACCGTGCCTTTGACCGCCGTTTCAGCGAATTCGGCGGTGTGGACGGTCGCACCGACGGCGAATTCGTGCCCACGGGTGAGACCCTGGCGTTTGTAGTCGGCGGCAATGATCTGCAGACCCGCTTTGCGCTGCAAATGCTCTTTGATGGCGAGCACTATTTTTATAAACACCATATTTTCGTCACTCCCCATCGCCATCAAGAAGGACATTTCGGTTCCCTGCTCAAGATCCCGCTGACGCTATCGGACGAGTATCTGAGCCTACTCATGAGCGGACGCATACAGAGGCCACGGCTGAGCACTGATTTTCCCGCGCAGCAAATTGATACGCCGCTCACATGGGATGATCTTATCTTGCATCCTGGCACCAGAACCCAGATCGCAGAGATCCAGACATGGCTCCAGCACGGCGATACGCTGATGAACGAGTGGGGAATGGCGGGCAAGTTGCGCCCTGGCTACCGGACTCTGTTCTATGGGCCGCCTGGTACGGGGAAAACCATGACCGCATGCCTTCTCGGCAAGACCACCGGACGGGAAGTATATAAAATCGATTTATCCCTCATCGTGTCCAAATATATTGGCGAAACCGAAAAGAACCTGGCCAAGGTGTTTGATCAAGCCCAGCACAAAGGCTGGATCCTGTTTTTCGACGAAGCTGACGCCCTCTTTGGCAAACGCACCCAGACCAAGAACGCCCACGACCGCTATGCCAATCAGGAAGTATCGTTTTTGCTGCAACGAATCGAGACCTTCGACAGTATCGCTATTCTGGCCTCCAACTTGCGCGAAAATCTCGACGATGCATTCATGCGCCGCTTCGAGTCAGTGATCTATTTTCCTCTGCCCCGGCCGGAGGATCGAGTCCGGCTATGGCGCCAGGGATTCTCGCCCAAAGCAACCCTCGATCCCGGCCTCGATCTCAACCAGATCGGCGAACGCTATGCCCTCTCGGGCGGATCGATTATGAACGTGATCCGCTATGCATCACTTGAGGCCCTCAAAGCCGGCAATCGCGCCATTACTGCCGACGACGTCGTGCGGGGCGCGCGGCGCGAATACACCAAGGAGGGCAAGGGCGACTGAGCACAGTGGTCCGACGCCGCGCGAGGAGGCGGTCATGAAACAAACAGCCCGACAAAAAGCCGAGACCGGCCCGCGCACGCCTGCAAGCACGCGGGCAGCCCAGCCACAGTCCTCGCCTACGGCCGCAACTGGGGACAAAGGTGCCTCGCTGTCACCGCCCGCATACGGTATCGCCTTTGTCGATCGCGGATCCAAAACCGCTAAACCGGCGTCCCCCGTATCGAGCTTGCCGCCGACGTCGGGAGGACCATCGGGTCCAGCATCGGGCCTAGTCCTGCTGCTCCGAAGTTCGTCAGGGGTTAGGTTTCGTTGTCCAGGTTGTCGGCAGCAAGGCGCAACGAGGGCGCTGGGTGGGCCCCAGCAACCGAGGCGCAACGCA
>JAAUYH010087138.1_pt1 | contig 12773 bp, 10 predicted proteins | sample 7278061 | NCBI WGS metagenome assembly JAAUYH01 (sample SAMN14350203, study PRJNA611818) | marine sediment metagenome | isolation source: surface marine sediment (0.6m) | place: French Polynesia: Moorea | collected 2018-08
CAAATTGATGGCGTGACATGAGCACAAGGATACCAAAGAACTTCAAAATTTCTGACATATTGGTCTGTTGCTTGGTTTTCATTGCCAATTGAGAATTCGATAGTGTGACAATTGATTCGAGATGATGCATTGGGAACATCCACGTGAAGTATTAGTAAGGGCGAAGACCATTTCTGCTCTGATTCTCTCCATTACGCTGCCCTGTAATGTATGACGCAAACCAGGCTTTTGGCAGTACGAAATCACAGAGTGATTAATTTCTTCTTCGACCCATTTTGTACTATGTGGTGATGTACGTCTGTCATTGTTGACACATATGACCTCAGGTTCAAAGAACCGTCTCTCAGTTTGAGTTTTTCTAGGTTGAGATTGCTCTGCAGATGTTTCACGCAGTTGACAAGATGGTCCACTTTCCTCATCACTGAGTTGAACATTGCAGATTTCGACAGTTCTGCGATTGATTTCTGACCCAAAGGACCAATCGACGTCAACTGATGGTTGTTTACCTGAACCTTTCGGAGGTACAATAACACCCCGAAAGACTCCAGTCATGACTTCTTTGTTGAAATTGGTCCGAAATCTTCTCTTACATTCCGGAATTGATGTCACGCAAGTCGCTTTGGCACGTACAGATGCTCCAATCTTTCGACAATCAGCCTTTGATAGTAGCATATCCCAATTTCCAGAAACACTTAGTGCAGCAAATTTTTGAGAGGGTCTGGTTCCCGGATCTGGGCTGATGATTGAATACACGAGATAAAGAATAAATTTATTGAAAAAAATACAACTGCTTGCCTACTGTGACAGTGCCATATCTCTCTTAACAGACCAATAAAAATCGGCCTCATATGAAGACGTTCGCCTCATACGAGGCCAAATTTAATATAGACACTTGCGAAATACCTTTCATTCTATGTGCACACTGCCTGAATTTTTAGGAAATTAAAATATTCGAAAATGCTTTAACAGCCGGTAGCGTGGCATACTATTCTGGACGTTGCATTTGCGAACTACAGTAAGGTGTTGGTGTCTTTTGCAGCCGGCGAAATCTGCCGCTCCGTTGATTAGATTGGCCGCCTTCACCAAGAAAATCGAACAACCAAGCATACAATGAAAACTTGGCGTCGATTATCGTTATTTGGCGAGATATGGAAGTATAATGACATGTATGCTATTAGCCACCTCAACAGATCTCACCTTCATCAGAAAACTGCTTCTTTATTTCGATTTTTGATGACCTTGACAGATGAATGAACGTATGATTGCTTGGACCTCTGTAGAATGTACCTGAAAAAAGTTCCAACTGTGACTGCCAATTCGCGGTGAGTGCTGCAATAATTGAAGCATCCTCACGTGTTTTCGGTGTAGGGTTCCTGCATCTAATCCTCGTTGATGGGATACAGTACGAAATATGTGATAGTGTAGTTGTCGTAGCGTACTATAGTAAGTATACGGAGAAACGATACTCGAAGTCATTGAACCCGACGAATCTTTTATCCAGTAAAATGCAATATATCTTGTTTGTGAACCTTCACAACTCTTCAAGTGGACTCTGTTTTGAACCCAAACTTTCCTTGTTTTGCAAATTGTACTGTCGTCTCTTGCTGATTAGGACAGTGCTAGTTGTGATATAATTTAAACCTTTTCATTTGCTGCTAAAACGGAGTGAAAAGGAAGAAAAATATAGTCTTAAATAACTAGTATTTACAAGTTTGTGCCAGTCTTCATGGGACGGAATTAGTACTTGAGTACGATCGCACAACGGATTTCCATTATTTTGAAGCTGGATTCCTTCCAAAACGGTTTGGTGCTCGCTCCTCCAATTACAGCCATCCATTCACCTGCAACGACCAAAGATCGTCTTTTTCCTTTATCCGGTGTACTGTACAGTGGGTTGGAACGAACCAACTTTCTAGATGAGACGAACCAGGCGTCTTTTCATTCTGAAATTGTTCATTCGAAAGTGAGATGTTTTCGTATAAATGTGAACTCACCTGAGCGGAGCGAAGGAAAATCCACATCAACCACTCCACTTTTCCAACTTCATCAGACTTCTGTTTTCTCATACATGCCATTTGTTTGTTGGTGTTGTGTGTCGACTGGACTGTATCCCGGTTCTGCAGAAGCAGAGAATGAGCAATCGACATCGTAATTCTTCTTCGGTACCGAGTTCCAGTGCATCTCGCATTTCAGTTCACAGACTGTTAGACACGAGCGATGGATTGAGCTCACGAAGTTACGAAAGATTGCCCCCAATCCAAAGCCTTCTTTCGCTCCCAGTTTCAGCTTCACAAATTGGCTCTTCAAGCAGTGGGCGATCCGGTTCCTTAATTGGCAAGATGAAAAACATGTGGACCTTAATGGAAGACAGACGGCTTCGCCAACTCGCGGAAGCTTGCCCCGGAAACTGGAAGGCGATTGCCGCATCTCTACCAGGGCGCACTGGAAAGCAATGTCGCGAGCGATGGCTGAATCACCTTCGACCGAACATCCGCAAGGGCAAATGGACTGAGGACGAGGACAAAATCATTCTAAGTGAGCAAAAGAGGATAGGCAACAGATGGGCCTCAATCGCTCGATTGCTTCCAGGAAGGTCAGACAATGCCGTGAAGAATCGTTACTACTCGACACTCATTCGTAAGCACGACAGCCAAAAGTAGAGTAAGTCATCGATGGAATATTGCGGGAGACTCAGAGCAAATACTCGACGACGTTTTGGGATTCATGTAGCAACGGGGGATTCGAATAGATTTTTAGATAGATATTCTAATAGAAAAGTTGCCACCTTGATGTCCTGTTCTATCCAGTGAGAGATTCTGTCCCGATTTAATCAGTTTTACTGGGTCAAAATAAATGAAAAAGTTCATTTCTAGTTTCCCACCAAGCCCTAGCATCGATCTGCATCGAGTTTAAAGCACGATAATTTAGTTGCGTGGGAGGAAGGAAAGTGTGCATGTGCGCGTGCCAACGTGGTATCACAAATGCATTGAAATTCGAAATACCCAACCGAATACCCTATTCGCTGGAACACTACTGAAATAAGTTTAGTCTTGAAACGTAGTACTCTACCCGATGTGATATTGTTCCGTAAAATGTGGGGTCGCTGTGACACAAGTCAATTCAGTTGGATTCGATTTCTTCGACGCTAGAACATTACTGCCTCTCTTCTCGATGTACAGTACAGTACAGTACACTGCATTGAAATTACAACCATGGTGCTCGCATCTCATGCAGATTCGAGCACCTCAGATTGTCAGGCAGAACATCCCTATGCCATGTCAGCAGCCCTGCTAATTGAATACGAAATTTCTGTTAGAAGAATTGACAGACCCGTTCTATTCACCAATTTTGAAAAACTATGATTATGTCCAGTAAGTTCTAATTACTTGCAGACCGTTGCGCAGCTAACCTACTTTCCCACGCGATTTCTGCGTTTTCCGAGCAAGGACAGAAATCAAGTCAGTACTGTACAGGTGAACCCCTGTAGAAGGCACACCACATTCGTGATTTATTTTTTACAATACATTTTAGAATTCAAAAAAAACCAGTTTTTGTCCTTAAAATCACGAGCATGATGTGCTTTCTTAGAGCGTGCTCGTTGTACAGTACACCCAACCGTGCAACTAATGTGCCACATCATATTCGACTTCTGTTTGGGGTTCACAAGGCTAGGGTTGCAAAATTATAATTAATTTCTATGTACTACGACTGAGTCTAATACTGAAGACTCGCTACATTCCTTGAACGCTTTGTTGTTGTCACGGAAAACTCGTGACTCCTATTACTGTATAGCTTCACTTGGAGCATGCGCCTATATGTACCATTCCATGGGTGACCTACAACGAATCTTCTCAGATTTACATCAAATTGAGGTTATTCAATTCGTAGTGAGCGGGCGCATTCAAGGTCGCTTGCGATTTGGGCAACATTCCATATCATACACATCAACAATTCCTGCAAGGTGATGTGTCGGTTGACATCATTCAGAGGCTTCCGTGCGCTACAGGTTTTCCAAGATGGGTGCGAGATCACATTCTAAAATTATCAGAGAAAAGAAAAATCTCGGAAATCGGCTTAAGTGCAAGGGCTCAGCGGTCAGGTAGTTCGTACTGACCCTCCATCCATAGGGGTGTATAAAATCATCGCATTTGAATATACTAAAACAGGGATATAGGAGTCTTAGTATCGAGTTCTGTCTCGCTCAGTCAAAGAGATGTGCCTATTCTACTCAAAACATGGAGTACGGCTCATTTACAGTCGACTAGCATGGATACGATCTACTTGGTGTTACACGCTCGCGAAGCAGAGTCCCCCAGCTGAATCATATCAACTCATGTTCGTGTACCAATGTACTAAGCACTTGAAGGTTGGCTGCCCAAGACCTAAATCTCGGATGTTCACCGATTAAACAGTAAATTTTCATCGTTCATCAAGGTTATTGAGTAACCCACAGGTAACCGTGAGTCCGGTGTGCGATAATCTATTACGCCACTTATTGTTAACACATTGTCACTTTAATGGCTGTCGAAACCCTTTTCACTACAGTACTAGTAGAATTAAGTAACGGTTTACTAAATCAATGGCGACGTCACTGTATCTTCTCTCGAGCCCTCGCTAATGCGACATATAGAGATTGTAGTAGACGTAGGTCCAGTCGATTTTCTTGCTCTGATTGAGCCTGAAGTACTTGATTCTGAGCAATTATACGCATGCAATGTTACTAATCGGCTAATCTACAGTCGAATTCTTTCCGAGCCTGGAGAGCCACTGAAATAAGAAGACGCATGGTTCGGTCAGTTTCAACAACCTTCCCACTACTTTCACGCTCAGTTAGCTTTCCGAAACACAGATTTTATTCCACTGCACAGATTCTCAAGCTATACGAAAGTTTCCTACCTTTTTAGCGGGAAAGCTCTCAACCAACCCATGAAACCTGGTACAGAAGAGGTTCTAGCATAAACAATAGAAAGAATAGCAGAAATAAAGCCAAGATACGAACCATGAAAGAATATCTATATTGCTGTTTTTGCTTTTTGTTTCATGATAAAACATAGTGATCATTTCATTCGCTACTTTTCGCTTTTATTTCTTTCTTTGATCCGTCTTTTTTTCTTTTATTCACTTCAATCAGCTGCTTATCGAAAACTATCAGTCTATTCGTTTTCACTGGAAAAATGACTCGGAGTCGCCGGAAAACCAAAAGTGCTTTGCACGAAACCGCATTTTTCAGCGACGAAAAAACGCTAAGGTTTTCTCACTTTTCACGCAATTCAACGCTCTTGTCATGCCTTTACAGTTAGGTCTATGGTGACAAGCAGTGACGGCTTTGTAACACGCTAGATTTCACTGTTACAAGTACCAGTTTACTGTAATGCATGGATCAATTACACATACAGTGATAGTGTTGTACACATCGTTGTATGCACATGGTACATTCCTTTATACGTACAGGAGGACCACATTGCCGTCATCTACAACAGAAAGTATGACTGTTTACCACGTCTGCGACGCAAAGCCGTTATTCCGCTATAATCCTATTTTATGTCCACTTGTAGATTGTTTTCTACTCTATTTCTGTATCAATCTAGCCAATATGAAACAACTCGGCCACCGTCTTATCGGTCACCGATATACTAGCCTGAGCCACCACTTTTTGGTTTCCCCTCATCATAAGGTCAACGCAAAGTCGTACAGAGACATTGTGCCTTCAGATAGCCGAATCGGGTTCCATATGGTATATGATGCGTATCGGTTTCGTGCGGCCCGTTTCCTACAGAAAGTATCAAGGGATTCGATACAGGAAGCAATAGTAATTTGTTGGTCTAGTTTCGATACAAGTATACCGTAATACGTGAAGGTGGCCGAGGGCTCGCAGTTCTGTTTGCTTTTCACTGAACTATCAGCTCTACAAGAAGCTGAGCTTGGCTAAAGCGGTATCCAATCGCACAGTATTATCTATATTGGCAATAGATACCGCAAAACCTCAGTGACACGTGTTAAAAGCTATAATTAGGCAATCCGACGATGCAGCGGCAGCTTTTTCTCGCATTTGCGAAGAAACAGTGAACGCTACGTTCGGTCTGAAAGGCTCTGAGCTCTTAGATATTGTACTTGACGAATTTTCATGCTAACGAATTATTTAGGACCCGTGATACCGAGCCATTCACTGGCGGAACGAGGAGAAAACGCCCAGGAGGCATCTAGACTCATGACGAGGCATTTGGATCCTGTTACACAGAGGCGAGCACTCCGACATAATGTACCACTTTCCACAAACAGAATACTTTAAGCAGGCCGCAGAGAATTCATTAGGAGAGTGAGACTTGTAAATTGAATTATTGAACGAATCAGCTCGTAAACCATGTAAAGATTCGGCGAAGAATCGCCCATGGATCTTGTTCAGAAGTATACTGATTTGTCGCATGACCGATACAATCGGAGTCAAATAAAACTTTATTCAACTGTGAGTCTAGATCAATCCGCTTTTTCTGAACAATTTGCGCGACGAATTTTCCTTATCCATTATGCGCTGAAACTGTCAGCACATAGGTCACAGAGGTAATAACAAAACAAATCTTAAGGCAAGATCCACTTAAATTCGTTGCGAAATACAAAACGATTTTCACGACTTACTTTGGTGTGGAGCACTCAAATATTTTCTAATGGAAGACCTGGCAGACACCGTCGATGCGCTTGGAGCACGATTTATTCTCACAACCAAAATTGAGGCGGACGGCGAAGTGAAATATAATGTAGGCATCCACTTAAATAGATGAAAGCAATGAAGTGTATAATACGTCGTCGCCGGCGTATACGTAGAGCGTCATCATCGTCGGCGCGCACTTCTATCTTTTTCAAACCTTTCTTTTCGCTTATTCTATTCTTCTCTGCGGTGTTCGTACTATTACAATCTTAGATTACGCTACTAAAAACGATCCTATTTAAAAATCGTGGCTGGCGGGTAGTAGTGCATAGATTGAGTGGCGAATTCGCTGTGAAGTATGAGTGCAATTCATGCACGAAGCCTTTTCGGTGCCCTGCTGTCCTCCTCCACCCATTATTCACATGTAAGGTATGATACTTTGAAGGAGGCTCTTGCGATGCTCCTAAAATCTATCTCGTTCATTCTGCGCATGCATTGCAGGGCTCACCGTTTTCGTTGATTCTCGCATTTGCGTCAATGTACGGCCGCGTTATTTGGTGCTCCGATTTCAAAACAGCATACTTCACATAGACAGAACCGCAAATACACAGATTTTCTTAAAAACCCAGTACCCGAATTAGAGCTTCAGACGGAAGAGTGCTTCGAGCTTTTCGTCTGTTTAATGCACTCTCAGATGCTGGTGACTTGTGGCACCAAGCTTTGCATAATCAGCTCACTGATGAACTGTACATGATTCATGCCAAAGCAAATTCTTTCAGAGTACTGCTCTTTGTGCAATGGGCGCAGGTTGGTGTCAGTGGATCGTAATTTGACGACTCAATTCGCACAGACGACAATATTTTAGTATAAGCAATGTAGCAACGTACATACTTGCTTTGAAGCTATTACCGACAAATTTCTGACATTTTAATTAGCAAGCTTCTGCATACTATAACTTTGCGACAGGTCATATGCCATCGACCAAACTTTCCGCATGAAAAGGTGAGAAAAAGAGTTTATAGTTTTTTTCTTCCGCGATTTTCGTTCGATGACGATAAAACTCGCCTGGGTAGCAAGCACATGGCCCGAGCTTTAATTTGAAATGTAGAGATTAGCAAAAGTCACCGTGTAGATGTGCGACTCCGACGCAAAAGCGTGCTTCAGAAGTTTGAAAAGTCCATAAGGTACGCTTTCAGAAAATGCATATCCAAAGATTCTGAGGCTCGAGTGTCAAAACCTTTGAATCCTAAGCTATCTAGGTGCTTCTTTCGCGGACGAAAATACTTATATTTATCGAAGATGCTGCAAGTGCACGATTCGAAATAAGTAATCCGCTCGGTTATATCAGCCGACACAATCGCATTTGCGTAGCTATAATATGACGACTTTGCGCTACGTAGGCAATTAATTCATGCATATTCTCATCTTATTTCAATACACCTATCAGCCGATTCAAACTCATTCTTCGACATCATCTGTAAGCGCTCTCGAATCAGCAGAAAGAGAATTATGCTGGACATCCGCGTACCAAGCCAAGATATTTTATTCCAGGAAATTCATAGAATTGTTTTCGTACGCTTAGCCGACAACACTGCTGTTGGACTGAGGAAAACATGGATGCAAGCTACGCTTCTAAATATACGAAAGTTAAGAATCCTCCAAAGGAAATTTTAGGAAGGTATTTTCCCAGTGGAGCGCAGGTGCGCTGAAAAAAGCCAATGCGTATAAGGAATGCCAGGATTTACTACGAATCAAATTGCAACTGTGCGGGAATGTAGAATCATAGTCAGAAGTTGAAGTTTGGTTATCTCGACGAACACTTTTGGAAGAAGAAAATTCGAAGAAGCAAACCAACAATTTAATTTAGCAAGGAATTCACTGCATGAACATGCGAACAGATGAAACGAAACTTAAAACTAATACAATGGCGAATCGTGGCATCGACCGGAAAAGGGTTCAGACGAGCGATTATTGTGCTGCTGATTACATAGGAACACTCTTAAACTCTACTAGATTTGTGCTTAACGCCTTCCTGTAGCACTGCGCAAGCTTTGATGCCACCAAATGTATTCATCCTGGTTTATGACCGAGTCATAGTCCACTGCGAAATAATTTTGGTACGACTCGCAATATGCTTCTCGTTAGCGGTATTTTTGTAGATTCTCTATTCTCTTCCTTGGTCTTAATGTTTGATACACCTATTGGCATCCTTATGCAGGGCAGGGAATAGAAAATTGGAAGTACTGTCGACAAAAGGTGTACCGGAACTTGAAAAAAGGAAAACTCACGTCGCAATGAATATGAAGCACATTTATGCTCGAAGATACAAACGAATTAGCGCGGTGTTGTTCATTGGCGCTTCTACTCGCAGTTAATATGGCACGCTTGTCTCATTCTGCAAGAAAGGCTCTATTCCGAGCTCGCCATATCTTAGCAAGGTTATGAGTACAGCGGGTTTTATGTCGTCGGTTATCTCGCGCGTCAAAGCACTTGTCAATTTCGCGATCCTTCCTTCTTGTCTTCCGGATCTGGAGGCAAATTTAATCATCTAAGTTGCGTTTACGCGGCAAGAAATTATCAAATCGATACGGAGATTTCCAGACAAACAGTTTTACTCGTCGCGTATACCAAATTCGTCCTTTACGCTACTGTTTTGCGTACAGATCACGAACACAAGCTCGTGAAAATGGTGCTGTGGTAGAGAAAGTCATATTTGCGGGCGAAACATCGTCCGGTAGCATATCTAAACAATGATGAGTCACTACTAAGTCAAATCGCGAAGGGAGAAAGCTGCACTGGCGCGACAGAAACCTTCATTTGATTTGAATTTATTGGCTGGTGAGAGCGAGTTAGAGTCTGAAATTTGACAATATTAATTAGAGAATATATTGCTAGCAAATTGCAAGAATTCGACGGTGCGCGGGAGGCAGGCGTCAACAAGACATTATGGCGGATTTTGACCGACTTCGGGCTTTTGCGGACTACCTAAAAACCAAATCACAGATTCTCTACTAATTTGATGATTCTGGGAATACAATTGGTCTGGCCAATTCCGGAAACAAAAATCCGAAATGTAATGACGCACACACCTTAACACACATTTGGAAACTAACTACAAACTACCAGTCTAAGCTTGGACCTGTTTCGGTAGCCGAAAGTGGCCATGCTGCCGGCATATAGGGCTGTATTACCTGCTTGAACAAGTCAGTGTCCACGCAGACCATATTCTGTAACTCTTTATTTTGCGAATACACATGCATGTATTGCATATAACACCGATAAATGTGTATGCATGAATTATAATCGACAATAGAATAAATAGCAAGTGCAAATTCCATTCGCAAAACAATTCCGACTGCTGTTCCGACATATAAATCGCATTTGCAATCATGTTCCCTGCCTAATCTGATTACAGTCACATAGATACTCGAAGATTCACGATCGCCTGAAGGATAATCCACCCGGGATAACAATAAAGAGTCATAAAAAGTATTTCTGAGAACAATTGTACGACCAATTCTTGAATCTTGCTGAACTCAATGTTTATAAACACGATTACTTAAACGAAGCATGATATGAATGTTGCCCTGAGTGATAGAACCTTCGAAAAACAATAAACCTCAACTGATTCCACGCTTTCCTGGCATTGCAAGAGTGCAGGAAACTCCCAAAGTTGAATACTATTGGTCAAAATATTGTTTCTCAAGCATAAAGAAGTGTAAAACCGACTCGTAAGCTTTTAAAAATCTTCTTTTAGGTAAATTATGTTCCAATTTGCGATTGATAGCACAAACAGACTGATAGAAACTACAATTCTTGTAATCATCTTAAAGTTAAATGTCAATTTTGCGGAATGTGTCTCTGAGAAACACACGTACTGTTACTTTGGTGATTAAAGTCTGAGAAAATCAATAATTATCGCATCCAAAATCTGGCCCTATATCCCATGTAAGTCTTGAAATATTTTACTGACCGAGCGGCTAACAAGCAGAGCCGCGCGAGAGCCGTACGATAAAGAAAAGGGAAGAGATCATGATAACACAGTGCCTACTTTGTGTAGAATGATTTTCTACGGAATAAGCGCCATGGTGAGAGAATAAAAATCGATTGAAAGATGACAAATTCGATTCAAGTTGGCCGAGATTTTGGTGTCGCAAGTTGGATAAGTAACTCATTGTTCTACCCGAAATGAACTGCTATAGTGTATTTTTTTATTTTGCATGATGTCTCAGTCTAGATTTCTGGATTCAGTCGCAGTTAATTGGTCTAATACGGAAAATTTAAGGTTAAGTAGATTGATGAGACATTAGTTCAAAATATAGCTTTTTCGCGTCGTAACAAAAACACTTTTAGTCAATTAGATAATCTACTGTTAGTTCACTAGCATTTGTCGAAGTTGTGAAATGTGCACTAACTACAGAAATAACGTCGAAATCAAAATTCGTTCTGATACCCGAAACCGCTATCATGAGTAGAGTACAATAAAATTAATACTGTTCAACCCTGTTGACATTTACGAAAACTGCTATCAGTCAGGCTTCCTGTGATTTAGGATATCTGAAAGTTTTTGGCACAAGCATAATATAACAATAAGTTGTTGCATGTGCAGAGAACAGATTTGCAATAAGATCTAGAGTAATTAGTGAATCTGAGGCGCGTTAAAGATTTTAAACAAGTCAAACAATAACTCAAGCAATTCGAAGTAATTCTTCTGAGTCTCATCATTTCAGGAAACAAAGACATTGTGCCCAGTCAGAATATGGTCTCAAATTTGCGAGATTGCAATACTTCTGGTGTTCTGCATATATTAAAGGAAGGAGAGAGCAAGCATTAAATCTACCCATTTTGCACTAAGATCATAGCTCCGATACAGCCTGATAATATGGCTCTAGTTCAGGTGAAGTTTTTTTTGCACAGACCCGTGAGACTTTCAAACCGGGCCGGTCATGCTATTGTGCTGAACCGAAAAGCGAATATTCCTGTTCTCTCGACTCAGAAGTTCGGCAATTTAACGCAAAAATTATTTCTCTCTCGCATTTCATATCGCATTATAGGACAAGTCTCCATCGGTTGGACTAAAGTTTCTCCGGTGAATAAGCAAAAGGTTTCTTAACAGAAATGCACTCAACGACTTCTCAGTGAGAATCTACAAGTGAATCTTCATAAACTTTGTGAAAAGTGTCCTACCAGTGCCCTGTCTTCGGAAATTGCTATGTGAATTTAGATGGGATACTGTCCAGCAGAAAGTATAGTCAACCTATTTGCTTCATTAGAATATTAGCAATCGTCCTTTCAAGAATACATGTGCCAAAGAAACCGATTTCTCCGGAGTTCTCCTTTAATTCATATTCACAATATTAAATTGCTACACGCTTGCAATTAACGGAAATACAAACTTCAGTGCTGTGCTTTTCATAATGTTGCGATTGCTGTTCAAATTCTCGATAGTTTATCACAATAAAATTGCTGTAATATGATCTGTCAAATGATTTATACACTGCACGAACCAAAATATTCAAATGATTTACTAACAATCACAGGCTTGTATTGTAACTTTACCAGTTGGTTTTTATGGATGTGCTGAAGAAGGCTTGGTTATGGAGTACCCATTCGAAGAAAAAGGCAGAGACGACTTCTATTCCATTGAGTATCTCAGAGAAATCTTCGCATCCCAGAATTAGAGTTTATTCTCTAATGGACTGCCCCCATTTTCATGTGAAACTTGCAAGGACTCAAGAATTCCAATTTTGAAAAATATGAAAATTATAGTAATCTGATAGGTTGGACAACACTTTGCACTTCCCGAACCATTTGACTTCCGACACTAATTGATGTCTTTGAGTTCGTTTCAGGGTCTGACTTGACCCGATATATAAATTAGTTAACAGTAACTCGCCTTCAGTTTAGCTCTTTCTTGCAAAATCATGTCCTATAGCCTTGAAGTAAAGGTTTGGAGAGCCGTATTAGATAATTTACCGGCATTTTTAATTAGATTGCCAATATCTGCGTCTGCAATATTTCTCTTCTAAAACCTCTTGAATCAATACACTTTACTTGCCCACATGGTCTCAAGGAATCGGCTCTGTTTCAAGAGAGCATTTGCATGTTCAATCCATTTAACGACTGGTCG
>JAAUYH010087185.1_pt1 | contig 12770 bp, 15 predicted proteins | sample 7278061 | NCBI WGS metagenome assembly JAAUYH01 (sample SAMN14350203, study PRJNA611818) | marine sediment metagenome | isolation source: surface marine sediment (0.6m) | place: French Polynesia: Moorea | collected 2018-08
GCACGTCCATCCCGATCCGGACGAGCTCAACCATGTCTATCGCATCGACCTCCCGATATGCGCCGAGATGGATGAATTCGCCGAGCAGGCAGCGCTGTGGCAGGATGACCTGATCAGTTTCGATGCGGGCAAGGCGGCGCATGAGGATTACCTCGCCTGGTCCACGCCGCAGCCGGGCGCTGCGCACATGGATCTTGGTCCATGCGTCGCGGCGATGCAGGAAATGCTGCCCGCCGACAGCATCATCTGCAATGGCGCGGGCAATTTCTCCGGCTGGTGGCACCGCTACTGGAAATATGGCGACTTTCCGAGCCAGCTGGCGCCGACTTCGGGCGCCATGGGCTATGGCGTGCCAGCCGCGGTCGCCGCAGCGCTGCGTTTTCGTGACCGCACGGTGGTCGCGCTGGCCGGCGATGGCGATTTCATGATGAATGGGCAGGAACTGGCAACCGCCGTGCAATATGGCGCAAACCTGCTGGTGCTGGTTATCGACAATGGCAGCTTCGGCACCATCCGCCTGCACCAGGAACGCGAATATCCTGAACGGTTGTCGGGAACTGATCTGAAGAATCCCGACTTTGCCGCGCTGGGCGCAGCCTATGGCGGGTGGTCAGCGACGGTTGAAAAGACCGAAGACTTCGCGCCGGCACTCAAGGACGCAATGGATCACAAGGGCTTGCGCTTGCTGCACTTGAAGACCGATGTCGAGCATCTGACCGCCGCCGGCGCCACCGTTAGCGGACTGCGCAACAAATAAGCTCCGGATCGCTCCTGCTCAGAATCCCATCTGCCGCGAGGCGAGGTCGCGCATGATCTCCTCCGAGCCTCCACCGATCGCCATCACCCGCACCTCGCGGTAGATGCGCTCGACGCGGTGACCGCGAATAAAACCGGCACCGCCAAGCATCTGCATCGCTTCGCGGGCGCAAAATTCCATCGTCTCGGTCGCCTGGACCTTGAGCATGGCGAGTTCCGCGACCGGGCTCTCGCCATTCGCCACGCGCCAGGCACAATTGTCGAGAAAGGTCGTGGTCGCCCAGACTCGCTGTGCCATGCTCGCCAGCTTGTGCCGGATGACCTGGTGGTCGGCGAGCCGTTGACCGAATGTCTCGCGTTCCTGCGCCCACTTGGCGGCGTCCTCGATACAGACGCGGGCATAGGCCGCCGCCTGTGCCGCCATGCCGAGCCGCTCGCCGTTGAAGTTTGCCATGATACCGTAGAAACCACGATTTTCCTCACCGATCAGATTGTCCGCCGGGACGAACACGTCATCGAAATGGATCGTTGCGGTGTCGCTGCTCCACCATCCCATTTTCGGCAGTTCGGTTCGGCTCACGCCGTCGCTTTCCAGGTCAATCAGCATCAGCGAGATGCCGCCCATACCCTCGCCGCCGGTGCGGACCGCGGTGGTCAGCCATTTCGATGTCATCCCGCCGGTAATATAAGTCTTCGATCCATTGACCCGCCATCCATTGCCATCGCGCACGGCCTTGGTCTTGAGCTTTGCAACATCTGATCCGCCCGAAGGCTCGGTGATCCCGAGGCTGATCTGCTTGGCACCCGAAAGCACCTGCGGCGCGATTTCCGCCTGCATCTGGGGAGTACCCATCCGCATCACCGGTGGCAGGCCGATGCCATGGATCATCAGCGCCGCGGAAATCCCGCCGGCACCGATTCGTGACAATTCCTCGGACGTCACGATGGAGTGGAAGCCGTCGGTTTCATCACCCGACCCGCCATATTCCTCGGGATACTGCATGCCCAGAAGGCCTGCTTCCGCGGCTTTCGGATAAAGGTCACGCGGAATCCGGCCGACGTCCTCCCATTCATCGACATGCGGCGCAATTTCCCGTTCGACGAATGCCCGGACACTGTCCCGCCACATCGCGTGACTTTCGTCCATCCAAGGGCATGTTGGCCTCAGGCTATCGAAGGTGATTTCATTCGGCATTGTCTGATTCCTCCGCAATGCGGAAGCTCCTCCTGGAAAAAGAGCCTAGGTCATGCCGAATATATGCGTGCGCTGCAATCCAAACCGCGCCGGTCTCGACCCAAAACAGATCAATCGCGATCGCCGAGCGTCGGCCTTGTGAATTGAAAGTCGCCATCATTGACAAACCCGCGCATCACCGGCTCATATTTCTGGGCCACGATATCACGGATCAGGTCCATCAGCCGGTCTGCCTCGCGCATGCAATTCGCCTTGTCGAAACAGGCGATCGCGCCGCGCCGCAGGGCGTCGGCCCTTACCCTCGAACCGCGCACCGACGAAGAGGACAGGATCAGCACGCTCGAAAGCGAATTTGCAACGATATGGTCGAGCAGCTGCAATCCGTCCATGCCCGGCATGTTGATGTCGAGCAGGACGATATCGAATATCCGCTTGTCGAGAATTTCGATCGCCTTGAACGCATCGGCTGCATGGACCGGTGGACAGAAATCCCGGTGGTCGCAAATCAGCAGGTCGAGCATGGCTCGCAATGTTGTCGAATCATCGACGATCAACGTTCGAATTGCACCGAGCATGGCCCCCAGTTCCTCTAGCCAGGCGGATTGCCTGACCCATCACATATGGTGACGGCCGTCGTGACACTTTATTAACCATGAATCGAGCGTTTAGCCGCCAGCCATCTCCAATATGGCATCCCATTCACCCGGGGTAACCGGCGCGACCGATAGACGCGTCTGTCTGATAATCGCCAAGTCCTTCAGTGCCGGGTTCTGTTTCATTTCCTTTAGCGGTACGCCCTTGGCCAGTTTGCGCACCGGTTTTACCTTCACCGCAACCCAGCGATCAGGATCAGTAGTGACATCCGGGAAATGTTCCTCGGTTACTTCCATGATCCCGACGACCTCCAGCCCCTGGCGTGAATGGTAGAAGAAGACATGATCGCCCTTTTTCATCGCTTTAAGGTTGTTCGACGCCTGCGCGTTCTTGACGCCGTCCCATATACCTTCCTTTTCCGCGACCAGGTCATCCCAGCCATATTCGTCGGGTTCGGATTTCATCAGCCAATATTGCGTCATCTTCTGCTCGCTCCTGTTCATGCCGTTGCAGCCAGTGCCAACGAAAAAGGCCCCGCCAACTGGCGAGGCCTCGTTTCGGTCATCGATCCATGATCAGCGCGGCATCAACACAGAATCGACAATGTGCAGCGTACCGTTGCTCGATTCGATGTCGGCCTGGCTAACGGTCGACTTGTTGCCAGCGCCATCTTCCAGCACCAGATTCTCACCGTCCATGCTGGCCTTGATCGATCCTCCCTGCAGCGTCTTCAGGCTGGCGGTTCCGCCACCTTCCTCGATCGCTTTGGCAAGATCAGCCGAGGTCAGGCTGCCATCGACAAGTCCAAACTTGGCAATAGCTGCGAGGTCAGACTTGCGCTCTTCAGTCATCAGGGCGTTGAGCTCGTCCTGATCCATTTTCTTGAATGCCTCGTTGGTTGCGACAAATGCCGTAAACGGGCCTTCGTCTTCCAGTTCAACAGCAATGCCGGACATACCGACCAGCGTGCTGGCGGTGGAAAGGTCAGGATTTGCCTGGACCAGCGCGGTCAGGTTGGTTGGCTTTGCTTCCTCTTCGGCAATCCGTGCGTCAAGAATTGCCTGCTCCTCTTCACTCAGTTCCGAGGAACAAGCGCTTACCAGCGCCAGTGCGGCTGATGCGAGAATGAGTTTCCGGGGGTTCATCATAGGATTCCTTTCTATCCTTCTTACTTGAGCGGATGGTCAACTCTATACCACCGCGCGACACGAAGCGGCTGCGATACTGCGATCCTGCATAGAAATCAAATCCGCTTTTAATAGAAAAGGCCTCACCCAGTGGGGCAAGGCCTTTTCACGTTTGCCCTGGTGTGCGGATTCGGTCAGCCGGGCATGACCACGGTGTCGATCGCGTGGATCACACCATTGGATGCCTCGACGTCGGTGATGACCACGGTCGACTTGCCGCCAGCGGCGTCTTCCAGGATCACGGACTCGCCGTCGAGCGTCGCTTTCAGTTCAGCGCCCTGCACGGTCGTCAGCGTTGCGGTGCCTTCACCATCAGTGATGGCTTTAACGACATCTTCCGCCTTCAACGTACCCGCCACGACGTGGTAGGTCAGAATAGCGGTAAGGTCGTCCTTCATTTCCGGCGTCAGCAGTGAATCGAGCGTTGCCGAATCGATCTTGGCAAATGCGTCATTGGTCGGCGCAAATACGGTGAACGGGCCTTCACCGGCCAGTGTCTCGCCAAGTTCAGCAGCGGTAACGGCGGCAACCAGCGTCGAGAAATCCTCGTTTCCGGAAGCAACATCGACGATGGTGCCAGCTTCTTCAGCCTCTGCAGCTGCATCCATCATGGCGTCGGCAGCACCTTCTTCGGCAGCTTCCGGCGCTTCGCTCGAACAAGCTGCCAACGCGAGAGCCGCGGTGGCAGACAGGAACATTTTGGGGGAAATACGCATGTTTGACCTTTCAAATTCAACTTGTCTCTTCCAGCCGCGTCGTGCGGCAGGATCCTCGGACCGGCGGAAAATGAAGATACCGTTGAATTGTTCAAACCTGTCCATTTGGTCAGGTCAGTTGCTTATTCCAGCCCCATGTGAACGAAATCGCGGTCGAAACTCTTGAGATTGGCGCCGCCATCGACGGCGATCACCTGCCCGGTGACGGCCTTCGCCCGCGCGAGGTAGAGCGTCGCCTCGGCTATGTCAGCAGGCGTCGGCAATCGATCCAGCGGCATCATCCCGGTGATCCTGTCAAGCTGCTCCTCGCCATATTCGCCGGCGGTCAGGGTCAGTCCGGGCGCCACGCCATTGACGCGCAAGCGGTCGGCAAAAGCCACGGCAAGGGTCCTTACGCTCTCGGCAAGCGCCTGCTTGGAGAGCGTGTAGCTGACCTGGTCCTGGTTCGGGTTGCGTACCCGCTGATCCAGTATATGGACGACAGCCGCCCGGTCGCCGCTGTCGCGCAGCCGGGCCAGTTCGGCCGACAACAGCACGGGCAGCATCATGTTCACGCGCAGGTGCTCCTCAAGCGTATCCGCTGACATGTCAGAGGCATCATCCTGGCCGAAGATCGAGGCACTGTTGACCAGCAGGTCAGGCGCGCGGCCAAAATGTGCGGCAACATCAGCGATCAACTCGCCGGCCGATGCCGTGTCGCCAAAATCGGCGAGAAAACCCTGCCAATCCGTGTTTTCGCTTTCGAGTACCTGGCGCAACGCGTCATCCGGTTCGGTATCACTGTGCCCATGCAGAGCCAGCGCGTAGCCGGCCTTCGCCAGCCGGGCGGATATCGCCGCCCCAACCCGCCGGACACCGCCGGTCACAAGTGCCAGCGGTGCGGTCATCTGCGGCTCCTGCTCAGCGTGATGCCGATCTGCTCTTCCTTCTCGGCGATCAGCAGTTTCACGATCTTGACCGTCACCCTGAGCACTTCGCTGTCCTGCAGGAACAGGGTCTCGATGATATGGTCAGCGACCGCCTCGATCAGCTTGAAATGGACCCCCTCTGGCAATGCGGTTGTCGCGGCATGCTTTAGGTCCATGTAGTTCTTGGACCGGTCGAGAGGCGTATCGGGATCATATTTCTCCTGCACCTTGAGTTCTGCCGCGATGGAAATGCGCAGCGGTTGCGGCAGGTGCGTCTCCTCGGAATAAATCCCGGTCAGTACATCAACATCGAGGTCGTTGACCTCCAGTGTAAGCGTGTCTGTCATCGCTAAACCCTCAACATGTTATGGCCAAAATGGCAAGTCAGGCTGACCAGCGCGCATAGATCGCTGTTGGCAGCAGCAGGCCCCGCGCCTGTTCACGGACCGCCAATTCACCGATCTCGATCGAACCCGGGAGATGTGCCAGTTTTTCCTGCAGCAGCGCACCGAGCGCCAATGCCGACATCCGCACGGCATAGACAGTCAGGAACAGGCAGCGGCTCTGCTGGTCGAGCAGTTTCCCGCAATTTTCGACGAGACCCGCGAGATCAGCTTCAAGGTGCCAGCGTTCGCCATCGGGACCGCGGCCATATTTGGGCGGGTCGAGCAGGATCGCGTCATAGCGCCGTTCGCGCCGGACCTCGCGCGCGGTGAACTTGGCCGCGTCATCGACAATCCAGCGAATCGGGCGTTCGGCCATGCCCGACAGTGCCGCATTGTCGCGGGCCGCAGAGACGGATTTTTTCGAGGCGTCGACATGCACCATGCTCGCACCCGCCGACGACAGGGCAAGCGTCCCGACCCCTGTATAGCCGAACAGATTGAGCGCCTGTGGTGTCTCAACGCCTTCGATCTGCCCGCGGATCCAGCGCCAGACCGGGTCCATGTCGGGGAAATAGGCGAGATGCCGGAATGGCGTGCACTGCGCTGTAAAGGTGACCTCCTCCCAGCGCAGCGGCCAGCCATCCCTGGGCACATGGGCTGCGCGATGCCAGCGGCCACCGCCATCCTCGTCCGAAGCCGGGACAAATTCGCCGTCGGCCTTCCACTCCGCCTGGTCGGGCGACCACATGGCCTGCGGTTCCGGCCTGATGAAGTGGAATTCCCCATAGCGTTCGAGCTTGCGGCCATCGCCGGAATCGACCAGCGCGTAGTCGCTCCGCGGATCGCTGACCATCAGGCCCGGACCGGGCAGAAGGTCAGCCATTTGCAGGCGTGGCGTTGGAAGTGACAAATGCCTTCACCGCGTCATAGTCCCCGGGAAGGCGCGTATAGGCTTCCTCGCGATCGAACAGGTCCCCCACGCGTCCGGGAAGGCTTGGCCGTACGCCCGTCGCACGCTCCACGGCATCACGGAACTTGGCAGGATGGGCGGTGGCCAGGGTCACCACGGGTACCGCCGGATCGACCGGGTATTTTCGTGCCGCGGAAAGACCGATGGCGGTGTGCGGGTCGATGATCTCGCCGGTCTCTTCCTGCGCCCATCGCATCGCCAGCGACATGTCGTCCTGGTCGACACGGTGGCTGGCGAATAGCCTGGCTGCCTTTTCGCGCATCTCCGGCTCCAGTTGCATGTTGCGGCTTTTCTCGAATGCATGCATCCGCGCCGCGGTCTTCGCCCCGTCGCGGCCTTCCAGGTCGAACAACAGCCTTTCGAAATTGCTGCTCACCTGGATGTCCATCGAAGGCGCGGCCGTCTGGGTCACGGCACCGGTCGAATAGTCGCCGGCACTCAGCGCGCGGTGCAGGATGTCGTTGACATTTGTCGCCACGATCAGCCTTTCCACGGGCAATCCCATCTGCGCGGCGACGTAGCCGGCAAACACGTCGCCGAAATTTCCTGTCGGCACGGAAAAAGCGACCTTGCGATGCGGCGCGCCCAACTGGCTGGCGGCGAAGAAATAATAGACAATCTGAGCCATCAGGCGGGCCCAGTTGATCGAATTGACGGCGGAAATGGAAAAGCGGTCGGTGACCTCGCCGTCCGCGAACATGCGTTTCACCATGGCCTGGGCATCATCGAAGCTGCCGTCGATCGCAATATTGTGGACATTGGGCGCGCGTACCGTGGTCATCTGCCGCCGCTGAACCTCCGAAATGCGTCCATCGGGATGGAGCATGAAGATATCAACCTTTTCCCTGCCCGCCAGCGCATCAATCGCCGCCGATCCGGTATCCCCGGACGTCGCACCGACCACAGTCAGGTGCTTGCCCTGCCGGGCAAGGAACGTCTCGAACAACAGCCCCAGCAATTGCAGCGCGACATCCTTGAAGGCGAGCGTCGGACCATGAAACAATTCGAGCAGCCATTGTTGCCCGTCCAGCTGCACCAGCGGCGTCACGCCGGCATGGGCAAAGCGGCCATAGGCCTGTTCGCAAAGGCCCCGCAGCTCGTCCTCGGTCAGGCTGTCGCCGACAAAGGGCAACATCACCCGCACCGCGACCTCGGTGTAGGGCAGGCCAGACATGGCGGCAATTTCGTCCCGGGAAATCGCCGGCCACTGGTTCGGCACATAGAGCCCGCCGTCACCGGCAAGGCCGGCCAGCGTGACCTGTTCGAAGTTCAGTGGAGCCTGTTGTGGGTCCGCACCGCGGGTCGAGATATATTCCATATTGGCGAGCGGGTTAGCGTTCACCTTGCCCGAGGGCAAGAGCTATGCTGGTCCATCGTCCCTCCGGCGACCCCGCAGCGCCAGGACGTAGATGACCAGGGCAATGCCTGCGAACAGAAACCATTGCACGGCATAGGCCATGTGGTTGTTGGGAATATCATCGAGCGACGGCGGCTGGTTCTGTTTCAGGCCTGCCACCGGGGCGCTGGCGACCAGTCGGATGATGTGCTGCGTATCGGGCCCGATGATGCCGTCGACCGGTCCACCGTCCCAGACAGGATCGTCAGGCTTGGTCGACCATCCGGCCACGACCTGGGCGCCCGGGCCTTCATTGCCGCCGGTCCGGCAGGTAGCGATATGCGCCCATCCCGATTCGCCATCGGCGCTGCGGCCACTGGTCGAGCGCCAGCCGATGACCTCGATGCAATTGACCGAGGATTTGCGGAAATAAGGCGGATTCCCGGCATCGGGGACAACCGGATAAGCGACGGCCGGTTTGTCCGCAGCAACCGCATAGGTCGCAAGCAGGCCGTTTTTCCACTCGGCCCGCTGCAATTGCCAGACACCAAGTGCGATCATCGTGCCGACAGCGGCCACGACCAGCAAGGTCACGAAGAGCGGAACCGACCTCATGCGGCATCGCTTCCGTCATCGAGGCTGCCCTCATGTGCCTGGTTGCGGTGCTCGAGGATCAGCAGCATCGCCTTGGAAGCGCGCAGCGTGACGACGACCAGGAGGATCGTCAGCGGGAACCACAGCAGGGCATGGACCCACATGGGCGGATAGAAGTTGAGTTCGACGACCAATGCCAGCGCCAGAACGATACCGCCGACAATCAGGGTCAGGAATGCGGCAGGACCGTCGCCGACATTATACCGCGTGTAATCGAGCCCGCAGGCGCGGCAATTGTCGGCAAAACTGGTGAACTGGGCGAACAGGGTCTTCTGCCCACACCGGGGGCAGAGACCAAAAAGGGCAGCAGGAATGACATCCGGCTGCCCCTTTGTGTCTTCGATATCGGTCAACTGATGGTCCTAGTGGACGGGTGCACCCCAGCCGCCCCAGACATAGACGACGACAAACAGGAACAGCCAGACGACGTCGACAAAGTGCCAATACCAGGCCGCGGCCTCGAAACCGAAATGCTGTTTCGGGGTGAAGTGTCCCTTGTAGGCACGGGCCAGGCATACGATCAGGAAGATAGTGCCGACAATGACATGGAAGCCGTGGAAACCGGTCGCCATGTAGAAAGCCGAGCCATAGTTCAGTCCAGCGAACGGGAACGGTGCGATCCCATATTCATAGGCCTGGATACCGGTGAACACCACGCCGAGAATGACCGTCAGCCACAGGCCGGTGATCAGTCCCTGGCGATTGCCATTGATCAGCGAGTGGTGCGCCCACGTTACCGTCGTGCCCGAGCAGAGCAGGATCAGCGTGTTGAGCAGCGGCAGTTCGAACGCGCTGAGCACCTCGACACCCTTGGGCGGCCATTGCATCAACGCCGCGGCGCCTTCCTGGCCCACAAAGTTGGTGGTGATGCCATCGACCAGTTCAAGCGGCTCGGGGAAGAGCGAGAAATCGAACCATGCCCAGAACCAGCCAACGAAGAACATCACTTCGGATGCGATGAAAAGGATCATGCCGTAGCGCAGGTGCAGCTGGACCACCGGCGTGTGATCGCCGGCATGCGCTTCCTTGATCACATTGGACCACCAGGCAAAAAAGGTGATCGTGACCAGGACGACGCCAGCCGCAAAGACCAGCGCGCCAAATGCCATGTCATGCATCCAGCGAATCCCGCCAATCGCCAGGACGAAGGCGGCGAAGGCACCGAAGAGCGGCCAGATGTCCGGCGGCAGAATGTGATAATCGTGGTTCTTTGCACCAGCCATGTTGTTTTCCCTAACCTTCCCTCAATTAATCTCAGTAAACTTCTTTGTTGGTTTCATCCACCGCAATGCCATCCTTGGAGCGGTAGAAGGTGTAGCTGAGCGTGATCTCCTTGATGTCGCGCGTCTCGGGATCATCGAGGATCGCGGGATCGACATAGTAGAGCACCGGCATGCGCATCGATTCGCCGGGATTCAGCAGCTGCTCGGTGAAGCAGAAACACTGCACCTTGTGAAAATATTTCCCGGCCTGGACAGGCGTGACGTTGAACGTCGCCGTGCCGACAACCGGTTCCGAACCATCGTTGGCCGCAAGGTAGATCGCCATGTCGCGCTGGCCGACATTGACCCGGTCGACCGTCTGTTCGGGCTTGAACGTCCAGGGAAGCGCAGAGTTCACATTGGAGTCGAACCGTACCGACATTTCATGGGCCACGGTCTGCACGCTGGCGGCGGTCGCGGCATCGACGCGCTGCGTCGTACCACCAAAACCGGTTACCCGGCAGAAAATCTCGTAGAGCGGCACCGCGGCATAGCCCATGCCGAGCATGCCCAGGGCAAACAGTCCGGCCATGATCGCACTGCGGCGATTCTTGTCGGAAAGTGTCACCGATGCGGTCGTCATCAACCCCAGACTCCAATCTTCACGATCGTGATCATGTAGAACAGGACGCACAGGAAGACGAGCATGCCGGCCATGATGAGGGCGCGGTGCTTTTGCCGTTCCTGGTAGGCCTTCTGCTCTTCGGGCGTCATCGGCGGTGTTTCGGTATCAATCTGGCTCATAGCATCACCACCCGGTCGGCGACCACGGCCGCAAACAGGGCAAAAAGGTAGAAAATGGAAAATTTGAACAACCGCTTTTCGGCGGCCATTTCGGTCGGCTCGGTCGTGCGGCTGCGGGCAACCTGGACCGACAGGGCAACGAAGATAGCGCTCAGCAGGATCGAAGCAGCGCCATAGATGCCGCCGGTCAGGCCGAGGGCAAATGGCGAGATCGCGATCGCGGCGAGGATCAGGCTGTAGGCGAAAATCTGCCGGCGCGTCGACTGGCGGCCAGCAACCACTGGCATCATAGGCACACCGGCACGGGTGTAGTCGCTGTTCACGAACAGCGCGAGCGCCCAGAAATGCGGCGGTGTCCAGAAAAAGATGATTGCGAACAGCAGCAGCGGCATCAACGTGACGTCGCCGGTTACCGCGGCCCAGCCAATGGCCGGTGGAAAGGCTCCCGCAGCGCCGCCGATCACGATATTCTGCGGAGTGCTGCGCTTCAGCCAGATCGTGTAGACAACGGCGTAGAAGAAGATAGCGAAGGCCAGGAAAGCCGCGCTGAACCAGTTCACGGCAACGCCCATCAGCACGACCGAGAACACGCCCAGCCCGATGCCGAAGTGCAGCGCCGTCTCGCGGTCCATCCGGCCAGCCGGCAATGGACGCTTGCTGGTACGTTTCATCACCGCGTCGATGTCCGATTCATACCACTGGTTGAGCGCCGCCGACGCGCCTGCACCGAGGCTGATCGCGAGGATCGCGGTGAAACCCAACACCGGGTGAATCGAACCAGGTGCCGCCAACAGGCCGCACAGCGCCGTGAAGATCACCAGCGACATCACGCGCGGCTTGGTCAGCGCGAACAGGTCGCGCGCACTGGCCAGGCCATGCATGGTTGTCGTCGTACTGGTCATCTGTTCACCAATGATCCTCGTTGCCCGTCAGCCTACTTGATACGCGGCAGCGTTTCGAACTGGTGGAACGGCGGCGGGCTGGACAAGGTCCATTCCAGCGTCGTCGCGCCTTCGCCCCAGTAATTGGCTTCTGCCTTGCGGCCTGCAAGGAAGGCATAGGCGATGTTCACGAAGAAGATCGCGACGCCGACCAGCATGATCCAGTAACCGAGCGAACTGATCTCGTTCCAGTAGGTAAACGCATCCGGATAGTCGGGATAGCGGCGCGGCATGCCCTGCTGCCCCAGGAAGTGCTGCGGGAAGAACAGGACGTTCACGCCGATGAAGAATATCCAGAAGTGCAGCTGGCCCAAAAGTTCGCTGTACATCCGGCCCGACATTTTCGGGAACCAGTAGTAGAAACCCGCAAAGATCGAGAACACCGCGCCGAGCGACAGTACATAGTGGAAGTGCGCGACGACATAATAGGTGTCATGCAGGTTGTCATCGATACCACCATTGGCCAGGACCACACCGGTCACGCCGCCAACGGTGAACATGAAGATGAAGCCGAGCGCCCAGACCATCGGGGTCTTGAAGGTCATCGAACCGCCCCACATGGTCGCGATCCACGAGAATATCTTGATCCCCGTTGGCACCGCGATGACCATCGTGGCCGCGGTGAAGTAGATCTTCATGTTGACCGTCATGCCGACGGTGAACATGTGGTGCGCCCAGACGACGAAGCCGACCACGCCAATCGCAACCATGGCATAGGCCATGCCGAGATAGCCGAACACCGGCTTGCGGCTGAATGTCGCGACGATGTGACTGATCATGCCGAAGCCGGGCAGGATCATGATATAGACCTCGGGGTGACCAAAGAACCAGAAAAGGTGCTGGTACAGCACCGGATCGCCGCCACCGGCAGCGTCAAAGAACGCGGTGCCGAAGTTGCGGTCGGTCAGCAGCATGGTAATTGCAGCGGCCAGAACCGGCAGTGCGAGCAGCAACAGGAAGGCGGTAACAAGCACCGACCATACGAACAACGGCATTTTGTGCAGGGTCATGCCCGGCGCACGCATGTTGAAAATCGTGGTGATGAAGTTGATCGCACCGAGGATCGATGACGCACCCGCAAGATGGAGCGACAGGATCGCCATGTCCACGGCCGGTCCGAC
>JAAUYH010000001.1_pt1 | contig 12769 bp, 14 predicted proteins | sample 7278061 | NCBI WGS metagenome assembly JAAUYH01 (sample SAMN14350203, study PRJNA611818) | marine sediment metagenome | isolation source: surface marine sediment (0.6m) | place: French Polynesia: Moorea | collected 2018-08
ACAAGCGATACTGAAACAAAGCCGACACAAGCGATGCGAAGAGCGATCGCCAATGCTGAAGTGGGAGATGAGCAAAAAGGAGAAGATCCCACCGTTAACCAATTACTAGAAAGGGTTGCAGATTTATTAGGCAAAGAAGATGCTCTTTTCTTTGCTTGCGGAACTATTTGTAACTTTGTGGCAATCAAAACTCATACTCGCCCTGCTGATGTGGTACTAGCAGAACAAATGGCACACATTATTCGAGCCGAATCGGGGGGTGCAGCAATGAGTTCTGGTGTCTTGATGGAATCGATTGCCAGCGAGCGAGGAATTTTCACAGTCGATGCCCTTAATCAAGCACTTGAAAGAGTAGCGACTGCTCCTTATCTTTACTCGGCAATTCCACGCTTATTATGTGTTGAGCAAACCCACAATTTTGGAGGAGGTTCGGTTTGGCGACTCAATGAGCTACGTGAGGTTTGCGAGTTCTCCAGTCAGAAAGGTTTAGCCACCCACATGGATGGAGCCAGACTTTTAAATGCAGTCGTGGCATCTCAAGCTACAGCTCAAGATTTTGCTGCCTGTGTAGATTCTGTCTGGATTGACTTTACTAAAGGACTGGGCGCGCCAATTGGTGCTGTTCTTGCGGGGACAAGGGAGTTCATCTCTGAAGCACGTCGATATAAACATATTTTTGGGGGCGCAATGCGTCAAGCTGGAATTGTTGCAGCAGGTTGTCTCTATGCCCTTGACCATCATGTTGAACGTTTACAAGAAGACCACGACAACGCAACTTATTTGGCTCGACGACTAAGTGAAATTGAAGGAATTACAGTTCGAGACACAAAACCCGAGACAAACATTGTTTTCTTTGATGTTTCGAGACTAAAACTTGACAAAGCCATGTTTCTCAATCTCCTGCAAGAGCGTGGTGTGAAAATGGGAGCCGTTGGTCACTCAATTCGAGCAGTTACTCATTTAGATGTTTCGCGGGCGGATATCGATTTTGCGGTTGATGCTATTTCCCAAATGGCGAAATCCTCGCTGTGTAGCCAAGATGTTGAAAGTGCTGTTCCTTCAAGGGAAAATAGGGTGATCGCGTTTCCTAATGTAGTTCGCAATTACCATTTTTGTCCCAATTGCGGTCACCAGAATCTGCCTAATCACAATTTTTGTATCAGGTGCGGTACGCAACTAAGCAAGCCGACAAATTCTGTCTTAGGGTAGCTACAGTCGAATACCTAAAGTTGAAGCTGCCTTCAAATCTGTATCATACTAAATCCTGTTCTCATAACCATTTTTTCTTTGAGAAGTAGGGGAGCAGGGGAGCAGGGGAGCAGAGGGGGAAAAGACAAATAATTATATGGAGGGTTTGACAATCGGATTTCGTATCAGAGATAAATAGTCCTCCAACCAAAGAAGCAGAAAAAGGTTCACTAGACAAAAAACTAATACCAATTACTGAATTAGCTCAAAGCTATCTGAACCATATAAATAGCAAGAGAAATTAATAATCCTGTGAATAGATATTGCACCCAAATTTCTGGCAGTTTGGGTAACAACCTTGCTCCTAACTGTCCGCCGATTAAACTACCTACACCGAGTAGCAACCCAGGCAACCAAAGCACATTACCCGCTAATGCGTGTTGAGTGACCCCTACTCCAGAGATTAAGACAATTGCGCCTAAGCTAGTGGTGATAGATGCTTTAAGGGACTCTCCTAGAAATGCCCTTTGCAGAGGTACCATAATAATACCACCGCCAACGCCGAACACTCCTGATAAAATTCCTGCTGAAAAACCAATAGAAGCTACTTTAGATAAGGAAATAGATTTATTTGTCTTGGTTCGGTAAGATCTCGCTAGATTTTTTTTCCAGTTGATCAGGTAGATTGCTACTAACTGCAATCCAGCAAAGCCAAATAACAGATAATTCTCGGCAATGCGGTTAGCGACAGCCACCCCAAGTCCCACGGATAACATGGCAGGAATGGCTAGCAAAATTACTAATTTAGTATTTAAATATTGTGAACGCCAATTTTGCCAAGAGCTAGAAATTGCGCCGAGAGAAATTCCTAGCAAACTAGTGGCAGTAGCTTGGATTGGGCTAGCCCCTACTAAGGTTAGAGCAGGGACATAGAGTAAACCCCCTCCAATCCCTAGTAGGGCTGCAACTAAACCCACAATAATTCCTAATGGCAATAATCCTAAAAAATGTAACATAGAATTAGAATTCAATTTTCCTCAGCGAATGCTGATATAGCTCTGCTGTTTGTGCATATCTCTGGGAACGGATAATGTTTTGCTCGATTTCTTGTGGACGAGTTTCTCGATAGACTTTAGCTGGTACTCCACGCAAAACAACGCCATCAGTCGGATTGGGGGATTTGGTAACTAGGCTACCTGCACTAACTATACAATTGCAGCCAAGGGAAACTCGATCGAAAACATCACTGTTTATACCAATTAGAGAGCCTGAACCAATAGAGCATCCATGCAAAGTAGCTCGGTGTCCCACACTAACGCGATCGCCTACATAAACAGGTGTTCCATCGGAGTGAATAACACATCCATCCTGAATATTAGTGTACTTACCAATATAGATGGGAGCTCTATCCCCTCGCAACACAGCATTAAACCAGATTGATGCACCTTCCTCGATTTCCACATCGCCAATAACTAAAGCTGTGGGTGCAATCCAAGCTTTTGGATGAATCTTGGGGACTTTATCCCCAAGAGCAAAAACTCCAAAAGCACTGTCAGTTAATAGATTTGTTTCAGTTTGATAGTTCAGCATATGCAAGATTTAGATTAGATACGGTTTGGGAGGATAATCCTAATAATTCACGAGCTTGTTGTGGTGTAGCAATGGATCTACCATAGATTTCACATAAGTTTGCCATCTGCTCAACTAGTTGACCATTAGACTTAGCTTTGATACCTTTACGAATATAGGTTGTATCTTCTAGTCCTGTGCGAACATGACCACCTAAATGAATAGCCAGAGAAGCGATAGGAAAATTGTATCTTCCTGCACCTAATCCAGTCCAATGAGTTCCAGGTGGTAGGGAGCGCACAAAATGTAAAAGATTAGCTGGATCGGCTGATATACCGCCACTACCAAGTACAAAGAGAAAATTAAGTGGTTTTCGTAGTACTCCTTGGCGGACAAGATCGAAAGCATTTTCCATCTGCCCGATTTCAAAAACATCTAATTCTGGTATGATGCCCGCATTGTAAATTCGTCGAGCTTGTAATTCGATATCTAGAGGAGAATTCAGAAAAATTCGCCCCCGAAGGTTTAATGTTCCTGTGTTGAGGGAAACTAAATCGGGTTTGAGACTATCATCATTGCCCCACAACTGTGGTGTTAGTTCAACGCAACTACCTCGATCGATTCCATCCTCAATGCTAGTGGCGCGGGTTGAGATTTCCACAATAATTTCAGGACATCTAGACTTAATTTCGTAGAGTACCTCTTGATATCTTTCTGGACGATGGGATTCGCTACCATCATCTTCTCTTGGATGGACATGAGCCACTCTCGCACCAGCGTGAAAGGCTTCTTCGATCGCACGAGCTTGTTCTTGCGGTGTAATCGGCACATTGGGGTTTAGCCGACGAGATGTCGTTCCCGCAATAGCACAAGTGATGATACAGGGGTTTGATTTTAGTTTTGAAAACATGAATTTAGGTGGGTAGGCGTGGCGTAATTAGGTTGAAAATTAGAGGGAGGCAGGGGAAGCAGAGGAGCGGAGGGGCGGAGGTAGTAGCTTACAAGGGTAGACTTTTTACATTTAAGCCTAAAATCAAGATAAGGGAGACAAGGAGGACAAGGAAGACAAGGGAGAAATGCTGATTTTTTCGTTCAGATTATAGTAAGCACTCGCCTCTTTGTTAAAAACCTACCCTTGTGAGGGAGGTAGTAGGGGGAGAAATGAAAATTGAAAATAGGGATTTAGGAGAGAAGTTTTATTCTCTATCAAAGGTCAAAGATTAAAGTCAAAAGTCAAAGGGACAAGTTGTTATATTTGATTGATTTTTGCAGGCGATTTAATGAACTAGAAAATCATTCGGAGATGGAATCTGCATCAAACTCTCCACCATCAAATTCTCCTGTGACACTCACCCGATCGCCTACTGATACATTCTGTGGGGTATTGTCTCCATAGACATCCCAGGAATCTACTCTGATGGTGCGATTTCCAGTATCGAGACTAAAACCATCTTCCCAAACTCTTTCTACAGTACCAGTAAATTTATTACCCTGAGCATGAAGGGCTGAAGAAAGAGCAGATACAGCTATACCTGTAAATGTAAGTCCGATAAGAGTTCGGTAGCTAATATTTCTGATCATGATATGTATTGAGCCTGAATAAAGTAATGAGTAAAAAAAGAATGGTGCGTTTTTGATGGAGAAAGCTACTAATTACAAGTTGGTGAATCTTGAGCTTTATTGCGTTTAATTACCTCTCCACTAGAGCGGATAATGCGAAAGGCATCGAAATCATAGTCTTCATATTCTCCTATTACCGTCACTGTTTCTCCGACAGTAATCTGATTTTGGGGATTCAAACAAATACCTGGATCTACAATCAATTGCCCTGTCCCATCATCCAAGATAAATTGATTACCTACGACACTCCGAACTACGCCCGCAGTCGTCGTCTCTGGTATATGTCTTAAATTACGGATGGGAATTGGTGTCTGAGCAATGGTTGTTAGAAATAAAGTGAAAGTAGAGGTTAATGAAAGAACTACTGTTGTGGGCATGAGTTACATTTTTTCTTCAGGAATGTGTTTAGATTCAACAGACAAACCAAAATCTACACTAACAACTCTCCTATTAGGCGAAAGCAAGCGATCTCGCTCTAATTAATTTTTTTGGGGTGCTATTTCTCTATATTTCTGAGTTATGGTCGAAATTGTAATCAACTCCGCTTCAGTTTTTGCCACCAGATTGAGAATCATTTGATTGACCAAATTTTGAAATTCTTGGTTATTATTAGTGTCAATCTCATTAGGGAGGAAATTTTCAGGTCTATTGGTAGAGAAGTTTTTAATTAGGTTTTTCTGACTATTAGTTTTTTTGTTATTACAGAGTGATGATTCTAGCATTCGTAAGTTCCCTTACTCGTTTTGTACTTGATACTGATGGTAAAGAAAAAAAATGACCAGAAAATGACCATACCTTTAACTTTCGATCTAGTTTTAGATCGAGTCAATAACTAAAGAATTATAACCAATGACCAATGACTAATAACTAATAACCAATAACTATTTTTCCAAAGGCAACCAAATCCGAAACGTTGACCCTTCTCCTACTTTGCTAGTAGCTGTAATTTTTCCTCCGTGTGCCTGGACAATTTGTTGGGCAATGTTCAATCCTAAACCAAAGCTACCCGTTGCTTTAGTTCGCGTCTGATTAACTCGATAAAATCGCTCGAAGATATGAGATAAAGACTCAGGAGCAATACCAATCCCTGTATCTTCTACTTGAATCTCTACTTGCTGATTCTCACAATTAAGTCGAAGAATAATATTTCCGTTTGCGGGAGTATAACGACAGGCATTACTAAGGAGATTGGCAATGGCTTGTCGCAATAGGTTAGGATCTGCCTTTACCAGAACTGGTTCAGCCATTAGGTGTGCAGTGAGAGTAATATGCTGCGATCGCGCTTGAGTTTTCCATTCAGGTACTAAACTACGCAATAAATCTACTACATTAACTACTTCTAGGGACTCGATCGACAATAAGCTTTCATTTCGTGCTAAAAACAGCAAATCACCAACCAGAGTACTCATGCTTTTAGTCAGATTGACTATCTTATCTAAACGTTGGTGCAGAAAACTCTTATCTACTGTTGCATCTTCAAGTTCCATTAATCCCACCTGAGCATTACTCAAGACGGCAGCTAGAGGAGCACGTAGTTCATGGGAAGCATTCGCCGTGAAGCGATCTAACTGAGAGTAGGCTAACTCCAGTTCTTGATTGGTATTTTGTAAGCTGGTTTCTCTTGCTGTCAATTCTCGTTCTAGTTGTAAAAATAGGATAATAGCCAATATTGCTCCCAAACTACCTGTCGTAGCTGATACACAGAGGACGATCCAGGTAATCTGTCGATAAAGCAGATGATGTTGCTGGCGAACTTCCAATATTTCTTCTTGTTTTTGCGTAAATTTATCGATCGCGACACGAGTGGCATTCATCTGTTCCTTTCCCTCTTCTAGCCAGTCGTAGAGGAGAGCCGTATTCACCATTCGTTCTTCTTGTCCTTGGATTCGTTTTAGTTCCTGTTGCAGATTTAACTTTTGTTGTAAAATCTTCAAATGTTGATCGACTTTGGTGCGGATTTCTTTGAGTATTTGTTTCTGCTGAGGATAATCTTGTACTAACTTCTCTAGCTGCTTCAGTGATTCGGGAATAACAGTACGAGAACTGTTAAAGGGAGCAAGAAATTCTTCTCGATGAGTTAGTCCATAACCACGTACTCCTGTTTCTGTATCCACCAGGGCTGTAAGCAAACGCTTAGTTTCTAGCTTAACCATTTTGGTTTGCTGTACTACGGTTTCATCTTCTTCTAAGCTGGCTTTTAACCAAGCAAAAGAACCAAGAGAAGTAAATAAGCAAATAACAGGGATGGCGATAATAATGCCACCCCGCAGACGAACAGGCAGTACTTTCCATTTATCAAATTGCATCTTAGGCATCACTTTTACTCGGTAAGTAGATAAATCTATTTATTTATATATGTTTAGCTATAGCTCTATTTGTCTTTTCTCCTCTCCTCCTCTGCTCCCTCTGCTTCCCCTGCTCCTTTGCTCCAAAGTACACAATTAATATTTAAGGAGATTTAGGTGGCTCAAAGCAATATCCTACGCCGTAAACAGTTTTAATCCAGTTTTCTATACCCAGTTCTCGTAAACTCTGCCTTAAGCGTCTAATACGAGCAACTACAGCATTACTCTCTGGTTCTGAACCCCATGACCACAGTGCTTGTTCGATCTGAGCGTGGGTAAGAATTTTCTGAGGATGGCGCATCATATATTCCAGAAGTTGAAAATCTTTACTGGAAAGCTTAAAAGATTTCTTCCTCCATTCAATACACATTGTGTCCAAGTGGAGATATAAATCTAATAGTTTGAGGCAATCGCCCGTCCATAAAGGCGATCGCCTTCGTAAAGCTCTTACCCTTGCCAAAAGCTCGGTTAAATCTACTGGCTTAACTAGGTAATCATCTGCTCCTGCATCCAAACCAGTAACTTTATCGTCAATGGTATCTTTAGCAGTGAGCATCAAAGTTGGAGTAGCTACTCCTGCTGCACGAAAAGATTGGCAAAGCTCAATTCCACTCTCTTCTGGCAACATCCAGTCAAGGATCAGTAAATCATATTCCTTTTCCTCCATCAACCACCGAGCCGTTGCTCCGTCCGCCACTCCATCTACGATATGACCAGAACGCGCCAAAGCCATTTGTAATGGTTCTAACTGTTCTGGGTCATCCTCAACTAAAAGAATTCGCATGATAAATGACTTAATTATCTTTTTAAAATCTTAAGACATTCTGTTGATATTTGGGCATAAAAGCAATTAATGCGATCGGCTACTAGCTTGTCAATTTTGAAATGATGGGTAGTTATTAATAATTTAAAGCTAGCAGAGATTTGAAGAGGGAAAAATTATGCAGGTAAAGATTAGTTACTGTTGACTTTGACAACAAAAATGTTGTTAATATATTTTACAATGGACTTAAACAACAAATAGGTTGTTTTAATCTTGAGAGAGGGTAAGCTATCAATCAGTATAGAATATACCCTCCTGAGCCATGTCTATAGTTTGAGACTATATAGAAATTCGTCTGATAAATTTAGTAGAAATATAAGCAAACAATGAGTGAGACTATTTTATCTATACATAACTTAACAGCAAGTGTAGACGGTACACAAATTCTTAAGGGCGTTAATTTAGAGGTCAAAGCGGGAGAAATCCATGCGATTATGGGTCGCAATGGTTCAGGTAAAAGTACTCTCTCTAAGCTTATTGCAGGACATCCAGACTACGAAGTAACTGGGGGAGAAATTATCTATCAAGGAGAAAATATCCTAGAGAAAGAACCTAATGAAAGAGCTTTAGATGGTGTATTTTTGGCTTTCCAATATCCCCTAGAAATTCCTGGAGTAAGCAATTTAGATTTTTTGCGAGTAGCCTACAATGCCAAAAGAAAACATCAGGGATTAGAAGAAATAGATACTTTTGATTTTGAAGACTTGGTAGAAGAAAAACTAGAAGTTGTGAAAATGAAATCTAGCTTCTTAGAAAGAAGTCTCAATGAAGGTTTTTCTGGTGGTGAGAAAAAGCGCAACGAAATTTTACAAATGGCGTTACTCGATCCAACTTTAATTATTTTGGATGAAATTGACTCAGGTTTAGATATTGATGCCCTTAAAATTGTGGCTGAAGGAGTAAACCAACTTAAAACACCAGCCAAAGGTTATCTAGTTATTACTCACTATCAAAGATTACTAGATTACATAACACCTGATTTTGTCCATGTCATGCAGGATGGCAAAATCATTACTAGTGGTGGAAAAGAATTAGCTTTAGAATTAGAATCTCGCGGTTATGACTTTCTTGACGAACAAGCAGTAGCGGAGGTAGGTGCATAATGGCTGTACAAATTCCTTTTGCAACTATTGAAAAACTAGAAGAGAAGGGCATAGTTGAAGATAATTGGCTGATGGGGTTATTACAACAGACTACCTCCTCAGAAGATGAACCTAGTTGGCTAAAAAATATACGTCGTACCGCTTTTAACTGGGTTTCTCGTTTGCAAGTATCTACCAAGAAAGATGAAGAATGGCGGTTTACTGATTTATCTGCTTTGGTAGAAAAAAATTTTGTGACAGCAAAACCAGTAGAGACGTTCCCTGGAACGTCTCTACAACACCATGGAACGTCCCTACGGGAGACAGAAAATAGTCGTCTTGTTTTTGTTAATGGCAAATATTCTGCTGAATTATCAGATGTATCGGGATTACCTGAAGGGGTATACGTGGGTAATCTAAACACATTACCAGAAGGTTATCCTGTACAAACCTATTTTGCCCAACAACATAATAGTCAAGCAGTTTTTACCACCCTCAACACAGCTAGTTGTGAAGATGTAGCTGTAATTTGGGTAGGAAAAAATATTATTGTAGAAACTCCTATTCAGCTTGTTTTTATTACTCAAACAGAAGAGAAAGCTAGTTTCTCTCAACCCCGTACTTTAGTTGTGGCAGAAACAGGGGCAAATTTCTCTTTAATCGAAGAATATATTGGTACAGGAGGATATTTTACCAACGCTGTTGCCGAAATTTGGCTCAAAGAAAATGCAGCAATAAAACATACCCGTCTGCAACAAGAATCTGATTCTAGTTTCCATATCGCGACAACTGCTGTTAACCAAGCTCGTGATAGTCGTTATACTTTGAGTGAATTCAACTTCGGTGGTAAGCTATCTCGTCATAATCCAGAAATTTTACAACAAGGAGAACAAACCGAAACCAATCTCAATGGCTTAACCGTTGCGACAGGAGAACAAACCAGTGATACTCATAGTATTGTTGCCCTCACTAAACCTCACGGTACAACCGATCAATTGCACAAGTGCATTATAAGCGATCGCGCCCATAGCATCTTTAACGGCAAAGTTTTTGTCCCCAAAGAAGCTCAACTTACCAACGCAGCCCAACTCAACCGTAACTTATTACTTTCCCCTAAAGCCAGAGTAGACACCAAACCCGAATTACAAATCACTGCTGATAATGTAAAATGTTCTCACGGTGCTACAGTATCTCAACTAGAAGCCGATCAAATCTTTTATCTGCGTAGTCGTGGCTTAACAGAAGAAGATTCCCGCCATCTTCTCATTGATGCCTTTGCTGCCGAGATTATCGATCGCATTTCCCTCAAATCATTACAGGAAAGAATAAGTCAAATCATCAAACAAAAAACAGATAACTAATATTGATGGGCAATTAACAAACTTGCGCGTTCCTTAGGTGAGGTTTCCTCGCCAGGTTCGCTCGTCAATTAGCAATCAACCCTTCGGGTTCGACAGTTCTTACGAAAGTTGCTCATGGGGGAAACCCCCCTTCGGGTTCAACAGTTTGCTCAAGTCGGGAAACCCTTTCGGTAGTTGCTCATGGGGGAGACCCCCAAGACCGCACTACCTCACCACCGCAACTGTTTCACAAGACCGCACTTTCGCGCTTTGCTCAAGTCGGGGAACCCCTAAAGGGTTCGTTAGTTGCTTTAAGTCGGTGAAACCGCCCAACGCACTAACTCACCGCCCAACGCAACTGTTTCACCGCCAGCAATCGAAGACCGCTAAACTTCGTTTTAGCGGGGGTCTTAAACCCAAATGCTCGGACGGCAATAGGGCTACCCAACCGACAACTCAACCTTCTGCCTCCTGCCCTCTGCCCTCTGCCCTCCTCGCGGAGCGAGATAAAACACCTCATTTCCCTCTTCTTCTGTGGGCGTAAACGCTCAACTTGCTCAATCCTCAAGGCACTTTCATTTTCTTGAGTGAAATTAAACTACAAATATACTAAGAAAAATATTCTTTGTTCCCCCATAATTCATTCCAGGTTGATTCCGATGAGAGCCAGAAATAGCCATACTTATACAACGGTGCGCCAATAAAACCTATCCATAAAGAGAAATTTTCTCTTTCTCTGTTTCTCCCTTTCATAGCCTCCAGCTCCACCGCAGGTGCAAAGCTTGACTGGTTTAGACGGACGACTAAAGCGTTTTCTCTTTTTTCATAGGGCAGAGGCTCTGCTGCTTGCCATCCCCCTTCTCGATATGAACGCTTAATTGCCTCATTAAAGAAATACCAGGAGTAGCTGTGTTGATCAATTTGATGTTCCTGAGCGTATTCTTCCAACAGAAGTGATACTGGCTCAACCACCAAATACGCTGAATTTTTCACGAAGGGAATAGGTAACGGCAGTGTCCAGAATTGACAACTCTCTTGGTTGGGACAGGGAAGTTCTTGGCAATTTAATCCCATTGGACAAAATGGTTCACTCATGACACTCGTATTTGAGACTAGATCAATGTCGCCGCAAAAAGCGATCGCCGAAGTGAAATTCTTTTTTCGTTGCGGTCTCGCTACGCGAGGCGCTGCGCGGACAGGCTTCGCCTGGCGCGGAACGCGATCACGAAGTGGCGCTGCGCGATCGCATCCCTCAAAGATGAATCAGCCAGGCAAGAATTAATGGCAGAAGCAATAGCTAAATCATTATCCTTGAGAGAAATCAAGAAAAGAATTAAAGCCGCAACACCACAACCCCAGAAAGAAGAAATATTTAACCGCTTGGATAATACTTATAAACAGGTTAAAAAATCCAAGAAGTTTATTCTGGGAAATTCTCGGAAAAGAAAGAAACTAGAATCACTCTTAGGACAAATAGAAAAGCTGTTTGAGGAGCAAACAGCGAGTGAAAAAGAAAATTAATCAATTAATCAAGCTATTAATTCTACATTATTCTCAGCTAACCAATGTGCTCTCGCAACAATATCATAGTCAGCCTTGGAAGAATGGAACTGTCGAAATCAATGTTGTAGAGAGTAATCTTTCTTGAAGAAATTGAGCTTTGGGGTGCAGAGTGTTGAACCACTCTACTTAAAGTCGTTGCCTCAAAAAAAGTTTACTCATAAGTTCCTCAAATTATTGCCCTATATATGAAGTAAGAGTTGTACTCAAGTATCTAAAACAATTAACAGAAATGCTCGAAGGGCTTGAGACAAAATTCATTAAGAGTAGAGGAAATTAAGATGTTTAATAAAATTTTGATAGGCATAGATAATTCGACAAGGAGCAGGAAAGTCTTTGAAGCAGGGATGTCTTTGGCGAAAACAACAGGAGCGAGCTTGATGTTGCTGCAAGTTTTATCCTCTCAAGAAAAGAATTATCCAAGTCCTTTTAGGTACTATGGTCAAGAATCAGAAACGATAGACAAATCGACGGTTAACGTTTATCAACAATACTGGCAGAAATTACAACAAGAAGGATTAGAATCATTAAAGTCGCTCACAGAAGAAGCAACGAAAGCAGGAGTTAAGACAGAATTTAGGCAAAGTTTTGGTTATCCAGGGCGTAAGATTTGCGAATTAGCGCAAAAATGGTCAGTGGAGGTAATCATAGTAGGTAGTAAAGGTGTAACTGGACTAAAAGAAATGTTTCTGGGCAGTATAAGTAATTATGTAACTCACCATGCTCCTTGTTCGGTTTTAATTGTGCGTGAAAATGTAGATGATTAAAGTCGTCATTTTCGGGTTAACTCTGATGGTGATTATCGCTTTGATGAAAGCTAGTACCTGCTCTCATCAAACTTCGTCGTCAAGGGATTAAAGAGAAACCTTTTCCCACACATTGGGAGGCTATTATTAAGCAGAATCTTATTTTCTATAAACATTTTCCACTGTCACTAAGAAAACGACTTCAAGGTCATGTTAATGTCATTCTGGCGGAAAAACAGTTTATCGGATGTGGCGGATTGGAAATCACCGAAGAAATTAAGCTTACTATTGCTGCTATTTCGGCTCTGCTATTGTTGAATGAAAGAGGAGAATATTATCCAAAGCTTTACTCAATTTTGGTTTACCCAAGTGCTTATTTCGTCAGACAGGTTCAGGCTGTGAGCAATTACGTGGTACAAGAATCCATAGTAGTCAGACTTGGGGAGTCCTGGAGTAGAGATCAAATTGTACTATCGTGGTCGCAGATTAAATACGA
>JAAUYH010257825.1_pt1 | contig 12769 bp, 15 predicted proteins | sample 7278061 | NCBI WGS metagenome assembly JAAUYH01 (sample SAMN14350203, study PRJNA611818) | marine sediment metagenome | isolation source: surface marine sediment (0.6m) | place: French Polynesia: Moorea | collected 2018-08
ACTGTCCGACCGGATGGTGGGCTCCGCCTGGCTGGACCTGGGAAACCCGTGGACGCTTCTTCCCATTCTGCTCCTGGATACCGCCTTGGTGATGCTGCTGGGGATCCTGGTCGGCGCAGCGGTAGCGCTCACGGTCATCCGGGCAGTCAAGTCCTTGGAGGAGGCCGAGGTCCTGCTCTGCGCCGGCAAATCGGACAGCTGGCACCTGCGCCTCCTCCTTCGCGGCGCCAGCCTGCTCTATGGCAGGCGGCTCTCCTACACGCCCTGCTGAGCGGCACCGGAACCGGAGTGCGTGCGCGCCAAGGCGGCTGTACCGGCGCAGGAATTCATGTAAAAGCCTTTCACATGAACTGGGCCAAGCGGGGCCGTGGGCGGCGCGGCTATCATCACGGACATCTGCGCGAGGCGCTGGTCGCCGCGGCGTTGGAGCTGATCGCCGAGAAGGGGCCGGCGGGCTTCACCTTCTCGGAAGCCGCGCGGCTGGCGGGCGTCAGCGCGGCCGCGCCCTACCGGCATTACCGCGACCGGGACGCGCTGATGGCCGATGTGGCGCGACACGGCTTCGAGCGCTTCGCCGACGATCTGGCCGCGGCATGGAACGGTGGCGACCCCGACCCGGTCTCGGCCCTGGACGCGGTCGGGCGGGCCTATCTCGACTTTGCCGGGCGCGAGCCCGCCTACTATGTCGCCATGTTCGAATCCCAACTGCCGCCGGATATCAGCCCGGAACTGGCCGAGGCCTCCAACCGCGCCTATGAAGTGCTGCGCACCGCCTCCCAGGCGGTTTGCGGCCTGTTGCCCACGGAGAGCCGACCGCCGGCCTCGATGGTCAGCTACCATATCTGGTCCATGGCGCATGGCATCGCCTCGCTGTTCGCCCGTGGCGACGCCGGCCGCCGCAAGCTGCCAATGGCGCCGGAGGATCTGCTGGAGGCATCCATGCTGATCTACCTCCAGGGGCTGGGCCTCGGAGGCCGATAGGCGGGTTCCCGATGGCTGCGCGGACTCTGGACCGGGGTGCCAAGCCCTATTCCAGTGAGCCCCCTCACCCTCCCACGGCTTCGCCGCGGGCCCCTCCCTCTCCCCGAGGAGAGGGGTATTCAACGATCGCCTTTGGTGTCCCTCTCCTCGGGGAGAGGGAGGGGCCCGCGCGCCTCGGCGCGTGGGAGGGTGAGGGGGAGGCGCTGGGCGATCAGTCTGAATGCCGCGCTACATTTTTCGACATTTTTTCCCTTGAAAGCGCACTGCAGCCGGGCCAGATTGAAAAATGTAAAAACCTTTTACATGAGGGTCCGATGGAATTGGCAGCGAAAATGGACGATTTCGGCAAGCCGGCGTGGATCGCGGCGGTGGTTCTCGCCTTCATCGTCTTCTGGCCGCTTGGCCTGGCTCTCCTGGCCTACCTGTTTTGGAGTGGACGCATGGGATGTTCGAGACATGGCGGCTGGGGCCGCTGGCACCGTAACGGCAATGGCGGCGATTGGGGGTCGTGGAAGCGCAGCCCGCGCTCTTCGAGCGGCAACACCGCCTTCGACGAGTACCGCGAGGAGACGCTGAAGCGGCTCGAGGAGGAGCAGAAGGGCTTCATGGACTTCCTCGACAACCTGCGCCGGGCCAAGGACAAGGCGGAGTTCGACCAGTACATGGCGGAGCGCCGCCGCACTCCGGTGACGCGCGACGAGCCCGACATGCCGGAGGGACCGGAGCCACAGCCCCAAGGCTGAGCGCGGTCGGATCGAGTGACGGCGTCGGGGCTGCGGCTCCGGCGCCGTTTTTCGTTTCTGGCTCGACTTCTATTCGGAGTGCGGCACCAGCCCCCTCACCCTCCCACGCGCAATAGCGCGCGGGTCCCTCCCTCTCCCCCAGGAGAGGGAAAGACGGACCTCCCCAACATCCCTCTCCTTGGGGAGAGGGTTGCGGAGGCTTGGTGAGGCCGGAGGCCGAGCCCTAGCCGGAGCTGGGTGAGGGGGATTCCGCCCTTCCACTTCGCACTACGCAGAACCCGGCCGGCCAATCGCCGACGGTGATCTCGATCCGCTCCTTGCCCTTGCCGGTGTTCTTGCGCTTCAGGGCGATATGGCCGACCTCGCCGGTGCGCCTCAGATGGGTGCTGCCGCACGGCACCCGGGCAAAGCCGTCGATCTTCCAGTAGCGTTCCTCGCGGTCCCGGTCGCTGAAGGCGCTCTCGATCGCCCGGTCCTCGGCGACGATGGCGTTGGCGGCCTCGGCCAGGCCGGCAAGATGCGGGGTGATCGGCTCCGGCCATCGGAAGTCGATCCTCGCCTTGTCTTCAGCGATATGGGCGCCGATCTTATCGATCGGGTCGAGGAAACGGTAGGCCAGTTCCAGCACCAGTTCGGCGGCGAAATGCAGCCGCATCAACCGGTGCCGCCGCCGCCAGTCGATGGCCACGGTGACCGCGTCGCCCGCCGCCAAGCCGTGCCCCTCCTCCAGCCGGTAGACGATCTCCTGCCCGTCCTTGCGCGCTTCCAGCACCGGCCGGCCGCCGATCGTGCCGCGATCGCTCTCCTGACCACCGGAGAAGGCGAAGAAGATCGTGCGGTCCAGCGTCACCAGCGCGCCGTCGACCGCCGCCACCTCGGCCTCCAGCCGGGTGCAGTACGGGTCATCCCAGAAATGCTTGCCAGTCATCGATCGGCTCCCTGGCCCGGGCCGGCGCAGACATACGGCGGTCGCCCCGGGGTTTCAAGCGGCACGGCGAGATCGGCACACGCTCTCAAACCACACGAGGAACGCCACCTAACCGGTTGTTAGCAATAGCGCCATTACCATCCGCCGGATGCAGATTCCAGAGGCCTCTCGGGCCTGTCGCGGACCCCGATTGGACGCGGAAATACCCTTACTTTTCATAGTGTTGTTCCAAGGTCGTTCGGTCACCAGATAGTCAGGGCATGAGGATCACGGAGTTTCGTGGGGGCCGGAGTTGAGCGCGGTCGATCAGACGATGCCCAGGCCCGGGCCGCGCGAACGGCTGCGCGGCTTCATCGAGGCGCCGGCGACCCAGACCTTCATCATCGCGGTGATCGTGGTGAACGCCATCGTGCTGGGGCTGGAGACATCGCCGACGGCGATGGCCGCGGCCGGGCCGCTGCTCTATGCGCTGGACGTGATCGCGCTGTCGATCTTCGTCGTGGAGATCGGGCTGAAACTGGTGGTCTATCGCCTCTCCTTCTTCCGCAATCCGTGGAACGTGTTCGACTTCACCATCGTCGCGGTGGCGCTGGTGCCGTCCGGACAGGGGCTCGCCGTGCTGCGGGCGCTCCGGGTCCTGCGGGCGCTGCGGCTGATGTCCATGGTGCCCAAGATGCGGGTTGTGGTGCAGGCGCTGCTGTCGGCGATCCCGTCCATGGGCTCGGTGATCGCGCTGTTGCTGCTGGTGTTCTACGTCGCCGCGGTGATGGCCACCAAGCTGTTCGGCGCCGAATTCGACGCCTGGTTCGGCACCGTCGGCCGCTCCTTCTATTCGCTGTTCCAGATCATGACCCTGGAATCCTGGTCGATGGGGATCGTCCGGCCGGTGATGGAGGCCTTCCCCTGGGCCTGGGCCTTTTTCGTGCCGTTCATCCTGATCACCTCCTTCACGGTGCTGAACCTGTTCATCGCCATCATCGTCAACGCCATGCACGAGGCGGCGGCCGAGGAGGAGAAGGCGCAGCAAGGCCAGATGGCCGAGATGCTGGAGGAGATGCGGGCCCTGCGTGCCGACATGGCGGCGCTGAGGGATCGCTCGGCGGGGGACTGACCCCAACCGGCGAGCGCCATCGCCGCCGGTTCGGGTTTTTTGCAGAATTCGGGGAATGTTTGCGGGGCCATCGCCGTTGTCTCCCAGACGGGTCGCAATTGGCCCGTCTTCCAGCCAGGAATTGGGAGATCAGACGATGACATCACCAAGAAAGTTGCGCAGGACGCTGATGAGCACCTGCATGGCGACGGCCGTCGCCGGCACATTCGCGCTGGCCAGTGGCACGGTCGCCGCCGACGACCATCTGACGCCGGAGCAGGCCGCCGCGCTGGCCGAGCTCGAGCTGGCCGCCGAAGCGCTCGAGTTCGAGGAGGACCTGATCGAGGACGCCATCGACGCGGCCAGGGAGTCCGGCGACCCGACCGGCGATCTGGAGTTGCAGCTGGCGCAGGTCGAGGACGCCCTGGAACGCATCGATGACGAGATCGACCTCCTAGAGGACGACGACGACGACGATGACTTCGATGACGACGATCTCGACGACGACGACGACGACGATGACGACGACGACGACGACGACGATGACGACGACGACGATGATCGCGACGACGACAGGGACGATGGGGGCGACGACAGCGACGACTGATCACTGATGCCGCGCGTTGTCGACGCCGGCACCGCCATTGCGGCGCCGGCGTCGCGGCGCGGCCGGCCCTAGACCGCGTTATCGGCGCCGGCCCGGCGTCAGCCGTATTCCCGGCAGGCCCTGGCCAGGGCCGACAGGTCGAACCAGGCAACGCGCAGGCGAGGGATACTCCTGCCGGCCATGTCCTCCATGCCGAACCGGGTCGATTTCCCGCCCAGCGCGACATAGAATCGGACCGCCCGGCGATTTCCCTCGAAGACCAGCAGATAGGCCGAGGCGCAGCCCATGGCGATCAGCCGGTCCGCCGCCGCCGCCATGAGCTGGCGGCCGATGCCGGCACCCTTCAAGTCCGGGCGCACATGGATATGCTCGATGTAGCCGTCGAAGCCCTCCTCGCTGGACCGCGCCACCGCAACGAGGCCGGCGAGACCATCGTCGGCTTCGGAAACGAAGACCGTCCGGTCGTCGCCGACGCCCTCCATCAGCTCGTACCAATGGCTGGCCCGGTCCTCCTCGACCGGCCCGTCGAGGAAGGCGTCGGGCAGGATGCCGCGATAGGAGGCGCGCCAGCTGTCGACATGCAGCGCGGCGATGGCGTCGACATCGGCGAGCGTGGCCGGGCGGATGCTCATGGCCCGGACCCACCCTCAGCGGCCTTCGCCGCCGGCTCGCCGCCCTGCCCGTCCTGAACGCCGACCGCCGGCGGCGGCTTCTCGGGCAGGATGCCGCGGGCATAGCGCTGCATCACCACCTGCAGCAGCAGGCCGATCAGGAAGATGCGGATATAGGAGGCGCGGGTGATCCAATCCGGCGGCAGGCGGTTGGTCACCAGCTCGGTGGCCGACCAGATGCCCCAGATCAGGAAGGCGCCCAGGATGGCGCCGCGGTTGTTGCCGCTGCCACCGACGATCAGCATCACCCAGACCAGGAACGTGGTCATCAAGGGCTCGGTCGCGTCGGGACCGATGAACTTGAAGGAATGCGCCGTCAGCGCGCCGCCCAGCCCCATGAACATGGCGCCGAACATGAACGCCTCCAGGCGGAACCGGACCACGTCCTTGCCGGCCGCCTCGGCGGCGATGTCGTTCTCGCGGATCGCCCGCATGACCCGACCCCAGGGCGCGTTCTGGCCGCGCTCGATGGCCAGGTAGATGACCGCCACGCAGGCCAGCACGATGGCGAGAAAGGCGAGCTGCGCCCAGGGCTGGCCCAGCGTCTCGAACGGCCGCGGGATCGAGGCGATGCCGCGCGCGCCATTGGTCAGCCAGGCCTCGTTCTTCAGGATCAGCCGCAGGATCTCGGCAATGCCGATGGTGGCGATGGCGAGATAGTCGCTGCGCAGGCGCAGGCAGATGCGCCCCACCCCGTAGGCGATGACCGCGGCGGTGATCATCGAGCCGACGAGACCCAGCGGAACCGGCAGGCCGAAGCCGCCCAGATGGTTCGGGCTGTCCGGCGCGGTGAGCAGGGCGGAGGTGTAGGCGCCGATGGCGAAGAAACCGGCGATGCCGGCGTTGAACAGCCCGGTGAGCCCCCAATGCACGTTGAGGCCCAGCGCCATGACCGCGTAGATGCCGCCCGCGGTCAAGAGGGCGATCAGGTACATCATCAGGCCGAACAGCGTCTCGCCCATCAGAACACCCTGCCCTTGAACAGGCCCGAGGGGCGCCAGATCAGCATCGCCACCATCAGCGCGAAGGCGACCGCGGTCTTGTAGCCCGGCGACAACAGCGGTTCGGTGCCGATCCACGGATAGGCCGACAACTCCTCGGCCAGGCCGATCACCATGCCGCCGGCGATCGCACCGTAGGGCCGGCCGATGCCGCCCAGGATGGCGGCGGCGAAGACCGGCAGCAGCAGGTTCCAGCCCATGTTCGGGTTGAGCTGGGTGTCCATGCCGAGGAACACGCCGCCGGCCGCCGCGAGGCCGGCGCCGATCAGCCAGGTCCAGACGATGACCTTCCCGGTGTCGATGCCGGTGACCCGCGCCAGATCCGGGTCGTCGGACATGGCCCGCATCGCCTTGCCGGTGCGGGTCCGGGTCAGGAACAGGTGCAGCGCCATCACCAGCAGGACCGCGCCGCCGACGATGTAGATGTGCCGCTCGGCGATCCTCAGCGTGTCGAAGAACACCATCGGCCGCTGGATGCCGGTCACGTAGGAGGTGATCTCCACCCCCCAGAACAGCTGCACCAGCGAGCGCACCATCAGCGTCACGCCGAACGAGGCGATGACGGTGATGATCGTCGCCCCCTTGCGGAACGGCCTGTAGAACGCCCGGTCGATGCCGACCGCGATCGCCCCGGTCGCCAGCATGGCGAACGGCAGCGCCGCCATCGCCGGCCAGCCGAGCCCGAGCACGATCGTCAGCGCCAGATAGGCGCCGAGGGTCATCACGTCGCCATGGGCGAAATGCGCAAACCGCAGGATGCCGAACAGCAATGACACGCCGATCGCGCCGAGGGCGTAGATGCTGCCGAGAACCAGGCCGGGGATCAGGTAGAAGTTGATGAACTCGAGCATCGGCGCCTATTCAGCATCACTACGGTAAGAGGCCAAGCGCTTTGTTCGCATTGGCGCGCCGGATCCCCATTCGGCAACCGGATTCGAACCGTACCGTCATGTTACCCTATAGGGATACGGCGCCAGCGCCCCGCGCCGGAAGTCCTTGCAATCACCCGACAACCAATTGACACGCAGGAGCGAGACTGCCATTGAACGCGGCTTTCGCGGGCGTTCCGCCGCAATACCCCTGATCAAGACGGCTTCGCCGACTGTTTCGCCTCCCATGACAACCGAGGGCACCGACCCATGGATTCGTACCTCGAACGCGGCACTGCGGTCTGGACCGAGACTCTGATCCATCTGGCCAGCCCCGCCTTCTATGCCCAGATCGGCATCGTCGGTGTCGCGCTTGCCGTCGCCTGGATGGCCGGCGGCCTGATCGCCAAGCGCGTCAAGATCTTCCGCGACAAGCCTGAACCCGGCCTGCTCTACGAGGTCCGCGTGACCATCCATGGGCTCGGCCGGCTGCTTACGCCGATATCCGCGGCCGTCGCACTCGGCATCGCGACCCCGTTGAGCGACCAGTTCCTGGGAGAGGCATGGCTGGTGCGCGCCGGACAGGGCCTGGCCTTTGTCTTCCTCGCGTTCAGCCTGGCCCGCCATTTCATCAAGAACCAGACGATCATCCTGATCGTGAAATGGATCGGCGTGCCGATCGCCGTGCTCTACATGTTCGGCTGGCTCGGCGCTGTGATCGCCCATCTCGACAGCATCTCCTTCGAGCTCGGCAACATCCGCATCACCGTCTACGCGATCCTGCGCACCTTCGTCTTCGGCGTCGTCCTGTTCTGGTTGGGCCGCGTGTCAAACACCACCGGCCAGCGGGTCATCCGCAACCAGCCGGCGCTCAACGCCGGGACCCGCGAGGTGGTCGCCAAGCTGTTCGAGATCGGCGTCTTCGCGCTGATCTTCCTGCTGCTGCTCAACGTCATGGGCATAGATCTGACGGCGCTGGCGGTGTTCGGCGGGGCGCTGGGCGTCGGACTCGGGTTCGGGCTTCAGCAGATCGCGTCGAACTTCATCTCGGGCATCATCATTCTGATCGACCGGACGATCTCCATCGGCGACTACATCGAGCTGGAGGACGGCCGGGCCGGCAAGCTGCGCGAGCTCACCATGCGCTCGGCGACCCTGGAGACCTTCGACGGCAAGGACATCATGGTCCCCAACGAGCAGTTCATCACGACGGCCTTCACCAACTGGACCCACCACAACAAGAAGCAGCGCTACCCGCTCAACTTCCAGGTCGCCTACGACACCGACCTGGAGACGCTGTTCGAGATCGTCCGCAAGGTCGTCGCCAGCCATCCGAAGGTGCTGAGCGGCGACGATGTGCCGATCGCCGAACGGCCCGACGCCGAGATCGAGGGCTTCGGCGATTCCGGCATCGACATCCTGGTCGAGTTCTGGATGGAGGACATCGACGATGGCGAGAACCGCGTCGGCGCCGATCTGCTTCTCATGATCTGGACGGCGCTGAAGGAGAACGGCATCGAGATCCCCTTCCCGCAGCGCGAAATCAAGATCCTCGGGCAGCCGCCGGCCCCCGCGCGAGCGGCACCCTCAAAGCGCCCCACCCGCAAGGCGCGCGAGGTGGCGCCGTCGCGGGCCGCCGAATGAGGATCTAGCACCGCACCCATCGCGCCATTGAGCCTCGACTCGATCGAACACAGATCAATGCGTCATCCGCATAGATGTGTTGGTGTGGGATCGATCAAGAGCCGGGAGCATCCAAGATGAATGAGTCCGTGAAGGAACTCGTCGCGGTCGGCGCTTCTGTGGCGGCCAATTGCCATCCTTGCCTGGACCATCATCTGGCCAAATGCGACGAGCTGGGTGTCCCGCGGGAAGAGGTCGCCGAAGCGGTCAAGATGGGCCTGAAGGTGAATCACGGTGCGGAAGGCGCCATTCGCCGCAAGGCCCGCGAGGTGCTGGGCGAGACGTTCGTCGAGGCGACCTAGCCGAGCGACCCGCGCCGCAGGCCGGACGGTCAGGTGACGGCACCAGCGGCACGATCGCCGTCGCCCCGCGCTGCAGCCTGGAGCGCCATAGTGGAGCCAATCATGCACGACTCGGCAGACACCATATTGAAGACCTATCTCGGCGAACGGACCGGCGAGCGCTTGCTGGCCGGTCGGACGAAGCGCGGCGAGGGCGAAACGATCCACGCCGTGATCTGGCTGTGTGACCTGCGCGATTCCACCAAGCTGTCCGAGTCGATGCCGGTGGAGGAGTTCTTCCGGGCCTTGAACGCGTTCTTCGACTGTACTGCTGCTGCCGTGCTGGAGCATGGCGGAGAGGTCTTGAGCTACGTCGGCGATGCGGTCTTCGCGATCTTCCCGATCCGCGGAACCAAGAAACCGCTGGGTGAAGCCTGCACCCTCCAAGAAGGTGCCTGCGCCGCTGCCCTGGCGGCCGCCCTGGACGCCCGGGCCCGGGTCGATGCCCTGAACACGCAGCGGCAATCCAGGGGTGAGCCGCCATTCGAATTCGGGCTCGCCCTGCACCGCGGCGACGTGATCTACGGCAATCTCGGAGTGGCACAGCGCATGCAATGCACCGTCGTCGGCGCCGCCGCCAACGAGGCGGCGCGCCTGGCCGATATGTGCAAGACCCTGGGGCACTGGGTCCTGATCTCCTCGAAGTTCCCACATTGCTTTCCGAACCGGATGAGGTCCCTGGGCCATCACGCCCTGCGCGGCGTCGACACGCCCCAGGAGATCTTCACGCTGATCGAGCAGGAGAGCTGACCCTGCACGGGAGCAGGTCACGGAGAACCGTCATGGAAAGCCTTCTCCCCGATAACATCCGGCGTTCGGTGCGCAAGACCTACAGGCGGATCGCGAGATCCGGCGACGGCTGTTGTGGTCCGTCGACGTCACCATGCTGCGGACCGAAAGCCGCGCCAACACCGCCGAACCTGCGCGAGCTCGGCTACGACGAGGCGGATATTGGGGCGGTGCCCGCGGCATGCAGCCTTGGGCTCGGATGCGGCAATCCGGTTGCCCTCGCCTCTCTCAGAGAGGGCGAGACGGTGCTCGACCTCGGTTGTGGCGCCGGCTTCGATTGCTTTCTCGCCGCGCAACGTGTCGGGCCAAATGGCCATGTCATCGGGGTCGACATGACGCCGGAGATGGTCGAACAGGCGCGCGAGAATGCCAGGCGTTCGGCGGAGTCCAATGTCGAGTTTCGCCTTGGCGAGATCGAACACCTGCCGGTGGCGGATGGCTCGGTCGATGTGATCCTGTCCAACTGCGTCATCAATCTCTCTCCCGCGAAACCCGACGTCTTCCGCGAGGCGTTCCGTGTGCTCAGGCCGGGCGGACGCCTGGCGGTCGCCGACATCGTCGCCGTTGCTCCGATGCCGGCGGCGTTGGCTCGGGACCAGGAGATGATAGCGAGCTGCATTGGCGGTGCTTCGCCGGTCGAGGACATCGAGCGGTGGCTGCGGGACGCCGGCTTCGAGGAGGTCCGCATCGCCGTCCGCGAGGAGAGCCGGGAGTTCGTCACGTGCTGCGCACCGGGACAAGGCCTGGAGAGGATCGTTGCCGCCGCCATGATCGAGGCGACCAAGCCACGCTGACGCGACAGACGGCGCCCCACCAACCGGCCCTGGTTTGATGTCGATCAGCGGACGGAGGTCTCGACTCGCCTAGGCTGGCCTTCCTGTCGAACCTGGATAAGGAGCCCGCCAATGAGGATCGCGGTCGGCATCCTGTGTCTGGTGCTGTGGCTCATCTACATCGGCCAGCTCATCTCGGTCGCCGATCTCCGGCTGGCGCAACGGTTGGGGTTGCAGGAGAAGCCCGAGGGGGTCGATCCGCTCTACGTGACCCTCGAGCGGTGGGCGGCGCGGTGGGATCTGTGGTGGATATGGACGCTGCCCGCCGCCGGGATCCTGATGCTGGCGGACCACCCGTGGTGGCCCTACGCCGCACTGATCGGCGGCGGCGCGTATGTGGATACCGGTGGGCGGGAGGCGGCGAAGGTGCTCGGGCTCAGACAGCAGTCCATCCGCACCGGGACGCCGACCGAGCAGCGGACCGGCATGATCCTGTTCGCGTCGTTCCTGGTGATCGGCGGGCTTGCGATCGTGACCGGCCTCGCCGCAGTCCTCTGATCGCCGCCGCAATGACCGCGGCGTCACGGACCGATTGACGCGAAAGGAAAACCGATGGCCGTCACCGCGTGGACCTGGCTGGTCGCCCTAACCGGCCTGCTGGTCATGGGGCTCCTCGCCGGGCTGCAATTCGCCGCCGTTCTGCGACCGCGCAGCGCCTGGGTGATCGAGACGGTCTATGGCGGGCGGCCGGATGCCACCGACCCGAAGGCCTATTTCGCGTTCAACCAGGGCTTCGCCTGGGCCGATGCGCTCTTCTGGGCGCCACTCCAGTTTGCCGGCAGCGTCGGCATGCTGCTCGGCCAGCGCTGGGGCTTCCTGCTGGCGCTGATGGCGTCGGTGCCGTTCTGGTACAGCGCCATCGTGATCTTCGTCTGGGACCGCGATCTCGGCTTCCGGCGGAACACGCTGTTCTACTGGCTCGTCGTCTGGGGCCTGTTCCCGGCGTTCGGCGTGCTGGAAGGCCTGTACTGCCTTGCCCGCCTGATGGCATAGCGCTGGTCGGCCGGCGCCCGTGTCCGGTCCGTGCGGCCGACTGACACGCGCGATTGCATTTCCCGAGAATCGGACCACTCTGTCAGGGCGATTCTGACAAGCGGAGCGGGGTCACATGGCCGAGAAGGAACCGCGAGCCGGCCCCAAGATCGCCCTGATCGGGGCGCCGACCGATGTCGGGGCCGGGCATCGCGGCGGGTCGATGGGGCCGGAGGCGCTGCGCGTCGCGGGGCTAGGCCCGGCGCTGCGCCAGATCGGGCACGCCGTGGTCGACCGCGGCGATGTGTCCGGCCCCGCCAATCCTGACTTGGCGCCGGTGGACGGGTATCGTCACCTGGACGAGGTCGCGGCCTGGTGCGAAGCGGTGCGGGACGCCGTCCACGGCGCGCTGGGCGACGGGCTGTTCCCGATCCTGATGGGCGGCGATCACTGCCTGGCGATCGGCTCGATCGCCGGGGTCGCCAAGCACTGTGCCGAGCAGGAGAAGCCGCTGATGGTGTTGTGGCTGGACGCCCACGCCGACTTCAACACGCCGGACACCTCGCCTTCGGGCAACATCCACGGCATGTCGGTGGCCGTCGCCTCAGGCTACGGGCCCGACGCGCTGACCGGTCTCGGCCACGCCACGCCGATGATCGATCCGGCCAATGTCATCCAGGTCGGCATCCGCTCGGTCGACCACATCGAGAAGCGCATGGTGGTCAAGAGCGGGCTGGAGGTGCATGACATGCGGCGGATCGACGAGATCGGCATGCGCCGGACCATGGAGCTGGTCCTCGGCCGCATCGCCAGCCTCGGCGCGCATCTGCATGTGAGCTTCGACGTCGACTTCCTCGACCCGGACATCGCCCCCGGCGTCGGCACCACGGTACGGGGCGGGCCGACCTATCGCGAGGCCCAGCTCTGCATGGAGATGATCTACGATTCCGGGCTGATGCGTTCACTGGATGTTATGGAACTCAATCCAGCCTATGACGACCGCAACCGCACGGCGGACCTGGTGGTCAATCTGGTCGAGAGCCTGTTCGGCGAGCAGATCCTCAGCCGCCACCACTAGACGCCGCACGGCGGGTCCAATTTGTTGAATTCGAAGCGAGTGACATAGCGCAGTCGACTCATGGAGTTTCCCCCACTCTCCAGTCGTCATTCCCGCGGAAGCGGGAATCCAGTCTCGCACGGCGCCTTCTGGATTACCGCTTCCGCGGGAAAGACGACGAGGAGAGGACGACCCGTCCCCGGC
>JAAUYH010009003.1_pt1 | contig 12766 bp, 9 predicted proteins | sample 7278061 | NCBI WGS metagenome assembly JAAUYH01 (sample SAMN14350203, study PRJNA611818) | marine sediment metagenome | isolation source: surface marine sediment (0.6m) | place: French Polynesia: Moorea | collected 2018-08
GATATGGTTGTACCAATCAGAAATTGCTACCACGAATAAAAACAAAGCAACCTCTGTAGTTCGGGTATCAAATACAGTAATAGTTCATAAAAGGATCACATGCTTCAAATAAGCTTAATCTTTTTAATTTGAAAAATTCTGAGTTTTGGGATCTAATAAAGCACATACTACACTGAGTCATATTGACAGCATTAGTATTGTATTAAACTATTCACAATTTTGAAACTTTCGAGTCAAAATATGATCTGATCAAGAGCATGCTCGAATCCAAACTGATTTTTTCGATTTGGTTTGAATTGTTAATTCAAGACGTCGTTCGCATTTTTTGTCCAAAACATTATTATTATTATTATCGATTCTAGAGCACGAGATTCTTTAGCTGGTACAGAATCAAGTGATGGAAAAAGCTTTCTTTTCTTTTCTAGAGGCGGTATCATAGTTCGGTACAGCTTAGGTATACATAAAATGCCCTTGTCGTATCGATAAATTCATTATATTAACGATTTCCCCCATTCCCTATTCATCTTGTTCGGCTCTGTTCACTTAATTAACAAAAAAACTAACGTTTTTGTATGGATATAATAAGATCACTGTGTAAATGGTTTAGCGGTTTCTTACGTTTCCTTTATGCGAGGTTTTCCATACAAATTTAAAAGGTACAAGTCGATTCTTATCGAGTAAATATCCACGGCCCTTTTAAACGTACTCAAACAAAGCTGAAAGATCGCGGATTGATCACAAGCCAAGAATTATGCCTCGAAAATCGATAAATTTAAATTATATTATATTTAGGCTGATTCTGCATTAGGAAGCAAAGTTTCTTGCTAGGCATCAAAGCAAATGTCAAGAAATCCGTAAATGTAGTTTTGAATCTGTCCATCCTCCCTCCGTAGAGATTACCCGATCAATCAGGACTCTACAATCGAATGTTCGTATTTTGGTCTCGACTATATCTAGGATGGCAAAAAAATACTCAAAATGGGACTGCAACAGTTCTGTTCTAATTGCAACGACTATCGGGTGTGCTTGTGTTGTTTCATGTTATGCACATTACAAAATACGGCAGGCTACGTTCAAACAGTTTTAGAAAACACTACCTAACAAAATCTATTTCCCACACACTATATCTTTCTTCAGTAGAATTCAATTCCACAGGCGATAATGATGCTCTCTGTTGATGTTGGAGTTTCAATACAAATTATCGTCGACCCGGGAGACCTAAAATACAGAATTAAAAGGGAATATATGAAGGAATTTGTACCCTTTTCGCTTGCATCATTGAAGTTGTACCTTCCCTTTCTTCAGTTATTGGTGTTTTTATTGAGGCCCAAAAGCCCCGCCTCTAAAAATTTTCCCTATGTTGGAGGTTGGATTTTTCGACTTCTGTACAAGAATCGTTTCAAAAATGCCGTTAGAATGCACAATCTGTGCGGAATAGCAAAAGCCAATGTAAAGTTTTCCGTGTACCTCTAGGTGATGCGCTGTTCGCCACAGAAGTCAACAATCGACTGGGATATGAATGTTTTGATCACGAGTTAGTATAGATATTCACTGAAACAGTTTGCCCTGTTCAGTTTCGATCTCTTTTTGGCCTAGAATTCTGTCCTGTTTCTATGGTTCCAGGGTCTGCTCGAGCTGCATCTTGTGAAAAATCTGTCGGTCATATACTCTCGGTGGTTCGTTCTGCTGCTCAAGTCGAAGCCAAGACTCTACGCATGAAGCGTTTTTATCAGCTCTTCATCACAATGTTCCTCAGATCTTGTTGACAGAACTTGCCTATCAGCCTAATTTTCTCTTCGAGATTGTAGCGTCAATTTTACGTCAAGTTGCGATAGGCAATTTCAGTGGATTAATCGGTGCTTTGATTGCATATGGAATGCTAACCAGACACAAAATGTTGACTGTCTACATTACTTCAATCTAATGCGCAACGCTTCGGATAGGAACCACAACACAACCAAGCCCAGAAGAGTAGCCGCCACTAGAAAGAGACGACAAGAAGCCCACAGCTGGGATTGCGCGACTTTAAAACACCGCCAATTTACGGAGCGCACGCCCTATTGCGTCCACTTATCCGATAGGGGAATGAACAAATAAAATCAGGGTAGAGTAGGGTCGACAAAGCAGCTACAGGGGCACCCTTGCAGAATCTCACAAAACAAAACTCTCCTCAGGTATGATCTAGCACGATCTGTGTTGCGAAGGTCCCGCGAACCCTAATTACGGATCTCTCAATAATACCACCAATAGTCAACGAATTCTAACAGTATTGTAGGCGATTTCGTTTGGCCTAAAACGCTACTTGGATATAATTCGCGGATTCCCCAGACTAATCATCGTAGCTCGCACTAAAATTATAATACTATCTTAATAATAGAAACACTAAAATATTGAAAGCAGTAAAAGGTGGACGGAACACTAAAATAGGAATCCTCTATCGGTCGGGAGTACTCCGGGACAAAATTGCCTCGAATACAATTCAGTAAGCTCTCAGTGTCACCTCCGATTCTATTCCATCCTCTCCGTCCCGCTTACCACCGGGATTTTGAGGTGCCACGTATCACATGCGTGTTTTGAACGAGCACTGTCTGCCTTAGTAAGAACTAATATGACCATGTCACGAAACGTTCTGGCAACTCCTATAGCTCAGTCATCTCTTCCATGAGTGCCGACCTCATCGCCTTCGCTTCTAGCAGCTTTTCTGTTGCTAAATTCGTGACTGCTTACCTTCTGTTCATTACCACTCAAAGAAGAAGTGCAAATTTTTGAAGATTAACTTACATATATTCTCGAAAAGCATATCCCGATTAAAATCTGATTTTTCTCTGCAGCAAAACCCCCATGGTGGTCGGAAGGACTGTAAACTCCCGGCTACCTACGACAGAGCGCATTGAGAGCACCCTGAATGTCAAAGGTTATGTGCGAAAACTGTCTAAAGTCCAGAAACGAGAATTATCGGTCAGAACTAACCGTGCGATGTAGCGAGCGGTAGAACAGGATTTCGCGTGTGCTGATTCCTACACAGGGGTTGAAGATCGGAGGACTTTCTCCGATACGAATCTGCAGTATAGGTATAGAGTGTTCCGGGCACGTCCCGTCCAAAATCTTCTTCAATCCTTTTTCCTAGGCCGCTATTTCATGTATCTGAAAATTAGTCTCTCATTGTAATCGGAATAACTCATGAATCGGTACTTTTATTTCCATTGATTAAATTATAATTATCGTAGAATCGTTATAAAGAGTTTCCTAAAATTTAAAAAAAGCGCAAATCAAGCAAACTTTCGAATCTTCATCGTCGCACTTGCGGTACACTACTAAACTAAACGTCCTACTAATAGGATTTATTCATTCTACGAGTTCCAAAAATTGATGTGGCGTATCTTATACGATGCACATATTGAATTCATTAGTTTAGAATTGCCGAACTCGAACAATTTTTTATTCAGAACGCCTAAGCCTATTATCGAGTCCTCAGTTATCCAGCTTTACGGATCTACGCAGCACTCTAGATATGCTACTTTAATCATCTGATCTTTTGGAGCCCTTCCATTTTTCTGCAATCGTGCTAAGCTTCGTCTTCGAATACAATGAATTTTTAAGCTCAGATTAGTATACATGTTCCTCTATCTTCGTGATGCACCTGATTTGTGCAATTGTTGGTTCTTTTCGGATGAAAGATGATTGGTACACTCTCGCTTATCCCTATGATTCTATGCAGTAATGATTTCACCATCAAAATCGTATTGGACGGATTATATTTTCAGGGTCGTAGCTCTTCTTATTCATCTTTGCTAGTACTTTACGTTAGTTTTGCTACCATTTACGCATATTAATATTTTACTCTACTGGATAAACCAACGCACTATAACATTTTTCTATATTCCAGCTACCGACATGAAACTTTCAACATACCCGACCCAGCCCATATCATATTCCTGCCCGTAACGAAAACTGCCTGTTATTCTCTAGTATCTGACCACTTTTCCAGAAGTACGGATTTATTGAATGTATGCACACTCATCATGTGCTACTTTTAAAGTTTTCTTGGGTTGAATGAAAACTACAAATCTAGATCATATGCAAACCAATTTGAGCCTAGCGGAGACTAGGGTGCAAGTGAAATTCCTTTCTTGCCCAGGATTACTGTTTTTCAACTCATTCGATGCCAGCAATCACTAGCAAAAGCTTTAGATTTTACAATTTAGTATTTCAATATAGAATATTGAAGTATCCGAGCTAAGTGCTCTATTTGGATTTGAGTTAAAACAACCCCACATTATTGTTCTTAACAGTTTTCTGGATTTAATCAATCAATATCATAGTCTAATCGTGTTTTCGTGTATATGAAACATGATTTAAGGTACAATGCAATAAGAAATTTTCGAAGGAATCATCTGTTTAACTCAATCAAAATGTGTTGGACAGTATTCCTTATGAAAATTTATTCACGAGTACAGTTAGTCGTAGACCTTAAGATGAATATCAGTGATCTGAAAATCTGCATCAACTGAAAATATTCAAACGAGAATACCTTTAGTTTAAAGCGATCCTTCACTCAACGGGTTCATAAGCACAACGAACCTGCTCAAAAGCTAGATTTCCGCGATTCTAACACATATCTACAGTCAAACGATAACTGAATCGCTACCTATTCACCATAAATAACAGAGATTTTTCGCAACACTCCATGTACGGTCAATTCTGGTCTTCAGTAGTATTTGACAAACGTATGTCTTAAAAAGGTACAAAAGCTAATATTTGCCAGAAAATCATTCACCAGCTCATTTCGCTATGCATATATACTCGTACATGTATAAGTAAAATTTCAAGATGAGATTAACCTAGGGAAGCTGAAAATCGTAGAGAGTGTTTTCCCTCTTAGGAAAATTGAAATGATATATAGCGCTGGAACAATGAAGTGTCTATGCGGTACACTATGAGACAGTGAGCAAATATCTGCACCTACCCTCCCACAAGTGACGGAGGTGTTTACATGAACCAAGATCACAAATCGCGTGCGGAGCTAATAATAATGTAGGCACGGAGGCAAGCTCACAAACAACAGTGGGCGCGTCCCAAGCGATAACAGAGACCATACCGGAAAGACCAGAGTGCGGAATCGTCAGAGTTTGATTATTGAAGAGATAGCTATTAAATACTTCAGCTATGAGGTCCCTAAAAACCGGGTACAGCTATAAATGGTTCCACACTAATCTATGAAGCATGGTTATACACCCTAGATAAACAGACTACTCTGAATAGTCTGTTTTCTTGGAGAAGTACCTAGAAAACTGGTACTCTTTGCCCGAGACCCGGATTTTTTCCATATTTTTTATTCTATAAAAACAAAAAATTTTTCTTGTCTACCGAAAAATAATGCTAAATTCTTGAGAAAACGATGAGCTCTACAACTCTGATTTACCCATTAAGATTATCTATGTTCGACTTACCTATTGCGTTTATTATACTGCAACATATCTTTCTCTCCCTCATAAAACAACATTTTATTCTATCGCTTGGCTACATTAATCGAGCAAACCGTATTCCATGGAGTGGGGTGTCTTTTTGCCAGAATCCAATAATCCATAGTGTCCATCTTTATGAAGAAAGCGGAATAAATTATGTTTCTGTCTCCTTGTTTCAGAAATAGCTTTAGTGCATGAATAATGACAGAACACATGCCAATTGATCTTTTTGTGAAAATCCTTTTAATTTTCTTGATAATTCTATTTTACAGCAATCAGGGAGAAAAAACTTCATTCATTGCTTCTCCTTATTCACGCCTGTATAGGTTAGTCCTATGATATCGTGTGCTCAATGTGTTTGGGTAGCTGCTCCAAGATTCGTGAGTAAGAAAAGAGAACGAAGATTTTCGGCTAGAATTCTATTAGCACTATACTAAACAACGGAACCATACTGGACTTTTCTGTGCGGACGATTTCGAAAAGGAAACGTGACCTGAACGCCGAATACGACCATTTAGATCTTCAGTAAGCCAAACAAGAATATGAAAGTTTAAACAGTCGCATGCTTGCGTTCACTAACTCGGATATAGAATCCTAGAACTCGTAAGATCTCCTTCCTCCGCTTCAGGAAATATGAGATTGGTCTGGGTAATGGATCCAGTAACAAGTCGACTTTCCAAATTTTGAATCGTCGAATAATTATTGGATCGCTTTCCGAGTAATCCCATTCCATAGCATTGTCTTTTGTATCAAGAATACTCAAGAGAATCTTACTTTCCTTCGGTTCTTTTCATGCCCTTCACGGACCGAAAAAGGCGAGGTGCAGCGTTCGGTCCTTCACGAAAGCGAATAAACTCAATCGTGGGCCTGAAGTTCTATATTAATTAGATAAGAAAGAAAACGGGTATGTAACGAGTTTACGTGCCTACAGTAGTTTTGAATACTCCATAACTAACTAATGAGTTCACCAAAATCGAGATAATACCCAGTTCTAGACTTGGTGTCTCCTCGAAGTGCCGAGCAAGTGTAGTATGTGCCAGAACGGGTCTCCATTGTCCGCTGAGAGCAGCGCGTGGGAATGCTGAAACATGTGTCAATAGTTGTTAGAATGATTTCAAGAGCAGCCTCTACTTTCGCGAGTTCTCAGCATGCATAGATTCTGGGGTGCAGGGATAGGCACTGTTGCAACGTGAGAAATATGGGGCCCTGACAGGGAAGCGGCCTGCGTTCGATCGGCTGAAGTGCCGAGCACCATTTGTAGAGAACCTTCATCTTCATCGTGGGAGTGGAAACGTTATGCTTGACGAGACCGGCGCCCTTGAGGTGATGAGATGAAGGTGAAACCGTTGAAATGTAATTTCAAAACGAGGTGTTCTATATTTCGTCGATTGTCTTCCTCAGCTGTTGCTACTTTCTGAGCGTATGTCGGAGACTGTATATATTGAGTCCGGCTTATCGAAATGAAGCGCAATCGAAAAGTGTTGCGCAAAGGAGTGTGGTCTGTAGAATTCACAGTACTGCCTATGCTAGCATGTTACTTTCTTATGCTAGGCTCAGTGAATATGATTTAAGACTGGGAATGAGTGGACATTATTTGCCCATAAATAACAGGATCGTATCAGTCCAGTTTTAGAAGTAAATATTCCTGTATTTGGCCAAGACACAAATTCGTGCATACGCGCTTGTTTACCATTATTGGTCATGGAGTTCGACAATTGCCCGCACACTGTGTAGGCCGAACAACACGTCGTGCAGCTATTACCACCTTTGGGAAAAGTAGGACATGCACACGATTTGGAGGCACGTTTAAGCGAACCTATCATAACAGACACCGCGCATGCATGTGCACGTTGTTCGCCGTTAGGACTGGCCCTTCTGGTGTATGTATTGCAACAGCAGGTCAGCAGGAGAGGCCCTATTTTTTAGATAAAATTACAGCCCTCGCAGAGCTATTTTATCACACATTACAAGTCGCACTGGCGAGTGCCGTTGTGAAATTGGTCCTCCCAACGATGTACCGTTTCTTCATTCATCTTTAAAACGGTACAGATATTGGTCCTTTCTCACTCCGTTCTACAAAGGACCACCGTTCCTAACCCCGTGTGTACCTCAACAGCTCAAGCTCGTCCCCAACGCAACCGTCGCACTTTCTTAGTATGGCAGGCAAGCGTTTCGTCACAGTAATTCTCCTCGTTCTATGTTTCATCGCGACAAATGCTGCGCCGATGGCGCAGAGTGCAGCAACAACGCCTTCGCTGCCTCGTGCTGCCGTGCGGGAAACGGTTGGTGATGCTATCAATAACGAAATTGAGTACATCGCCGATAAACTCAATATCAGTACTACGGCTGTCATCGCAATCGCGATAAGCTGTGCATTTGCTTTGATTCTGTTAGGTTGCTGTTGTATCTTCTGCTGTTGTTGTCGTCGTCGCCGGAAGTGAGCCACAATCGTTGCATGTGCTAGCAATGGGGTCACTAACTTGTAAACTACTGTAATCATCTTTTATCGCATTTTAAACCAAACTCCATTTCTGGCGACGCCTTGTGTGGAGCGCACGAAAAACTTAGTGGACTTGGCCTCCAAACAACGATATCTCAAATAATGTTGGAGTGTCGAGCTATCCGTGTTTTTCCGCGTGGCAAAAACAGTGTTAGCACTCTTGGTACAGCTGTGTCTACCAGTCCTTGATTTTCAGCCATGTTTTGAGTACAGTTGACCAGTCATGGCTAGCATTATACACTGCTACATACAGCCTGTAGTTCAGAATTTTACATAATGACCATGTGCTCGGTTTCTTGTTTAGGCTGCTCGTTGCAATGTGCTCGCAAAATGAAAGCGCAGACTTCTTTTTCCAGTATTATCGCGCCTGGCATCAAAACAATAGCCTGAGCAGAAGACACTTGAGTTTTTAATACATTCTCGGCCTGTTATTCTGATTTGCTATTTAAACAAACTTTTTCGGTACCATTGTTTTCGCTACATAGAATTCCTCTTCAATCGACCTACCGCACCATACTTGTTCGTCTTGTTCCTACTTACCTTAGGGTTTCTAGAGAACCCGAGCTGCTTTTATATACAGTACCTCGCCCTGCTCTGCACTTGCCTTCTGTACAGTACGTCACCTCAACGTTCTCGGAAATGATGAGCAAGACGCGTATCATCGTATTTTTCCTGCTTTCCGGTGCAATAGCTGGATCTGTCATTCCGTCAACATCGGGCACATCGCTGCGACCCGTTGTAGTCCGCTCGAATAAGGAAAGTGGATTTAGCAAGGAAATTGGTAAAGCTTCACGCACCTTCAAAATATCAAGATCGGCTGTCATCGCCATATTTATGTGCGTGATTGCCGTTGTGATAGCGTTTTGCTGCTGCTGCTTGTTCTACTTCTGCGGTTGTATATACTAGAAGTCGCGTTCGTCTCGAAATCCCCGAAATTGTAAAACATGACTATCTTTTTTCGTACGTTCCTCGTTTGCAACTTCGCTGCGGCTGCGAGACTCATAACCTAGTTGATAAGAGCAGTTCGGATTCTTTTCCTTGAATTGAGAAAGTACCAATTCCCATTGTTTTTTAGTACTAGCAAAAACATTGACTTCCACACCATGTAGGGCTCAACAAACGATTAGGCTGCTTGAAGATGGCTGCCTACGACCCTATGTTTTGTGGCTGAGCTTTCGACGGAGCTAGGACCTTGCACATCAGCTCTCGGTATTATGACCCGTTGACTACTTCGACTTCGAGACAGATCATTTTTTCTCTACATCATTCCGTGAAATATAGGCTGAATGTACCTGATTTGGATCTTGCCAACTCGAAATTCGCAAGTATCATGAATTCTCCACCACTTGATTGTAACACCGCTGTAAGGCTTGCTGATCACGAATGAAAGATGGTCCGATGCACTTTTATTTCTCTGATGTAGATGGTATGGCAGCTCTACACAAGGTCCAGTTTGGAGCATCTGACGTACAAATTCTTATTCTCGGGTCAATGGCGAGAATCGGTCATTTTTCAACAAGTTTCTTTGTTACATTTGAATAGACGTTTGGAATCCGATACACAATTAACGATCATCGATCATTCTAGAGGAATTTCTAATGTAGCATCAACAGATAAATCGTGATTCGAGAAGGCCATTTCGATTAAGTCATACTATTTCAACCAACTTTCATGGATGCGTTAATATGGCTGTTTCTCATGATTCGCACGCATCTTTCCTGCTGTTTCGCCCATATTAGCAGAGTACTTTGAATCGAATGCGCCTTTTTGGTGGTTCGAAACATACCCTAGCTTAGCATTGGCAGTGGCATCACGATAGCAATGCATATCAGAGCGAATGTGTTAGCATGACACTATTCAAAAAGTCAGCTTCCACGACTGCCTTCCCATCATCCTCACAACACCTCTCGCAGCAACCCGGAAAATGACTTCCTGTTACATCATGCTTGCATTCACGCTCGCGTTTTGCTTGGGTTCCGCTACCTATACGCCGAAACCGCTACGAATGAAACAGGTCCTAGTCACAACAGTCGCACGAATGACTTTCGGGGAGCAAATCATGAACGAGGTCGATAAGGCCTCACGCACCTTCAAAATAAGCAAGGCAGCTGCATTAGCTATTTTCATCGTATGCATGATCGTTGTGGTGGCGGTGTACTGTTACTGCTTTTGCTGTTGTGGAAATTCAAAAGAGGAGGTACAAAAATAGTCAGGAGGTGTGACCAAGAATTGAGAAACTAACTGGCACCATCTAACTCAACCTTCATCTCGCTCACGGTCAGAAATACACTTATCCGCAACGCTGAGTAGTGTTCGCGAGATATGTGTAAGCGGTATTTCTTGAATTTCGATTGTAATAAATGGAACCGTTTGAGAAGCTCACGGCAGCGTGTTAGCGCAATTACCCATGAATATTCGTTGGAATCCATTCTTTGGAATAAAATACACAGAAGTCATTTTCATGAGACGATAACTCGGGTTAGAAATGAGAAACAATAGAGTTCCCAAACAAGATTTATTGTATATCTACCTCTTATACATCATGCGGTGTGGAGTCTTTAGTTGTGAACGCCCTTTAATAATGGATATCTACCTGTTTTGTACAAGGTCTAATTGAAACATAAGATTTTGAAAATAGAATTACCGTTTGGTTTAACCACCAAATGCATCATTGTCTGTGAAACATGCTTGATCGTGGAGAAACAGAATTCCACCAGGCTTTTGAATCATCACTTACATGTGTGCTACACGGAAAGGTTTGAGTTAAGGCTTCGGAATCGTGGATATGTCGCCCCCAAAGCAATTTGAAGAAGTGCAGTACTTAACGCTTTCTGACCCATTTTACAATTCAAGAATCCTTAGTATTACCTACTTTTATGGAAAACAATTCAACGATTTCTAACTCACAGAAAGAATCAGAGAATAACTCATCCGGTTCCTTTAATTCCCGATTTCGTAGACCGGCCATCTAATTTCTAACAGGACATATCCTGAATGCACGAATACTTTCATTTATCTAGTAGGATATATTCATTTTGTCCTGCTCCTGACAGTAAGTGAAAAGTGAGAGTAATGCCGTGTTACTCGAAACCAATTTTGCTGACACCTCTAAATTTATAGACCCAACGTCTTTCAGATCTGCGTGGGCGGTAAGGAACAGTCTTTGACTGCTCCGCCAATCAATTTTCCACAAATCTGCAGCTTGAACTGATTCTTGGGCTTTATTCCATAGAAACTCACTTCAAGATCTATTTATTGACTGTGAGTCAATCAAAATGTTTAATAGATCCTCGAATTATCTGATCGAGCAAGTTGCACTTAAGATTAACAGTGAGTGTGAGTGAGTGTGAATGTTAAGAACATCGACTAGTGGTTACACACCTGTTGAGCTGTAGCAGCGCATGTTGATAGTCCGGAAATATCTAGAACATTGTCTAGCATTTCTTAAAAATTGGTTTGAAAGAGGTATCGTATGTGAAGTAAAGGTGAATCGGACATTCAACATTGAATGAAGGTACGAAATGAATTACTTCCTATTCGTTTGAGATTTCTTGCCAACAAGATAACTATGCAAACCGCCTAATGTTTAATGCTAGAGTAAATGATTCAGTGGGAGTTATTGAGTAGGAATATGTTTTTGCACTACCATGCGTCAGGAATGCTTGAATTTTTATTTCTACGAATGAGGTTTACTCAGCAGTTCAATCCATGAGGTTAGTCAAACTTCATTCTCATTCACTTTCACGAGTCGCCCGCAAAGCACTTCAGATGGAGCGGACACGACATTATAAAAACCCATTCAACAAAGCCTCCCTTTCATTTTGTGTTGAAATCTGTCACCTGCTGTTCTAGTGCTCGCCAACCTCCTGTTCATTGTTGCACCTTCGGTCGCTCTCTTGAACTAGTCAAATTGCCAGGAATTTTCAGCAGAGCATCAAGAACTTGATCTTACCGTCAGTTTCGAAATAAATCGAACAAGTGGTATTCACAGCACCTTGCCCTGTGTCTCACCTAATTATGAGTGTGTTGAACCTTGTCTACAGCGATTTTCTTCTCCTATTGTTTGAGTTCATTCGAATGTATGCAATGCATTTATGGTTGCCTTTCGGATACGACAACCGTTGCGCCAATCATATTCAGCCCCATTCCTTCACAGTTACAAGCACATAAATGTTCTACATTACTCCTTTCACTTTCAATCGTTATTAGACGGTAGATTTCAATAAATACGCTATCACGACCCATTCTGGAGTTCAGGGATGGATTTAACCGCCATCAGTCAGCGGCCTCTACACGCTCCCGCGCACGCGCTACATCACGCACGCCAAAACCAAACAATGTCGCCAGCCTCTAGTTACTGGTAGTAACAATCTGAAATGGTCGAATTACACTAATTGTTCCGTGTTGTTCCCGTTTACGTTTTGCCGCTTTGGACCCATTCTCAAAGAGAATGAAATAAGTGGAACTGGTTTAGGCAATGTGCAATACTTTGATTTTTTATTTCTGAGACGAATAAATACCTTTGAATCGATAGAAAGCATGATCCAGTTCTGTAGAAAAATAGATGTCACACTGAGTGAACGATTCTTGCATCATTTAGAAATTGATCGAAGAGCACCGTTTTGTAAAGTTCGTCATTGTGTCGTACATTAGTCTCTTTGAGAGTGAGCCTATGTGGAGCGTAGGAAGATTTTGTTGCCGCCTGAACGTCTCTACCAGGCTCAAACTTCAACTTATTCGAAAATGGTGCAGATTTCGATCCACTGCACCCGCGTCTTCTGCACCTCCATTGTGGCCTTCC
>JAAUYH010089873.1_pt1 | contig 12766 bp, 11 predicted proteins | sample 7278061 | NCBI WGS metagenome assembly JAAUYH01 (sample SAMN14350203, study PRJNA611818) | marine sediment metagenome | isolation source: surface marine sediment (0.6m) | place: French Polynesia: Moorea | collected 2018-08
GCGCCGCCGTCGATGCCGGCGGCCGCCTCGAGCCCGCCGGGCGGCGAAGTCGTGCCGTAGATCTCAGCGTAGCACTCGTCGATGGCCAGGACGAAGCCGTGCCGGCGCGCCAGGCCGATCAGCCGCTGCAGATACCCGATATCGGCCACCGCCCCTTGCGGATTGGAGGGGCTGCAGAAATAGAACAGCGCCGTGCGCTCCAGCAGCTCCGGAGACAGCGCATCGAGGTCGGGCAGGAAGCCGGTGTCCGCGGTGGCGTCGAGAAAGACCGGCTCGGCGCCGGTCATGACCGCCGCACCCTCATAGGCGGCATAGAACGGATTGGGCAGACAGACCGCCGGCGGCAGCCCGTCGCGGCGCGGCGAAACCGCAAGCTGCGCGACCAGGAACAGCGCCTCGCGGGTCCCGGAGACCGGGAACAGCCCCGATGCGCGGTCGACCAGACCTGCGGGCAGGCGGAACCGGCGTTCCAGCCAGCCGACCGCGGCGTCGCGGAAATCATCGGTCCCGGCGATCGGCGGGTAGCGGTTCCACAGATCGCGGTTCGCCGCCAGGGCCTCGTCGATCAGGGCCGGTGCGGCGTGCTGCGGCTCGCCGATGGACATCGCCAGCGGCTCGACCCCGGCCGGCGGGTCGATGCCGTCCAGCAGGGTCCGCAGCCGGGCGAAGGGGTAGTTCGTCAGGCGCTCCAGCCCGGAATTGATCTGCGGCGTTGCGGCCATGGTCGCGTGCGTCTGTGGTCTTAGGGACCCGGTGTCAGGCGGTCGCGATCCTATGTCCGGGCGATGGCGGAAACAAGGCCGGGCTCGGCGCCCGGTTGTGGAGCGATTCCCGGCGGTTTGCCCAGAGTCCTGCAAGGTTCGTTTAACCGGAGCGGACAAAAAGAAAGGCGAACCCTAGGGTTCGCCCAAGTCGCGGGAGGAAGTGGGCAGTGCCGCTACAGGTCTAGCACTGCCCACCGCCGGTGGCAGGAGCCGCGCGGGTCAGACCCGTTGCGACCCCTGACCGAACTCCGGATAGGCCTCCATGCCAAGCTCCGCCTTGTCGAGGCCGAGCTCTTCCTCCTCTTCGGTGACACGGATGCCGACGGTGAACTTCAGCAGCATCCACAGGGCCGTGCTGGTGACCACCATGAACACGCCGATGGCCGCGATGCCGACGACCTGAACCACGAAATCGCCGCCGCCGAAGATGGCAACCGCCAGCGTGCCCCAGATCCCGGCCACCAGGTGGGCGGAGATGGCGCCGACGACGTCGTCGATCTTCAGCTTGTCGATCAGCGGCACCGCGATCACCACCAGGACACCACCGATCGCGCCGATGATGATCGACAGCAAGTGGTTGCTCAGGTCAGGCCCGGCGGTGATCGCCACCAAGCCGGCGATGGCGCCGTTCAGGGCGAAGGTCAGATCCATCTTCTTGAACATGATCTGGCTGAGCCCCATTGCCGCCACCACGCCGCCGGCTGCCGCCAGGTTGGTGTTGACGTAGACGATCGCCATTGCCGAGGCATCGGCCGCGGAACCAAGTGCAAGCTGGGAACCGCCGTTGAAGCCGAACCAGCCGAGCCACAGGATGAACGTCCCCAGGGTCGCCAGCGGCAGGTTGGCGCCCGGCATCGGATGGACCGCGCCTGTGGCGCTGAACTTGCCTTTACGGGCGCCCAGGATGAAGGCGCCGGTCAGGGCGCACCAGCCGCCGACCGAATGCACGATGGTCGAGCCGGCGAAATCGCTGAAGCCCATTTCCGACAGCCAGCCGCCGCCCCAGGTCCAGGAGCCCTGGACCGGGTACAGGATGCCGCTCAGCACCACCACGAAGGCCATGAAGGGCCACACCTTGATCCGCTCGGCCAGCGTGCCCGATACGATCGAGGCGGCGGTTGCCACGAACACCATCTGGAAGAACCAGTCTGACATCGAGGAATAGGCGCTCTCGCCGACCAAGGAGGCGGTCGCGGCAGCAATGGCGGCCGCATCGGGTTCGTCGGCGCCAACCAAGTCCAGCAGGGCGAGCTCGGCCTCGGCGGGGTTGTAGAGCAGCGACAGCGTGCCGATGTAGCCGCCGTCGACGCCGGTGTACATCAGGTCGTAGCCGATCAGGTAGTACATGATGCCGGCGATCGAGTAGAGCGCGATGTTCTTCAGGCAGATCGCCGCCGTGTTCTTGGTGCGCACCAGACCGGATTCCAGCATCGCGAAGCCGGCCGCCATCCACATCACCAGGAAACCGCTCACCAGGAAGGCGAAGGTGTTGAAGACGAAGGCCGTCTCCGCCGAAACACCGACCTCCTGGGCCATTGCCGGCCCGGCTGTCATCACCGACGCCGCCAGCGCCGCGCCGGCGAGGCCGAGTGCCCGTGTCGAAAGTCTCTTACTCATTGCTACAGCGCCTCCGCGTTGGTCTCTCCCGTCCGGATCCGCACAGCGGTCGGAACGTCCAGTACAAAAATCTTGCCGTCGCCGATGCGACCGGTATTGGCCGATTTCTGGATCGCCTCCACGACCCGCTCGACCATGTCGTCGGTCACCACGACCTCGATCTTCACCTTCGGCAGAAAGCTCACCGAGTACTCCGCGCCGCGGTAGATCTCGGTCTGTCCCTTCTGCCGTCCGAATCCCTTGACCTCGCCGACCGTCAAGCCCTGCAGGCCGAGGGCGGTCAGAGACTCGCGCACCTCGTCCAGCTTGAAGGGCTTGATGATGGCCATCACCAGCTTCATGTCCTGTCCCCTGCCTGTTTCGGCCGCCTGGAAATTCGGCAAGCGAATTCCTTCGCCCCTGCGGCGAACCCGCCCATCCTCTTCAAGTTCCGTGCCGGCTTTTCGGCTGGGCAAAAAACTTTTTGGATTCAATGCATTGTCAGAGGGGGCCTCGAACCATCGCCTATTTCGCAAGCGCAGCATTGCCTAACAATTAGGCATTGCCTATTTCTTGATCAGTTCGCTGCGGCGGACCGGGCTGGACAAGCGCGGCGCGGCGACCGATGTTCCGTCCATGGCAAAACAACCGCGCAAGAAATCGGCCATGGCGCCGCTGGACACCGAGATCGTGGTGGTCGGCGGGGGCGCCGCCGGCCTCACCCTGGCCGCCGCTCTGGGCACCGCCGGCCTGTCGACCATCGTGATCGACCGGGCGCCGCCGGCGGTCCGCGCCGCGCCGGGCGAGGGCGACCGCACCACGGCCCTGACCTATGGCTCGATCCGGGTGCTGCAGGGCATCGGCGCCTGGCCGCGGGTGGAACCGAGCGCGGCCGCGATCACCGGGCTGCACATCGCCGACAACTGGTCGCCGCTGGTGCTGCAGGTGGATCCGGCCGATATCGGCGACCATCCCTATGGCTACAACGTGGACAATGGCGACCTCAGGGCCGGCCTGCTGGAGCGCCTGGAGGAACTGCCCTCGGTCACCCATCTGGCGCCGGCCCCGGTCGTTGGATTCGACCGCGAGGGCGGACGGATCGCGGTGCATCTCGAGGATGGCCGGTCGGTGCGGGCGTCGCTGCTGGTCGGCGCCGATGGCCGGCAGTCGCCGACCCGGGCCTGGTCCGGCATCCGCACCCGGCATTGGCAGTACGACCAGACCGCCATCGCCTGCGTCGTCGCCCATGACCGGCCGCACCGCAACGTGGCGGTCGAGCACGTCATGCCTTCCGGCCCCTTCGCCCTGGTGCCGATGCCCGACCTGCCGGACGGCCGGCACCGCTCCGCCATCATCTGGTGCGAGCGCCGGCGGGACGCGCCGCTCTATCTCGACCTGCCGCAGCCGGCCTTCGACGCCGAGCTGCAGCGCCGCTGCGGCAACCGGCTCGGCACCGTCAACCAGGTCGGCAGGCGCTTCGCCTATCCGCTGTCGGGCCTGCATGCCCGCCGCTATGTCGGCGACCGCCTGGCACTGATGGGCGAGGCGGCGCACGCGGTGCATCCGATCGCGGCGCAGGGGCTGAACCTGAGCATGCGCGACGCCGCCGCGCTGGCCGAGGTGGTGGCCGATGCCCGCCGGCTCGGTCTGGATATCGGCGATGCCGGTCTGCTGCGCCGCTACGAGCGCTGGCGCCGGGTCGACGTGATGACCACGATCGCCAGCACGGACGGCTTCTACCGCCTGTTCGCCAACTCGGTGCCGCCGCTCAAGGCGGCCCGCGACATCGGCCTGGCGGTGCTGAACCGGCTGCCCGGCGTCAAGCGCCGCATCTTCCACGACGCCATGGGGCTTTCGGGCACCGTGCCGCGCTTGGTCAAGGGCGAGGCGCTGTAGCGTAGGGCGGTCACTCCGGGTGCCGTTGACGGGACCTTAAGCGTCGCCGTGGTTCCCTCCGGGCAGGTGCTCGGAGGGGGCGATGGGGACTTCCGATCAGTCCTGGCTCTGGCCGGGAGAGCAGATCATCTATTGGGCGCGCCAGGGCTGCCGCCAGCCCGTGATGCTCGCGCTGGTCGCCGGCGCCACGGCTACGGTCTTCGCCGCGGCCTACGACCTCTACGACGGCGACAGCGGACCGGAAGACATATTGGTCGGCGCCGTCATTACCGGGATCGCCGTCGGCATTCCGCAGTTCCTGGCCAGTTATCGGCGCTTCGAGCTGGTTCTGACCAGCCATCGCATCTTCTACCGGACCGGCCTGCTGTGGCGGACGATGGGGGAATTCACCGTCTCGGACATCACCGACATCAAGGGTTCGAAGGCCGGGGATCACCCGTTCGAGCTCAAGCTGGCCGGCGGCGGGTCGCTGAACGTCAACGACCTGCCGGATCTCGGTCGGCTGCGAGAGACGCTGGCGAAGGCGGTCGGGCTGGGCTAGTCGGACGCGCCTTCGGCGGTTGCGCTCCAGGCAGGTTCGTTGGCGCCGGTCCCAGGGATGACCGGCGACGCCAGGGGATACTCCGCCAGCGCCTCGTAGCTCGCGCCGTCGCGGTTGAGGTGGCTGCGGAACAGCACGAAGCGGTCGACCGGGAACGGCGCGTTGGCGAGAAAGGCGTTGTCGGACAGCCAGCGATGCACCCGGTCGCGGCGACCGTTCTTCAGCCGGGCCAGGGTGACATGCGGCTTGAACTTGCGGTCGTCCGCCGTCAGACCGGCGGCGACCACGGCGCGGTCGACCTTGTCTCGCAGGTGCTGCAGCGCGTCGCAGCGCGCCACGCCGGCCCACAGCGTGGTCGGGCTGCGGTCGGGGCCGAAGCTGCCGACATCGGCGATCCTCAGGTCGAAGCCTGACGCCGTGATCCGGCCGAGCTGGGCGTCGAGATCGGCGGCCGCATGCTCATCGACCTCGCCGATGAAGCGCAGGCTCAGATGCAGGTTCTCCGGCCGCACCCAGCGCGCACCGGGCACCCCGCCCTGCACCAGGGCCAGCCGCTCCCGGACCGGGCCGGGGATCTCCAGGGCAACGAACAGGCGAGGCATGGCATTCCACTAGGGGCACGGGTTCGGGTTGTCGGCATGGACCGCGTCGATCTCGTCGAGCACGGCCTGTGGCAGGGTCACGTCCATGGCCCCGATTGCGGTCTGCAACTGTGTCATGGTCGTGGCACCCACGATGGCGGCGGTGGTGAAGGGTCGGGACAACACGAAGGCGACCGCCATCTGGCAGGGATCGAGCCCGTGCGACCGGGCGACGGCGACGTAGCGGGCGATGGCCGCCTCGCCGCGCAAATTGTCGTAGCGGCTCTTCTGTTGGAAGACCGCCTTGCGGCTGCCGTCCGGCAGGGCCCCGTTGAGATACTTGCCCGACAACCACCCGGCGGCCTGCGGCGCATAGGCCAGCAGCCCGCAATCCTCGCGCATGGCCGGTTCGGCCAGCCCGACCTCGAAGATGCGGTTCACCAGGCTGTAGGGGTTCTGCACCGAGGCCATGCGCGGAAGGCCGCGGGTCTCCGACAGCTTGAGGAACTCCATGACGCCCCAGGGCGTCTCGTTGGAGAGGCCGACATGGCGCACTTTGCCGGACTTCACCAGGCCGTCGAGCGCCTCCAGGGTCTCCTCCGGCGGGACCATGTCCTCGTCGGATTTGTGCACGAAGCCGAGCCGCCCGAAGAAGTTGGTGTTCCGGTTCGGCCAATGCAGCTGGTAGAGGTCGACATAGTCGGTCTGCAGGCGGGTCAGGCTGGCATCGATGGCGGCGTTGATGTTCTTCGCGTCCAGGCGCGAGTGGCCGTCGCGCACGAAGGGGCGGTCCGACGGGCCGCTCACCTTGGTGGCCAGGATCACCTTGTCGCGGTTCTTCCGGGCGGCAAGCCAGGTGCCGATGTATTGCTCGGTCTTGCCGTATCGCTCGGCGGAGACCGGCACCGCGTACATTTCCGCCGTATCGACGAAATTGACGCCCCGGTCGAGGGCGTAGTCGAGCTGCTCGTGCGCCTCGGCCTCGCTGTTCTGGTTGCCCCAGGTCATGGTACCGAGGCAAATGGCGCTGACATCGAGGCCGGTGCGGCCGAGGGGTCGGTACTGCATCGGTGCTCCGCGCGTTACGGTGTGTTGGCCGGCCGGCGATCCGGCGGAAGGGCCGGACGGTATAGCGGCAATTCGCCGGTGGCGAAAGGGAAGGGTCTCAACCCTGCGGCGCGAGACCGGCGGATTCGATCAGCGCGATCACCGATGGCAGCATGTTCTCGACGATCACCGCCACGCCGGCGCCGTTGGGATGGATGCCGTCGGCCTGGTTCAGCGACGTCACCGCGGCCACGCCCTCCAGGAAGAACGGATAGAGTGGCACCGCGTAGGTCTCGGCCAGTTCCGGATAGAGGGCGTTGAACACCTCGCCGTATTCGCGGCCCAGATTGGGCGGGGCGTACATGCCGGCGAGCAGGGTCGGCATGCCGCGTTCCGACAGCTTCTCCAGGATCGCCGCCAGGTTGCGGCGGGTGTCGCGCGGGTCGATGCCACGCAGCCCGTCATTGGCGCCGAGCCCCAGCAGCACCAGGTCCGGCTCGTCCGACAGCGCCCAGTCGAGCCGCGCCAGGCCGCCGGCGGTGGTGTCGCCGCTGACCCCGGCATTGATGACCGCGACCTCGTAGCCGCGGTCGCGCAGCGCCGCTTCCAGCTGCACCGGGAAGGACTGGTCGGTCGGCAGCCCGTATCCCGCGGTCAGGCTGTCGCCGAGTGCCAGCAGCCGGATCGGCTCCGCGGCGGCGGCCGGAAGCGCAAGAAGAAGCAGCGCTGCGAGCCCGGCCGCAAGCCGGCTGACACAATTGGTTACAAGGGTTTTGTTGACATGGTACGCCATTGCGCCATCTACGCTTGGTGCCAGGAACAGTTGCCAGAGGACCATGACGTGCCCGATATCGCCGGTGACCGTGATCCCATCATCGTCCTGAAGGACGTCCACCTAGAATTGGAGAGCGCGGCCGGGCCGGTCAATATCCTGCGTGGAATCGACCTGCATGTCGGGCGCGGAGAGCGGGTCAGCGTGGTCGGCCCGTCCGGCTCGGGCAAGTCGACGATGATGATGATCATCGGCGGGCTGGAGCGGCCCTCCTCCGGCGGCACCGTCGTCGCCGGCCATGACCTTGCGGCGCTGGACGAGGACGCGCTGGCCCTGTTCCGCCGCGACCATGTCGGCATCGTGTTCCAGAACTTCCACCTGGTTCCGACCATGACGGCGCTGGAGAACGTAGCGATCCCGCTGGAATTCGCCGGCCGCAAGGACGCCTTCGAACGGGCCGAGGAGGGCTTGACGGCGGTCGGGCTCGGCCATCGGTTGACGCACTATCCCGGCCAGCTGTCCGGCGGCGAGCAGCAGCGCGTGGCCATGGCCCGCGCCTTCGCCGCCGAGCCCTCGCTGATCCTGGCCGACGAGCCGACCGGCAATCTGGACGGTCATACCGGCGAGCAGGTGATCGACCTGATGTTCGCGCTGTCGCGGGACAAGGGCGCGACGCTGCTGCTGATCACCCATGACCCGGCGCTGGCGGATCGCTGCGACCGGCAGATCCGGCTGGTCGACGGGCTGATCGTCGATCACGGCAGCCCGGCCAACGCCGCGGTGGCGGCCAGCTGATGGCTTGGCCGGTCCCCGTCCGCCTGGCCCGGCGCGAGCTGCGCGGCGGCCTTGGCGGCTTCCGCATCTTCCTGGCCTGCCTGACCCTGGGCGTGGCGGCGATCGCCACGGTGCAGTCGGTGTCCAGCGGCGTCATGGAGGGGTTGCGCAATGACGGCCAGTCCATCCTTGGCGGCGACATCTCCATTCGCCGAATCTATCGCCCGGCCGAAGGGCCGGAGCTGGCGCATTTCCTGGCGACGGCCGATTTCTCGGCCAACTCCGAGATGCGGGTCATGGCGCGGACCGACGGTGACGACTCCACCCTGGTCGAGCTGAAATCGGTCGATGGCGCCTATCCCCTCTATGGCGAGATGCGGCTGGTCGGCGGCGGAACCCTGGCCGATGCGCTGGCCCTGCGCGGCGGCGTCTGGGGCGCTGCGATCGAGGAGACGCTGCTGACCCGTCTGGCGGTGGATATCGGCGACCGCATCCGCGTCGGCGACGCGTCGCTGGAGGTCCGCGCGGTCATCGAGCACGAGCCCGACCGGGTCGCCGGCGGGTTCAGTCTCGGGCCCCGGGTGATGGTGACGCCTGAGGCGCTGGCGGAGACCGCGCTGGTCACCGAAGGCAGCCAGATCTACTACTACATGAACCTGCGGTTGGCGGATCGCGGCGACGTGCCGGCCTATGTCGCCGATCTGCGCGAGCGGTTTCCCGACGCCGGCTGGCGCATCCGCGACTACACCGACGCCGCCCCGTCGTTGGAACGTATGGTCCGGCGGCTGACGCAGTTCCTGACCCTGGTCGGCCTCACCGCCCTCCTGGTCGGCGGGGTCGGAGTCGGCAACGCGGTCAAATCCTATCTCGACAGCCGCATCGCCACGATCGCGACGCTGAAATGCCTGGGCGGCAGCGGCCGTCTCGTCTTCCAGACCTATCTGACCCAGATCCTGATCCTGTCCGCCGTGGGCATCACGCTGGGGCTTGCGATCGGGGCCGCCGCGCCCCTGGTGGTCAACCAGATCGTCTCCGACCTGCTGGCGGTTTCGGCCCGGGTCGGCCTCTATCCGGTCGCCCTGGCCACGGCGGCGGCCTTCGGGGTGCTCACCGCGCTCACATTCTCGCTGTGGCCGCTGGCCCGCGCGCGCGACATCTCCGCCGCCGATCTGTTCCGCGACGTGGTGGCGCCATCCCATCGCTGGCCGCGCATGCCCTTCGTGATCGCCACCGCCGTGTCGGCGCTGGCCCTGGCCGGGCTTGCCATCGCGACCGCGGAGGAACGCCTGTTCGCCATCTGGTTCGTGATCGGCGCCGCCGCCACCATCCTGCTGTTCCGGCTGGCCTCGGGGCTGGTCATCGCCGGCGCAAGGCGGCTCGGCCGACCCAGGCAGCCGGGCCTGCGGCTGGCGCTCGCCAATCTCTGCCGCCCCGGGGCGCCGACTTCCAGCGTCGTCCTGTCCCTTGGCCTGGGACTGACCGTGCTGGTCACCATCGCGCTGATCGAAGGCAACATGTCACGGCAGATCACCGAAAGCCTGCCGGACGAGGCGCCGGCCTTCTTCTTCGTCGACATCCAGCGCGACCAGATGGCGCCGTTCACCGACATGGTCACCGGCATGGACGGCACCGGCAACCTCGACCGGGTGCCGTCGCTGCGCGGGCGCATCGTCGAGATCAACGGCCGGCCGGCGCATGAGATGCTGGTCAATTTCGACCACGCCTGGATCCTGCGCGGCGACCGCGGCCTCACCTTCGCCGCCGAGGCGCGGCCGGAGCACAACGTGGTCGAGGGCGAATGGTGGCCGGCGGACTATGCCGGGCCGCCGCTGGTCTCGATCTACCGCGACGTCGCCTCGGCGTTCGGCATCGGCATCGGCGACCGCATCGCCGTCAACGTGCTGGGCCGCGATATTGAAGCGGAAGTGGCGAATGTCCGGGAAATCGACTGGGGAACCATGGAGATCAACTTCGTGCTGGTCTTCTCGCCCGCTCCGATGAATGCCGCGCCGCACACCTACCTGGCCACCATCCAGGCCGATGACGCGGTCGAAGGGCAGGTGCAGCGCGCCGTGACGCGTCAGTTCCCGAACGTGACCACGGTCCGCATCAAGGACGCGCTGGAGATGGTCAACGACATCCTGCGCAAGATCGGCACGGCGGTGCGGGCGACGGCCGGGATCACCCTGGTCGCCGGCACCCTGGTGCTGGCCGGGGCGATCGCCGCCGGACACCGGCGCCGGGTCTACGATTCCGTCGTCCTGAAGGTGCTGGGGGCGACCCGGTCGACGGTGCTGCGGGCCTTCCTGATCGAATACGGGCTGCTGGGGTTGATCACCGCCGGCATCGCCGCCGTGATCGGCTCGATCGCCGCCTGGGCGGTGCTGAAATGGGTCATGGAGGCCGACTGGATCTTCATCCCCGAGGCGGTGGTCCTGACCACGGTGCTGTGCACCGCCGTCACCATCGCCTTCGGGTTCTTCGGGACCTGGCGGGCGCTGAGCCAGAAGGCGGCGCCGCTGTTGCGCAACGAATAAGCGAGCGGAGTCATCGAGACCTAACCTTGCGGGGTGATCATTAAGGCCGAATTCGGTTGACCTGACCCGGCAGAGCGCCAATATCACCGGTGCATTTTCGATTTCACGGGTGAGGAGCACCATGGCATTCGATCCGCGAGACCGCGCCGCCGCTTACGGTGGTGCGCAGGCCGTAGACCGGGCCGAGATTGACGAGGGCCTGCGGCAGTACATGCTGCGCGTCTACAACTACATGACGATGGGTCTCGTGGTGAGCGGGCTCGTTGCCTGGTCCGTCGTCAACGTCCCGGCCGTCACCAACATCTTCTACGTCACCCAGGGCAACCTGATCATCGGCCTGACCGGGCTTGGTCAGCTGGCCATGTGGGCGCCGCTGGTGATGCTCATCGGGGCGATGTTCCTGATGCGATCGCCGAGCGCGGCGACGGCACAGGGCTTCTACTGGGCCTTCGTGGCGATCAACGGCATCGGCCTGTCGATCCTGATGGTGGTCTATACCGGCGAGAGCCTGGTGAAGACCTTCTTCATCACCGCCGGCGCCTTCGCGGGCCTCAGCCTGTGGGGCTACACCACGAGAAAGAACCTCTCGGGCTTCGGCAGCTTCCTGATCATGGGCCTGATCGGACTGATCATCGCCAGCGTCGTGAACATCTTCCTGGCCAGCCCGATGATGCAGTTCGTCATCGCCGCGGCCGGGGTGCTGATCTTCTCGGGCCTCACCTCGTACTACACGCAGCAGATCAAGCTGTCGTATTCCGAGGCGATGAGCCGCGACGAGCAGACGGTGACGGCAGTGTTCGGGGCGCTCAGCCTGTACATCGCCTTCCTGAACCTGCTGCAGTTCCTGCTCATGTTCCTGGGCAATCGCGAATAGGCCTTCCGGACCGGCAGGTCCGAAGGGACGAGCCGCCCGGCGGGAGACCGCCGGGCGGTTTTCGTATGGTGCAGGGCATTCGCGGTCCCGATCGCTAGCGCCTGGACTCGTCCCGCCCGGTTCCGGCAGGCTTGAGGCATGTTCAGGCGATTGTCACGGGATCGGGCGTTCGTTGCCGCCCTGGCGCTGTTCGTCGTGCTGGCCGGCCATCTCATCGCGCAGGCCACCGGCGGCACCGACGGTGACCGGCAGGCGACGGCGGTCGATTTCTCGCCCGAATGTCGCGCCAAGGCGACGTCGCTGCTGAACGACAAGCAGATCCTGCCCGAGGCGCCGGAGACCTTCCTGCGGTCGGTCGATCTGGCGCCGGGCCGGCCGGGGACGGTCGAGCCCGGGTTGGTCATCGCCACGGCGGAGCCGCGCCAGGCGATTTCCGACGGGGATTTCGAGGCGGCGCTCGCGGATTGGAACGGCCAGCCGCCCTCGGTGCGGCTGGATGCGATCGACCGCTACATCACCGGCCTCGAGCAGGACACCGGTTTCCTGCAGGCATACGGTGCCTCCGAGCGGTCGCGGCCGGTGGTCGACGCGCTCTCCGGACTGGCCCCGGAACAGGCCTTCACCCTCCACGTCCGGCGCGGAGCCCTGCGGGAACGGGCCGGCGCCAGCCGGGCGGCCGTCGAGGCCTATCGGACGGCATTGCTGCTCGAGCCGGCCGGGGCGGCGACGGATGAACGGGTCTTCGTGCGTTGGCGCACTGCGGCGCTGCTGCAGGGTCAGACGAAAGCCGCCGCGACTGACGCGCTCGCGGAGGCCGCCGGACTGATGAACGCTCAGATGGCTCTGCCGGACTGCCTCACGGAGCGGCGCGCCTCGCTGGTGTGGGCGCTGTCCCGGCTCTACGAGGAGTTGGGGCTGGAGCAGGAGGCCGACGCCGTGCGCGATGGGCTGGCGCTGCGGCACCAGGCGCGCTGGCGGGCCGACCCACGCTGACGCGGCGGTTCAGGCGCACCGTCCGCCGTCGATCTCCAGCGCCGCGCCGGTGATGAAGGCCGCCTCGTCGGAGGCCAGGTAGACCGCGGCGCCGGCGACATCGGCCGGCGTGCTCATGCGGCCGAGCGGGATGGTGGCGACGAACTGCGCCCGCTTCTCCGGGGTGTCGCCGCCCATGAAGGTGCCGGCCAGCGGCGTGTCGCCGAGCACCGGGCACAGCGCATTGACGCGGATGTTCTGGGGCGCCAGTTCCACGGCCATCGACTTGCTGGCGATGACCACGGCGCCCTTCGAGGCGTTGTACCAGGTGAGGCCGGGCCGGGGCCTCAGCGCCGCGGTGGATGCGGTGTTGATCACCGAGCCGCCGCCGCGCGCCGCCAAGAGCGGGACC
>JAAUYH010117050.1_pt1 | contig 12766 bp, 7 predicted proteins | sample 7278061 | NCBI WGS metagenome assembly JAAUYH01 (sample SAMN14350203, study PRJNA611818) | marine sediment metagenome | isolation source: surface marine sediment (0.6m) | place: French Polynesia: Moorea | collected 2018-08
ATTCTGAATCAATATTTTTTTTAGCAAATTAATAGCATTTTTTTGACAGTTATTTAATAAAAAATTGGGTTGGTTTTTAGGCAATTAAAATTACCCGTGATCAGGAAAATCTTAAATACTTTTTATCTAAAGTCTTACTATTAATATTTTTTTGTATTTTTTTACGTTCTATATTTGAGGAAAAGATATTTTCTTCTATTCTCTTATTTTATAATTAATGAAAGTGATGTTTCTCCTGATTATTCCAACCAAAACTTATCTTCTTAACTTGCTGCAATAATCAATTAATTTTTCTCTTGCTGTTCTCGTACTTTTTCAACAAACTCTATATACTTGACGTTGTTGTTATGACTAATTACGCTAGACGGATAATAATAACCTAGATTCATTAGTTTGCTTGAGTTGGTCTTGAAATTCCAAGCCTCAAATCTTGAAGGAGTAACCTTAAAGGAGTAACCTATGAGCCAAAGTCAGACGATTATCAAATCGGTTGATTGCGAGACTGTCTCTCAAACCTTCTACGATGCTGTCATCATAGGATCGGGAGTGGCTGGAGCCATTGTGACCAAACAATTGAGTGAACAGGGGAAGACCGTTTTAATCATTGAGGCTGGGACCAGTAAGAATTTAACCCTTGCTGGCTTTCAAAGTCACCTTGAAACCTTCTACGGTGCTGTGGACAAGAACTCCAACTCTCCGTATCCCAAAAATCCCAATGCTCTTAGCCCCACTGATGGTGCTAATAAGTATTTTGAAGAGCAAGGCCCCCTTCCCCTTAGCGGTTCCTATACAAGGGTCACGGGTGGGACAACCATGCACTGGGAAGGGAAAACCATACGGATGTTACCTGACGATTTCAAATTACGCACTAAGTATGGACAAGGTCTTGACTGGCCGATTAGCTATGAAGATCTTCAACCCTACTACCGCAAAGCGGAGTATGAGATGGGGGTTTCAGGAGACACAGAAGAACAAAAAAGTCTAGGTGTTCCCTTTATGGATGGCTATGTCCTGCCCATGCGAGAGCTTCCCCGTTCTTACTTAGATGAGAAAGTGAGTGAGGGACTTCGTGGGGCTACAGTTGAACTCAATGGCGAGACCATTAGCTTAGAACTCAGTACTTTCCCCCAGGGTCGCAATAGTATACCTCACCCTGATTACAAAAGACCTGGTTACAAAAATGATGAGTTGCGTCCCCATAACTTCGTTCCCAATGGAGTTGCCAGTGTCAATCCTGTTGAGTATGGAGAACGGTGCCAAGGAAACGCTAACTGTGTACCCATCTGTCCGGTTCAAGCGAAGTATGATGCCCGAAAAACCCTAAATACAATAGCCTTTCCTGAGCGCGTGCATTTTCTTCCCCAGGCTGTAGCCTATAAGGTTGAAGTTGGAGACAATGGTCGTGTCACCGGTATTCGCTTTAAGCACTATCACGATCAGAACTCTTCTGAGCATATCGATGGAGTTGCCAAGGGGACTTTATTTGTCTTAGCGGCCAATGCAGTGGAAAATGCCAAGCTGATGCTTGCTTCTGAACTGCCTAACATCAATCCGCTGCTGGGCCGCCATCTGATGGATCACCCCTACCTCTTAGCTTGGGCCTTGATGCCGGAAGTGACTGGTACTCTGCGAGGTCCTCAGGTTACATCAGGAATCAGCCACTTTCGTCAAGGTGCTTTTCGTCACAATCAATCCGTATTCGCTATGTCTATTCATAATGATGGTTGGGGTTGGTCAGGTACGGGTGCCACTGATGTGGTAAAAGATGCTGTTGAGGAAAATATGTATGGCTCTGAACTCCGCCAGGAATTGATCAGGAAGATTTCACAGCAGTTACTGGTAGACTTCATGTGTGAATTACCCGCCGATCCTAGTAACCGAGTCACCATCAATCCCCAATATAAGGATCAACTCGGTATTCCTCGTACGGTCATTCACTTTAACATCCCTGATTACGCCAAAAACGCCATCGTTTTCGCCCGAAACCTCTCTCGTACCATCTTCGAGCGTTTGGGAGCCCAAGATTATACCGAATACAATGACGATGATCCTGCCTATTTTGAGTATCAGGGTCAAGGCTATTGGACTCGAGGAGGAAACCACTTTGCGGGAACTCACGTGATGGGAACGACTCCAAACAACTCGGTTGTTAATGAGAATCTGCGTTCTTGGGAGCATGAGAATCTCTACCTAGTCGGTGCAGGAAGTATGCCTTCCATTGGCAGTTCCAATACCACATTGACTCTCGCTGCGCTGAGTTTTAAAGCTTCTGAGCAGATGCTTAAGGAGTTGAAAACTTAGGATGTGATGCCTCCCAACGCTAAATCAAAGATTATAGCGGTGGAAAGGGGCTTCATTATATCCAGGATATGAATATCAAGTTAATCAACTTTGTTTAAAAGCCCCTTCCACGGCTTCCTACCTCGCAATAAGAAATTACTGCTTCATCCGTCGTCCCTAGAACTATGCTTTGTACATTCGTTCCCCGTTGCCGATACGTCCACAGTCAGACGGACATCACGAGCTGCCGAGGAAACCTCGGCAGACGTGTCCTCCACTACCCAGGCAACCTTTCTGGGCTGTTTCCTTCTACAAAAGAAGACTTAGTTGATACGGTCAAAATTTTACCTAGCCACCGAATTCGGTTTTCAAATCTTGCTTTCTGGCTAGAACCATATATTTTGAGTTTTCATGGTGCAGGACTTGTTCCAAGACTCTGGGAGTTCCAATGGTTTCCACAGCTTGCGGGTAGTGACACCAAGAATCTTATACAACGCCCAAACCCCTAAGTTAAAACAACAAAGCGCACTGATTCCACAACCCTTGAAAATATTACCAGCAGAGGTATTATTGATGACTGATACTTTAGAGTTGATTACAACGGTTGAAGAACTGCATTACTATCTGATTCAGGGCATGATGATAGAACACGCAACCCTTCCCCCTTATTTGACGGCCCTTTACTCCCTCAAACCAGGATCTAATCTAGAAGCTTTCCACATTATTCGCACCATTGCTGTGGAAGAAATGCTCCATCTAACTCTAGTAGCCAATGTGTTTAATGCCGTTGGGGGAAACATCGAAGGCGTTTTGACCAACCCTGACTTTGTTCCTACCTATCCCACTGTATTGCCCACACGGCCCAAACCCGAAGACGCGTTCGACGTTCACTTGAAGAAGTTTTGCCCAGAAACAGTAGAGACGTTTCTCAACATTGAACGTGCTAAGCATGTGGATGAAAAGAACCCATTAGTAGCATCTCGACCGGCGCAAATAGCCAAGCACAAAGTTTTGAAATTTCTTGGGAAAGAAGACGACCTGAGGTACTACAGCATTGGAGCGTTCTATACAGAGGTCATCCGTGGCTTAAAGGCACTCGATAAAAAGTATAAGGAAGAGGGTAAGAATCTATTCATTGGTGATCCTAAGAAGCAAATTACCCCTGAATATTATTATGACGGTGCAGGAGATATCGTCATAGTGACAGATCTTGATTCTGCCATCAAGGCCTTATACGTCATTCAAACCCAAGGTGAGGGGTCTGGAAGCGAAACGATCTATGATTCTGAAAAGGAACTTTGCCATTACTATCATTTCCAACAACTACTGTTGGGTAAATACTATGTGATAGATCGGGAAAATCCACGAAATTCGGATCTGCCCGATAATCCCACCGGTGAAGAGTTTACCGTGGATTGGGACGCTGTTTACCCCGTCATGGAAGATATTACCCTGAGTAAGCTGAGCAATTATTGTGAGCCAGATTCAGAGTTATATACTCACGCCTTGGAGTTCCAGCAAGCTTACAGTAACTTCCTCGCAAAGATTGAATATTCCTTTAATGGTCATCCTGAGCAGTTGCTTCCTGCGGTGGGGAGTATGTTCCGACTCAAGGAGTTGGCTAATAGTCTGATTCGTAACCCCATTCCAGGGTCGGATGGCAAGAATGCTGGTCCGATTTATAAGTTTGAGTAAAAAACACAAGTGGGAAGTCCAATTTGTCAAAACCCAATTGAATTTGAACCAACCAAAGCTAAAAATTTTGTGGAGGTAAATAACGAGTGAGTATTGAGACTGAGTTGATGGAGTATTTCCTTGATTTCTCCGTAGCGGTTACCGGATTTTCTCGGTTTGATCTGCAAGGAACTGGACAAGCTTTCCTTTACTTTGACACCGTTCGGCGAATGATTGGTGACGAAATATTGGGGGATTTGCTACGAACCTTTCATGAGCTTGATGAGAAAGCACAAAAGGAATATAAGCCCCCTATTCTAACTGAGGGACTAAATTCTAAGATTCTGGCTTCTGAAAAACTAGGACCGATCGCCCGTAACATCATCAAACTATGGTATATAGCTACCTGGTATCAACTTCCCGATGAATGGCATAAGTTGTATAACACCAGCCAAGATGATAAGGACTTTATTCCCAGTCCCCAAGCCTATCCCGAAGGACTTGTGTGGCGGGCGATCGGGGTTAACCCACCCGGTGCCAAAGCACCAGGTTATGGGACTTGGAGTGAGCCTCCTTCGGTTACTTTTTCAGCAAACCCTAATTAGAGGTAAAACATGAACATTAAACCTTGGTTTCGTGGAATCTCTGCTTTTGTCCTAACAATTCTCCTTAGCTTAACGTTCTTTAGTTTGCCTGCCAACGCTTTCGTTAAGGGAGATTACGGTCAATTGCTTATGACAAACGAATGTAATGGATGCGATCTATCAGGAGCCGATTTATCGGATATAGATTTATATGGCAGCGCACTCCTTGGAGCAGATCTATCAGAAGCGAATCTATCGAAAACCTTGCTTAATGAAGCAAAGCTGAAGGGAGCTAATCTAACAGGAGCGAATCTATCGGAAGCTCAACTTCTGGGGGTAAAATTAGACAATGCCAATCTAACTGCTGCTGATCTCTCGAATGCAAAATTGAGTAATGCCGAGATGAGTGGGGCAATCTTGCCAGGTGCGACTCTAACAGGGGCTGATCTAGAATATGCGATCATCTCTGATGCAGATTTGTCTAATGCGATCGCCCAAGATGCCAATTTCCACAACGCGTTTTTATCTGGCTCTAATTTATCGGGTACGGATTTTTCTAATGCTGTGATGGAAAGTGTGCGGTTATCAGGCGCTACTCTTGCAGAGGCTAAGTTCTTTGACGCAGATTTGTTTCGTGCCATGATGCCCAATGATACGATCTATAACGGAGATGTCTCCCAGTTTGGTGCCTATCAGTGAGCTCTGAATCCTTACCAAAGTACGATTAAGATTTTTTATCTAAATTGTAAACAGGAGAGCAGTTACACTCTGCCCTGCTTTCCTCCCGCTAGCATAGCTGGGGATCTCCAGCAGGAAGAAAGATGAAAAAATTTTTTGATGTCTTCATCTCCTACGGACGTGCTGATAGTAAAGCTTTTGCCATAAAACTTAATGAAAAGTTGACGGCACAAGGTTTAAACGTCTGGTTTGACCAAGAAGATATTCCCTTGGCGGTGGACTATCAAAAACAAATTAATAGTGGCATAGAACAGGCACATAACTTTATTTTCCTAATCGCTCCTCATTCAGTTAATTCAGAATATTGTCTCAAGGAGATAAATCAGGCAATTCAGTACAATAAGCGCATAATTCCTCTACTTCACGTTGAGCAAATTAGTCAAGAAACTTGGCTCTCCAGAAACCCGAATCAGACTCAAGATGACTGGCAAGAATACCAAGCCAAGGGACTGCATTCTAGTTTGACGAATATGCACCCGAAGATTCGCAAAATCAACTGGGTTTATTGTCGAGAGAATATTGATGATTTTGAAACTTCTTTCGAGGGCATAATCAATGCCTTGTCCAAGCATCAAGATTATGTCGAACAGCATACTAAATTTTTAGTTAAAGCTTTGGACTGGTTGAGGAATCAGAAGCAAACAAATTACCTGTTAATTGGCGAGGAGAGACAGGCAGCAGAACAATGGTTAAAACATAGATTTACCGATGAACAACAGCCTTGTATACCCACAGACCTACACTGCGAATTTATTTGTGAAAGTATCAAAAATGCTAATAACTTAATGACAGAAGTTTTCTTATCGGCATCGGAAAAAGATCGTGCAATCAAAGAAAAAATTGGCAAAACTTTGATGCGCGAAGCCTTAACTATCTGGACGAATCAGACAGATATTAAAACAGGAACTGCCTTTGAGATGGAAATTAATAAAGGGATTGAAGGGGCAGATAATTTTGTCTATTTTATATCCCCAGATACGCTAGAATCGCCATACTGTCAACAAGAATTAGCCTACGCTTCTGCTAACAACAAACGGATCGTTCCCTTGCTGATTCAAGAGACTGATATTGAGTCGATTCCCTCCCAACTGCAGGAATTACAATTCATTGACTTAACTGGATATGATGAAGATGAGCAAAAGTATCGCCGTGGTATCGATAAATTATTGCAAGTATTAAAGAGTGATGCTTATTATTATCAGAATCAAAAACTGCTGCTAGTCAAAGCACTCAAATGGCAAAGGCAAAACCACAATCCTTGTATCTTATTGAGGAGTTATAATCTCCACCATTTTGAAGCTTGGCTGAAGCTAGCTAAACAGCGAACAGCCTATCCTCCTTTACCTCTACAGGAAGAATTTGTTATTGCCAGTCTCAAACAACCTAAAGTATCTTCCTTAGAAGTTTTTATCTCCTATTCTCGTGCTGATTCAGATTTCGCGCGTCAGCTAAATGAGGCGCTGATTGAAGTAGGAAAACTCACTTGGTTCGACCAAGAAAGTATTGCTTCAGGAGCAGATTTTCAGCAGGAAATTTATCGCGGCATTGAAAGCTCCGATAACTTTCTCTTTATCATTTCCCCCAAATCAGTAAATTCCCCCTATTGTTCAGATGAGGTGGAATATGCTCAGAGTTTGAATAAACGTTTTGTGACAGTAGTCTACCAACAAGTTCCCCCGGAAGAGTTGCATCCAGTTTTAGCTAAGATACAGTGGATTGATTTTAACCAGCATAATGGGGATTTTTATGCTAATTTCTCGGAACTAGTCAGAACTATTGACACTGACCGAGAACATGTGCATAGTCACACCAAATGGTCACAGCGAGCCAGAGAATGGTCACAAAGAGGCAAAACTGCTGACCTGCTGTTACGTGGGAGTGAATTTGTAATCGCTCAAAACTGGTTAGAGGAAACTGAGCAATCAAACAAACAACCAACCGCAACAGATTTACAGAAGGAGTTTATTGCGTCAAGTCTGGCAGAAAAGAAAAAAAGTGCCAGACGGCAAAAATACTTATTTGCTGCTGTTAGCATTGGATTTTTGATTTCTACTGTCTTGGGGGTAGTAGCTTGGGGGTTAATGGAAGTAGCGTATCGTGAGTCTCGTCAAGCAGCAATAAGTGAACTCAAAGCGATTAATAAATCTTCTGAAGCACTCTTTGGCTCTAATAATAAGTTAGACGCGCTCGTGGAGGCTCTCAGAGCTTGGAACAAACTACAACAAATAGGTGACGCAAACTTAGACGACAACTTAGACAAAATCAATATTGGAGTAGAAAGAGTGTTACGGCAGGCTATGTATCAAGTCAAAGAGTCCAATCGCTTGTCAGGACATAAAGCAGCAGTGAATGGAGTTATTTTTAACTTTCATGGTAATATAATAGCCTCAGCAAGTTCAGACAACACTGTAAAACTGTGGCGAGTAGATGATGGTAGTTTGCTGACTACCCTCGGTGAGTCCGATGCTGAAGAGGGTCACAAGGCTGAAGTTAACGCAGTTGCTTTTAGTCCTGATGGTAAGATTATTGCTTCAGCAAGTGCCGACAAAACCGTTAAACTCTGGCAATGGGATGATGATGGTAATCAGGCTACCTTGCTGGCTACCCTAATTGGTGAAAAGAAGGAAAATAGGGGCTCGTTTAAAGCAGTTGTTTTCAGTCCTAACGGTGAGATGATTGCTGCAGCGAGTACGGACAAAACTGTCAAACTCTGGCAAAAGGATGGGGAGGGTAACTACAAACTCTTTCAAATTTTTCCTGGCTGTGAGATTGATGATGAACAGTGTCAGGGCCATCATGATGAGGTTAACGGAGTTGCTTTCAGTCCTGACGGTAAGATTATTGCTTCGGCGAGTGACGACAAAGCCGTCAAACTCTGGAAGTTAGACGGTACCTTAATCAGAACTTTCAAAGAGCATCTCGATGAGGTAGAAGCAGTAGCTTTCAGTCCTGACGGTAAGATGATTGCCTCGGTGAGTCGGGATAAGACAGTCAAACTCTGGAAGTTAGATGGCACCTTAGTGACTACCTTTTATGGTCATAGCGCTAGGGTTTATGACGTTGCTTTTAGCCGGGACAGTAAGATGATTGTCTCGGCGAGTCGGGATAACACGGTCAAACTTTGGCAGCTTGACAAGACCTTAGTGACTACTTTTTATGGTCATAGTAGTAGGGTTTATGACGTTGCTTTTAGCCCGGACGGTAAGATGATTGCCTCAGGGAGTCGGGATAACACGGTCAAACTTTGGAGTACTGAAGGTATCTTGCAGGCTACCCTCAAAGGGCATAGGGCTGAGGTTGAGCAAGTTATTTTCAGTCCTGATGGAAAAATGATTGCCTCCGCAAGCCGGGACAAAACTGTTAAACTCTGGACGAGAAGCGGTGCCTTTATTAAAACTCTAACGGGTCATAGGGACGAGGTTCATGGAATAGCTTTTAGTCCTGACGGTAAGAGGCTGGTCTCTCTGAGCAAAGACAAAACTGTCAAACTCTGGAACCGGCAAGGCAAGTTGTTGAAAACCTTAGATGTAGGTAGTAGCGAGGTTTATGAAGTTATTTTCAGTCCGAATGGTCAAATCATTGCCTCATCTCTGGACAATATTGTTCAACTCTGGCAAAGGGACAGCGAGGGTCACTACAATCTCTTCCAAAATCTTGATGGCTGTGAGCTCGATAATGATGAATGTCAGGGTCATAGCGATAAAGTTGAGGGAGTTGCTATTAGCCCAAACGGCGAAATGATTGCTTCGGCAAGTCGAGATAAAACTGTTAAACTCTGGAATCAGGAAGGCAAATTGTTGAAAACTTTAAAAGGTCATGGCAGTGAAGTGGAAGAAGTTACTTTCAGTCCTAATGGTCAGATAATTGCCTCCGCCAGTCGAGATGGCACGATTAAGCTGTGGCATAAAAACGGCAACTTGCAGACTACCCTGAGAGGCCATAGCGCTGAAGTTTATGCAGTCGTTTTCAGTCCTGATGGTAAGATGCTTGCCTCAGTAAGTGCTGATCAAACAGTTCTCCTATGGGATTTAGATCTTGTTGTGAATTTTGAAAAGGTACTCAAATATGCTTGCAATTGGACTCGAAGTTATCTAAAGTACAACAGACAGTTAGAAGATAAGGATCGTACTCTTTGTAGCGGTATTTAAACAGACGACATTATTTATAATTATTTATGGTGGTAAAGACTATAGACATATTACATTGCTTGCGGACAGCCCCGATTCTTTCTGCTTGCTCAGTTAAGGATTTATCGCGGCTAATTCCTTTTATTTCAGAACATAGTTTCCAGCCAAATGAAACTATTTTTAAGGCTGGATTAGTAGCAGATAAATTATATCTTGTTGTCGAGGGTACAGCTAGATTAATATCAGGTAAGCGCCTTGTGGATGAGGTATCCCAAGGCTTTTTAGGGGAAGAAGCCGCCATCGGTCTTGAGGAATACATCCTGAGTGGTATCGCTGCTTCTAATACTGTAGTTTTATCAATTAATCAAGATGCATTAAAAAAGATTTCTGTCACTAAGCCCAACCTAATTAAAGATTTTTATCAATCGTTAATCAATCACTATGTAGATGATAAATCACTCAAACATGAAGCGATAACTCAACCTCCGAAGATATCTTCAGATACTAATATTACAAAAGCACTAGGATGGTTACTAGCTATATTTCTACCTATTTTAGTCTTGTTGATTACTTCACATCCAATATTTGAAATTGCCAAAAGTATTCAACTATTCTTGACGGTATTCTCGGCTGCTATAGTTCTCTGGACTTTAAATTTAGTTTCTGAATTTATCCCGGCAATTATTATCATATTTGCTCTCCTAGTTTTAGGCGTTGCTCCTCCGTCAGTTGTTCTGTCTGGATTCTCTTCTAGTAGCTTTTTCTTAGCTCTTAGTATTTTCGCTTTGGGAGCAGTATTGACCACTTCAGGACTGACCTACCGTTTAGTGTTGATAATTTTGAAAGCTGCTCCCCAGTCTCAATTTTCTTATGGATTAACACTTTTTCTGATGGGATTATTTTTAACCCCTGTTCTTCCTTCAGCTAACGGTAGAACTCAACTCTTAACTCCCCTTCTAATTGACATGGTAGATGCTTTGCAATTGCGCAAAAATGGTAAAGCTTCTAGTCGTTTAGCGTTTGCTGCTTTTACCGGGAGCACTTTCATGTCTTTCCTGTTTTTGACTAGTAAACCGATTCAATTTGTTTTAGTCGGACTGTTACCTTCTCAAGTGAGAGAACGCTTTAGCTTGTCCTATTGGACTTTAGCTGCAGCAGTAGCAGGAGGAGTTGTTATAGTAGGATACCTAATTGTTTCAGCTTTATTATTCCGCAATCAAGAAGTTACTCAGTTATCTCGAAAAACTTTGGAATCTCAGATTGCTATGCTCGGACCAATGAGCAATTCTGAGTGGACAGCTTTAGGATGTATTATTATGTTCCTAATTGGTGTTTTGACATCCTCATTACATGGAATCGCAATCCCTTGGGTAGGATTATTCATCCTTTGCTTTCTTCTTTCGGCAAAAGTTCTGACAAAAAAAGAATTTCGCAACTGTATAGATTGGCCATTCTTGATTCTTCTTGCCTCCTTAATTGGACTCTCGCGTTCGATCGCTTATATTGGTTTTGACGATTGGCTAAGTAACTATCTCGGCTGGTTAGGGGAATATATGCGCAATAACTTTTCCCTATTTATTTTATTATTCTCTCTATCAATATTTATTACCAGACTACTGCTTCCTATGGCCCTCATCGTCCCTTTATTCGGTACAATTTTTATTCCTTTGGCAGAGCTTAATGGAATTAATGCTTGGCTAATTGCTTTCATCATCCTAATTATCAGTGATGGTTGGTTTTTGCCTTATCAATATTCTCCTAAGCTTCTGTTTATGTCCATAACAAATAATCAAGAAGCCTTTGATACAAAATTATTGACTACCAGTAATATTTTGATGAATATTGTCCGAGTATTTGCGATCTACGCATCGTTTACTTATTGGAAGTGGTTAGGTATCTTATGAACAAAACAAACCCGATATTTAAACTAAAAAAAATCTGGGCACATTTCTTGATAACAGGATGTATGATTTGCCTAGGCTTAGCTGCTAGCGAGGCTGCTGTAGGTACTGAACACTACCCTAGCAATTTACTAAACCAAACTGCTCTTAGTGGGGGAGTAGGTCTTCTAGTTGGAGTAGTATTAGTGGGAATGTTCTCGATATCCCGCTGGGACAGAAATGGAAAACCTATACAAATCATCAACCATGAGCGAACTTTAGCGATGATTTTTTTAATTGTTCTGTGTAGTTTTCTGATCTTGCATAATGCACAAAAACCACGCTTACTTATTCTTCATAGCTATGGAACAGACTACTCCTGGGTTACGGATCAAAATGAAGGAATGCAGCGGATTTTAAAAGACAAGACTTCCTATATTGTCAAGGAACATTACTTGGATACTAAACGTAAACCTTACCCGGAATATATGGAGAGAGCAGGACGGGAGGCTAGGGAACTCATAGAGCGCTGGAAAGCAGATTTAATCATTGCTTGCGACGACGATGCTCAAGAATTAGTAGGCAAGTATTTTGTAAATGATCCCAAAATAAAAATTGTGTTCACAGGCATTCAAGGTAACTATGCAAAGTATGGCTATGATACTGCCAATAATGTAACGGGTCTTATAGAAAAAGTAGCGGTAAATGGTATCAAAGAAACTCTCATGGAGTTAAATAAAAATCGAGAGGTTAAACTAACAAAAATTTTTCACCTATCAGATAAGTCTAACTATTCCCAGTTTGTAAAAAAGGAAATTACCTTCTTTAATTGGCAACCTTTTGAATTGGTAAATTCGGCTGAATATAAGACCTTTGAAGACTGGAAAAATGCTGTCAAGAAAGCAAATGATGAAGCAGATATTCTCTTGATTACCAATTACCATACAATCAGACGTTCTGCCGAGGATAAATCTATTGTGCCTTCTCAAGAAATTATCGAGTGGACAGAAGCGAACTCTAGTTTACCAGGAATTGGCGCTTGGGGATTTTATGTAGAGGATGGCGGTATGCTGGCTGTTGCCGTTTCACCCTATGAACAGGGTGAAACGGCAGCCCAAATTGCAGTAAATATTCTGGAAGGAAAAAAAAGGATTCAGACAATATCTCCCCAGACTGGTCAACAATATATATTGTACATGAGAGAAGAAAAGCTGAAGGAGCATAGACTTAGATTGCCCAGTATTTATGAGGCTTTTGCTCGTGCCAATAATAGTTATTTTGAGTAATAGAACTCTTGCCAAAATATTTCCAGGTGTAAATTTTTCGTTGATGCGATCGTGCGATCGGGGGAAAGGGTTTGAGTTAGCGGATTATGTGACTTTGTTGGCGAAAGCAATCAGCTAATAAGCAAATATAATACAAACTAGGAAAAAACAAGTTTTTCTGACAACGATATAGTCTGCTAAGAGGCACAACAAAACTA
>JAAUYH010122491.1_pt1 | contig 12766 bp, 8 predicted proteins | sample 7278061 | NCBI WGS metagenome assembly JAAUYH01 (sample SAMN14350203, study PRJNA611818) | marine sediment metagenome | isolation source: surface marine sediment (0.6m) | place: French Polynesia: Moorea | collected 2018-08
ACCAACATGGCTCAGGCTATGTAATGTACACTTAATTATCACCTACGATTTATATTGAAGTGCCCAATGTTGCGTGCGTTCTATGTCTCTGTTACGCAATCAACATTGCGTGTTCGTCTCATTTCGTGTTATTTCGTTAATAGCGGAGTCATAACCTATCTACAGGTGTGCTGTGTTCGGGATATAGCCCTATTGTTGCAAAGATAGGTACTACTCAATTCCCTTAGGTACATTTTTAGCGTAGCTATAACGTCTTATTCACAGTGCATCCATTATAGGCGTAATGTTCTATGCTCAATAAATACCTCGCAACCTCTATCCAGACAGGGATCTGTTTTTTACTCCAACCAACGTATTTGTTTCAACCAAAGAGTAATTCTCTACCTTCTCAGGTACCCCGTTCGGGTGGACTCTTCGGAGTGTCCTCACAGGCTGTTCTTCTGCCTCACCTAGGTAACGCTAGGGAGCCGATTCCGTGCTTCGGGTTCCGCTTAATCACGCTGGAGCCAGCCCAACTTGTTGGGACGTACGTGATAGAGTTGTGCCGTTTCGTTCGAGCGCTGCTCTTCACTCGACCCTGGTTTGGGGTTACTACTCAATGATCGCTTGCAGGTCGTACGACATAACTCAGTACTTTGCAGTTGTATGTGTTTACCATAACTCCTCCTTCCGGAACATACTGTTAGTTTATAGAACACCACGTGTTTCGTATTCGAATCATTAGTTTCTAAATAAAAACTCAATAACTTCTGTAAACTTTGCTTTTCAAGAAGTTCATGAATCGATTTTAAACTTATAGCTTGTCTGAGAACGAAGGCGGAGAATGACAAAAGTGGACACAACTTTGTCAACTAGCCGATTGTCTATTCCGAGGTCTGATGCTGTAATCACACTGAAAACTCACCAAAGAGCCTGTATTCACTTTTTTTTCTTTGCTTTTGAATCCCGTTCAGGCATTTATCCGGTTCCTATTACACGCCGAGTTCGTCTTACGTACTCTACAGGGTGTGCAGGAAAAGTACTAAACGTATAAGTTCATAACTCGACTAATCGATACTTTTATCAGACAGAATTACTGCATTATCTTGAATAACACATCAAAATTAAGCATACTAAGTTTCAAAACTAAAGCATGATTGGTTTTGTATATATTATGAAATTAGTGAACTTCATTAATTTTTTACTGATTTTGCATGTTTATGCTGATTCTAAGAAGATGCACGACTCTAGCTCATAATTGAAATTCTCTAAAAACAGTTAGAAAACAAAAAAACTGCTTGGTTTATGGAGAACTATGTTACTCTGGAACAAGATGTTCCGTCAACAAATGCAATACATCCATCATGATTTTAAACTCTTAAACTAACACAACTATCGACGGAATCCGACTGGAATGCTTATTCGTGAAATAACCGATAGATCAGTGGCCTCATAAAAATAAGTCAGAAATCGGAGAAGTTCAGTCATTTCGTGATGTCTCCAAAACCTATTATGCTGTAATTCTGAAACATAATGCACGAAATCTTCGTGTATGATTTTATATGATGCTGAAATTTTGTTTGAGAAACGTCGTGATTGGTCGAGTTATGATCTTATATTTTTAGTACTTTTTTCTGAAGACCCAATAAATTTGAAGTACTCTCTTTGGACCACGAAGAACTAGTGCACATTTCTAGGACGAAATTAGCGCGAAATGCCTACATACTAACCTCCATAATTGAGTAGGTAATAGGTGTCGTAGAGGGATAAATAGTTTGCCCTTGAAAATCGAGGCCACGCTAGAACAACATCGACAATTTTCGGCTCTCCTCAGTTAAGTATTGAAGAAGCCACGACGTTAATACTTTCTTCACGGAAAGAAGTGCGTGGATCTTATTGGTTCTAGCGTTGTGCAGAATTATGTGAATGTCTAGAGGAGTTTTCAATTACTGGGTACTGCACGAAGGCAACATCTAGATCCACATCGATACATTAAAAACAAGACGAACAACTGATGCACCGTGCGTTCATCTAGACTGTTTTGTACACTCTGTTTCGATTCCAGGTTGTAACTCATGCGCCTTCTGATTGGTTCTATCTAGTTTTAGTAAGAGGGCCGATTCATTCGATGGTTCGATCAATCTAGTATTTGTTCGACTTGTGATGATGGCGAAGGTTTTTGTTATGCTTCCATGACATTGCAAGGATGCCAGCAATCTCGCTTTGTCTGGTATTCGTTCTGAGTTTCGTCTCAAGAAAATCGCTCATTTCAGCGAACAACTTTGCACCATGTGATGCAGTATGTGGCGTGAGCAAGAAGAGGATTGTGGGTCGCCCCCACCAGCTACCACGTGATACGCTGCAAGTTGAAAGAGGCACCAAGTTCTACAGGGGGTTGTTGTATCGAAAGTGGAGAACTCATGCAGTCAGGTTTGCACGTGCGATAGGCATCAACGATACGTTCCGATGTGTGGAGCATATGGTCGATGACGCACCTCCAAGTATCACGCAGAACACCGCCGTCTGGGAATATCTGTGGCGTCCAGACCGGCACCTGTCCGCATTTGGCAAATCGGTGCTCAACTTTGAAAGGAAGGAAGATACTGAAGAGGTGAAGCCAAGAAATCTGTTCAATGTCGAGTGCACGGTATATACAGTCCAAGGCCTATACGAATATGATATAGAAAAACAGGAGAATAGAACGGCAAAAAACGTGAGATGGATCATGAGAATTCCAATTCCAATCTGGTCAGCGAGGCGAGGAGCACTGGTCGTGATGGTGAACAATGAAACGAGAAATTTCGAAAACATAGCCTTGAAATCGAGAACCAACGATACATGCGTGAAAACCTCCTCCTGCGAGCAGTGGACGACACTGTTGTTCGGTCGGATGCGGAACACACATTCGATGTTCAGCAACTTGAAGCATGAAGAAATTCCAGGAGTTTCGCGCGCGATACATCAATTGCAAGAAAAGCAAGAAGCAGTACAAAGCGTCGAGGAAGATGTATCGTGGTCAAATCTTGCCATTTTGTTCCTCCCTTTGCTAATGTCAATTCCACCAATATCGCTGTTGGAATCGGTCTCGACTGGTGCGGTTATCGCATACGTCATCGCAACCGATGTACTGGCCGTATGCCCGTGCCTCATCAAAGGCATTGAGTTGCTCATTAGTTCAAGGAGAAACTACATGACAGATGCGCAAGGACAACTCCACCTGACGGGTAAGAGCTCAGGTCTGTTCGAACGGTGGTATGTGCGATGCGCTTCGATTCGACCGAACAAGTTTGGTCTTGCCAGCGGGTTGATGGGTGCCGCCATTTGGTTCATGTGCGCCACTACATTTACCGAGTTCCTGTTTTGGCGAGCATAGAAGTATCGGCGAAAAATTAAAGTTGTTGATGGGGTACTGGCTTCAAAATGTCGGTGCTGTGAGTCTCCTAATAGTTTGCTGAGCGCAGCAGAGGAAGAAGAAACAGCACAAGAAAATGACGCAGGTGGGAAGCGAGCGAGGTCAGCGAAATTTCTACGCGAAACCTTTTGGAATGGAAAGGGAAAGTTTATCGTTGCTCTACTAACGCTATTGATCACTTTCTACGTCTGTGCCACCATATTTCGACATTTCTCGCTCAGTGTCGGCTTTGCCGTCTCACTCACATTTCTACACATGTATGCAACGGATCGACAAGTACGACTCTATACAGTTGTCGGATTGATTTTCGGGTTCATCGGTGGTCCATTGTATATTGTATTGCATATATTCAGACGGGTTCGAGAATCGGCAGCATGGAAAGAAATAAGCGAAGGTTGTAACATCGGCACCGCCGCTCTGATAATGACAGTGAATATAATAATGACAAAGCATCTTGACCGAACAGTGCCACCATTTGTTCCGTTCGCGTGGGTTTACGGGTTGTGCGTGGTGGTGACGCATATGATACGGAGCAGAAAACAAGATCGGAATGTATGGGAGTATGGAGTGATAGGTTTTGGGCTCGGCATGCTGTTTGGTCCGTTCGGGATGTTGTTCATGTCACTCTTCCGAGACGTGGAAATAGTGATAGAGCCGCGAGTGAAATCACACATCGCACAAGGTTGCTTCTTCGGTTTCGTTTTCACCGTCACTGTCGTCACTACCGCATCAACCACCATCGTGGGGCCTGTCACAAACACCGGTAGTAAGATTTTCTCCTGACCCTGTACTGTAAAAGTATGTTAAATAATTTGCTCTGCGTTTACTGCTGCTCTGTTTTTCCCTTCCGTACGCACCACACAAACACTTCGGATTTTCTTGTAGTCTAGAAAAGATGTGGGCCTAAGTGAAGGATGTACGACAGATTTAAAGTTGTGACTAGATGAAAAGGTTGTCCTGCTGCTCTGCTCTACCCTGCTCGGTTTAAAGAGTGCTTCATTACCCGATTTACTTCGATTTATAGTTAGAAATTTGTTACAGAGATCGAGCGATCTCATATCTTCGTAGTGACAAGAAGTAGTGAACAAGCGCTCGTCAAGTGTCGAACGGGCTCGCATTCGCATTCAGTGTTTTAAGCAATGATGAAGATGTACTGTACAAGATCAGGTACCACAGCGGAAGGGATTTACGGTACAGTACAGTACTACATAAATTGTGGTCTGCCCGTGACCAAATTCGCCTTTAGTCGATGGTTTGTAACGAAATTCAATCTGAATACGATGTCATCGTACTGTACCGTCCTGTATAGGGCGAGTGGGTGGGGTTTCGGTGTCCGTCGAAAGAAACATGATGGCGCTGTACGTATTGTATTGTATCGATACAGCACAGTAATATCAGTAGTTCTCTATGTAGCACATCACGTTCGTGATGAGTAATGGTTGGATTAGTTTTTCTGAAATTCTGAATATGTAACATTGGCGCAAACTGGGAGAAGTGCAGTATGAGCAAAATTCACTGCCGCGGAAAGATCGAGAAGCAGGAAAGATCCAAGAGATTTTGATGAGGAGTGAGCGGGAATGGCTGGCACTTGCGATCTACGAAACCTCGGATCTTGTAAGGCAAGTATGCTACAGTACAGCACTCATAGTGGGAAAGGAGCAAGTGGTGTGGAACGAGATAATGGTCAGAGAATGAGGAGTGACTGGTGAGAAATGAGAAGTTGAGGGTGTACGAGTGATTGAAAGAGAGTTGAAGACTGATCGACGGTGGTAATTAGAAATTTGAAAGTCTAATTGTTGAAGAAACACTAGGAAAGGAAGCAGACGAATAGGAAGACAATTAGAAGAAATAGAAGCGGTTTGCTGGATTAGCAAGCGAGGTGATGGCGATAAAACGAGAAAGTAGACGGGTGTATTAGGGTAGAGAGGAGAAAGATAGCATTGTACAAGCAGTGTTTCAGAAAAGAATACTGCGACACAAAGGGCCTTTCGAATAGATTCATTCAGTTTGGGCGCTAATCAGAAAAAAAATGCAGCCAAAGTCTTCGTCACCCTCTCGGTCGGGGTAGCCGAAGAAACAAACAGTCAAAGAGCACACCGAAATACGGTAGCACTTGACAGTACAGTACTGTGGAGGGACAAATCAAGGATCGGTCAGCTGCTCACCTTCCCAGAATGGTGACGTTTGAATTTAAGGTTGTTACGTTAACAAATAGCATTGAAAATTTCCCAAAGGAATCCGCATATTCGATGAATAGGATGGCGATAGATTCGATGGAATGTATTCGGATCGCATGTGCATATTTAAAGAATGAAGCACGGCCGTTCGTTGACCTACTCCTTCGATACTTCAGTAACACCACAGGCGCAGAAGTACCGGTAGTTAGTTACCTAAGTGCAAGTATGATGCGGGCATAAGATGGGAGGAGTCCATCAAGCATTAAGTTAGCACATCGGATTGGTAACATTGGAAGGGTGAGTCAGGGCGGGTCAGGGTGAGTGGGAGGGCGAATAAGAACATATGGAGATGTGCACGTTAAGTGTAAAGTGGAGCGGGTCTGCGCATTTGTGAATGGTAAGCACAGTATAGTATAGTACCGTGGTACTGTACAGAATGAAAAGAAGCAGAGGCCAATCCTACAATTAGATATATAAAGTAGTAAAAATAAATATAATTGAGAAGGAAATCTAAAAATTGAAAGTTGATGCTCGTGGTGATACAAATAACTTGATAGGAAACTGTATATCACACAGTAGCACTAATACAGTACAAAGATAGAGAAGTGAATAGGTTAGAGTCAGGAGAAAGAATTGGAGAAGCTACAGTAGCGCAGGAGTGACAGATGTGATGGCGGGATTCTAAACAGGGGGAGCAAGATTAAGAATGATAAAAGCTAAGGTGCAGTACAGTACGGTAATACGACTTGCGAGAGTAAGAGAGTGAGCAAGTAAGGGTTATGCGTGGATAGAATGGATCGTATAGTGAATAGGGTGTCGTGGTATGCAGCACAAAGGGTATACTGTACTGTACTCTGGAGTTAAGAGTGAGTGAGTGGGGGGAGAGACAGAGAGGGGGGAGGGAGGGAGATTACACACGTATCATGGCCAATAATGGCACGAGCGAGTGATGGCCATAATTGAGACACGCATTATCGTGCATACTAGTACTGCCGAAGGTGTAGAGTAGATGTACTGGCGGTGGTAGGGAAGTTAGTGCCATGGTACTAACCAAGAACCAACGTAGTGGTCGTAATATGGTACGTTTAGTGCGGATAGCAAATCATACTATAGAAGTAATAGTACGCTAGGGGAGTGAGTGATAGCATGAAAATGTGTATTCATGATGAATAGAATAACGTTGCCGTTTTTGTAGCTAGAGTATTATACGCATCGCCATCACACACATCAATCATGGAGGTGCACGGCACGGCGCACACTCACACTCACTTCCACTCTGCTTCTTTCTCAGTTGCTGCACCCACCAACGCAAGTACCCACACACACACACACACACACACACTAGCACTTGTCACCACCTCGAGCATGCAGTATCTCTGCGACTGCCCACCCCTGTTTTCGTCGTATAAATCTCGGCGCTCCTAATCCAACAAACACAAGAACACACGAACACAAACACTCTACTCTCTGCACTTTCATTCACCACACTCCTCTATTGTACAATGTCATCATCGAAAGCAAGTTTATCTTATCTACTCAACTCTACGCCAACACCTTCTTCATCGACATCATCGTCTTCCTCCTCGTCCTCGGCAACATCAAGAAGCATTCCACCGCACGAGGGTGGTGTCCAACGCAAGTCGAGATCAAGAAGATTTCCATGTACGGTGTGCAAGTTTGTATTTTTCACCAACTCCGACCTGCAAAAGCATGTGAGCTCGGTGCATCTACAATTACGACCGTACGGGTGTCCGCAATGTGAACGTCGATTCGGTGAGAAATCCAATGCGAACAAGCACTTTCGTTCGGTGCATGTGCGTGACCGACCGAACCAATGCACACAATGCGACGCGGCGTTTGCATTTCGCGATGGACTAGTGCGCCATGTGCGATTAGTCCATCAAGGTTTGCGCAATTTTCGTTGCCCAGTGCCCGACTGTCCTAGCGCCCCATTCAAACAAGCCGCACATCTCAAGAAGCACATACAATCTGTGCACAAACATCACACTCCTTCTTCGTCCAGCAGAAGACTATGAGTGATACAGGATTGAGGTGATTTATTAGCGGGAGTGAATGGGTGTTTTGTTGATTCAGTATTGTACGCAATACGCAATAGAAAGTAAAAATATGATCAAGCTTGTCATCTATTTGCTAATTCGTATCTAACTTCTCCTCTACACTGTCACACATGTGACAATGTTATTGCCACATTCAAGTCGACTAAACAAAAGGCATGAAAACAAGAGAGAGCATCAGTACTGTACCGTGCAGTGCAGTAGAGTAGATCGATCGTACGGTCTTAGGAATATCAATCTTGAACCGGACCAGTCACCATCTCTGGTATCCATCACCAGAATCAACACCCACTGCTCGTGTATTTCATGAAACACCATCATGTTAGCTTGAACCATACAGCAGGTACTGGGCAGTACTTCATCGCACTGCACGTTACTACCCGCGAGGGTCACGCTCACTCTCAGAATAGATCAGCAACGTCAATGTGCCATCTCACGATCTACTTCACTTCATGGCACTTTTTCCTACACTGCTCCCTCGCACCTCCCTTGCACCCTCTAGCACTTCTAGCCACTCACTCACTCACCACGCTTGAATACTAACGACCTATGTCTGTAATTTCTCCTTTGTCCACGTCATCTGGTTTTCTTATTCAGAACTGCGATTCTGCTCCTCACCCGACATTATTCTTCTTCCAGGTCATGGTTCTATCTTTCTTGCCATATTGCACATCGTCTATTTCTATCACCACGTTCGAGAAGGTTCTACCTCCAGTATCCTGGAATCATCCCATCCATTCTACATGTTTCCCAATTCCGCTTCATCACCACCTTCTTCTTCTTCGCTGTGATCCCGCCGGTAACCTTGCCATTCTCGTTCTCCTTGAAATTTAATGTATCCTTTATGGATGCTTATCCTCGATGATTTGCACTTGAACTAGCAATCGATTCATCACCACCGCAAGCGTGTCATCTACTGCAACATACATCTCATTGTGTGGCATTACGTTCGCAATGACACGCCACTGAATTGTGAATCGCAGCAGTACGAGTATCACCTTGATGATACCGTACTGTACCGGTGTCGCACACAAACCTGATCACAAACCGCTTGACTACAAACACATCACCACCGTAATATCAGCAATACACATAGCAACCAACGACCGTGATGCTGCAGATGACCATGTGTCGCGAACATTTATCTCGTGTGAACTCTGGAGAATATCGCAGCCACAGCTGGCAACGCAATTCACTGTTCGAATTCAATCTAGTATGCTGCCTTAGACGGTACACTGCCTGCACAGTCGTGGGCATGTCCACGCTCGTATACGCACGTACGCACTGTGCGCAGGACAAAATGCTACAAAATGCGAATTTTACGCGACACACGAGCACACGCCTAATCCGCGCAGGTCTCGGGCATACGGTAGCTGACCTTGAGGGGCAGGACGGACAAAAAGAAGGGGAGGCCACCGCTGGTGAATGAGTCCCAGACGAGGGCGGCCTTCATGGGGACGCTGGCGTAGAAGAACATGGCGAGCGCGAACCAGAGGCGCTCGACGGGCTCCTCGAGGCGGAAGGAGAGGTAGCCGGCCCACTGGTATTCGGGCAGCCTGAAGAACGCGTCGAAAAACTGGCGCATGGCGTGCACGTCGACCTTGGTCAGGAAGTTCATGCCGTACACCAGGAAGTCGCGCTGCCGCAGCATGCGCTCGCTCCACGTGCGGCGCCAGATCGCGCGGCTCAGCGCGTCCGCGCCCTCGTCGCCCCGCTGCAGCGCGTCGCAGATCCCGCCCGCCACCGGCCCCGCCAGCGACAGCGCGCGCGCGATCATGTAGCCCGTCGCCGGGTGCACGAACGCGGCTGCGCCCCCGAACGCCACCACGCGCTGGTTTGCGCTGGGCAGTGCGCCGCCCATGGGGATCAACGAGTGTTCCACCTCATGCACATGGGCGACGCGCACCCCGTCGTGTTCCAAACGCTTGTACAACCGCCGCTTCAGCTCGTCGAACGACATCGCGTCGCGCTCGACCAAGGAGGTTTCCTCGAGGAACACGCGCCGCCCGCCCATGGGCATGACGTACAGGAAGCTGGGCTCGCGCGTGCTGTTCGCGCGGTCGATAGTGTTGTCCTGCATGTGCAGGTCGCGGAAGTCCATGAGCAGCATCTCGTCGGGGTCGTACGCGTCCGCCACGTCGTGCGCCAGCTCGCAGTCGATCCCATACGCAGCCTGGTACGCGGGCGCCGAGCCCGGCGCGCTCCGCACGAAGCGCAGTGCGTGGCCCGTGGCGTCCACTACGACGCGCGCGTACACGTCGCTCGTGTTGTTCTGGCAGTCGCACAGCCGTAGCCGCGAGTGCTTCGCGTCGCTCGTGTCCAGATTCGTGGCCGACAAACGCTCGATGCGTACATTGCGCGAGGCCGCGCATCGGTCGAGGAAACGCCGCTTCAGTTTCGTTCGGTCCACCCGCGCGTACGGCCGTGGTAGAATCGTCTTCGTGTTGTTCGTGCCCGTGTACACGCTGGTGTTCCGCCATACGTGGGATACACAGTCATCCAGTCCGAGGGGGGCCAGTTCGTCTAGCCAGGTACCGTAATTGTTTGGCCATTTCCGATCGAGTGCGGGATCGACGCAAAGCACTTGCACGCCGCGTTCCCCTAGACTCGCTGATAATGACAACCCCGCGGGGCCTGCGCCCACCACCACCACGTCGACAAAACCTGTGGGTAGCTTGGACACGTCCTCGTGCCGCACGTTGGTCGTGCCCGGCGTGGTGGTTACCATGCGCGCCGCGCGGCGCTGCCATGCGGCGCGATGGCGTCGCTGTAGCAGTGGCACGTCGTCGCGTCGGTGCGGTGCCACATGCGTGGCGTGGCGAGAAGACGACGGCACGCCGATAGGACTGATGAATGTGGGTGGCACGCTCGCCATTGGTGTCGTGTAGCTACCCAGCGCAGTCGGATGACATGTGTTTTCCATAGGCGATAGACGTTGAGCTCAAACACATTGGTAGTGCTGGTGGGGACACGTGGGATATTTCTGAAATTGAGTTAATCTGCCGAGATCTGTCGTCACGCAGATTCTTTCTGTGTGTGCGCAATGAATCAATGTCGCGGCAACTATGGCCCCGGTCCAGCGTACCTCGCACTCTACTATGCGTCAGTTCTAATCCATCGTTTCCGTTGTCACGACGGCGACAACGACAGCGGGGACAATGCCCGCACTCAAGCATGGGCTGCGCATCGATTGTTCTCAACACATTCGCCAGAGTCTCATGTTGTATACAGAACGAATCGTCGTATAAAAAATATACAAAATTTATTCGAATTTGATCTCGATGCGATTGCATGCTATCTTAGATTCTGTTCGGTGGCATAGTGTGATTGAATTTTAGTGCCACACTGTACGAGCTTTGCTACGTACGCAGAATTTAATTCCAATAGCGCCACTAACAATTTGTGGAATGTATGCACAGAATTTGCGATGTATAACTCGTTCTTCGCTCATCGGCTTTTTTAAATTAGCTGCAAGCAACAAGCCGCATTGAGTCTTCTGGGTTTCTTTTGATTTGTCAAGAATAATAAAATTCAGCTGCTGTAAAAACCTATAACTTACCATCGTAGTATTCTTCGTAGCAGTCACTTTATTGCAGCAACTGAAAAGTAAGCGAATTCTTGATAATCATCAGTTTGATTCTCTATATGATAGAATCAAGACCAGACCTTGATCAAACATAGGATCGAGACAATTCGAGGGTCGATGAACTATTTAACAATAACAATAACCTTTCCCTTAGTTTGAATGGTTGCCACACGCAGTGGGGAGTTAAAGAAAACAAGAAATGCAGATGAAGCGAACCATGACGATATCCTAACTGAACGAAGAAATTACAACCTTTATGTGATATTTTACAAAAACAAATTGAATTGCAATATTATTGAATAATTGGATTGATTTTTAATTTTTCTACGATACTACAAACAATTATCTATTGAAAGAGCGGAATTCCGAACAATTATTTATAGCTCGTTCCAGCGCAATTTTGAGCTCAAAAATTGGTTAGAAACATCGTAGAGCTGAATAGCGACATAGGGCTTCAATAGTGGAATTCCAGATCATAGCGTCTCGCAGTTTGTTCCTGATTGAATCAGGCCCTTGAGAATACTATTGCTTACTCATTCACAACAAAACATCACTGTTTTTCGAAAAAACCTAGCAGAAAACTTGTATTTCGGTAGGCGATAAATAGTTGCAGCAACAAGTTACTATTGAGAGCACCTGAAAGCAACCAGTTTTTTATTACGGTAGCCACTGAGAATCAATAATTATTTATTCGTAATAAAACAGTAAATTATTGACAACCTCTGGTTTGGTCAAGCAATTCTTATTTTGGTTCGCACCGGCGTCTTCGTTATCTTCCGGCGCTTCCTCATTTTCGGTGTCCTCTTCGTCATCGAGTTCCACCACTGGCGCGCTCGCGGTAACAGGGAACGCGACCGAGCACTCAAGTCAGAATAAGGGGTGCCGAGGCGAGCAATCTCATCATCATCAGTTAGGAGGCAATCCTCTATGTATTTGCGAAGCCTCCGATTGTACCCCCTTCTCAAACCGTCATGACCGAGGTCATGGTTTGATTGAAGTTGATTGCATCGATGACCCTCGCGCTAGTCTCCAGACGAGCAAGGTTAGCAAGCGACATACGCATTTCCTACAGGTCCGATGCGTTGCTTCTTTTTTGAGTACGGAGAGAGTTTTCATTTCTTGTGCAGGAATTCATATCGCTTGCATTAACTCTTTTGCGGTGCTGTTTACCATTACATGCAATGCTCTTTGGGAGAGGAAAATGGGATTGTCTTTGTCCAATATTCGAAGAATTTCTGAAAATCAATCAGCTTGTGGTACGCCAAGGGGATGTCAAATAATATTTGGGTCTAAGGTGTCGAGAAACAGATCTAATGGATTCCGTACTGTCATAGCAAGGCCAGACTCGAACTTGGTGTACGCTACTGAATCATTGCCTTACATGCAGTAGAGTCTTACTTACCATGACCCTTACAACATTTCATAACCTTGAACACTCATCCATCACGTATACTATTACGAGAAGGCATTCCTAACCAGTGATTCTAGATTATTACCACAATGGATCTCAGTAACTGGTATCAGTTTCCTGGATTAT
>JAAUYH010038063.1_pt1 | contig 12765 bp, 8 predicted proteins | sample 7278061 | NCBI WGS metagenome assembly JAAUYH01 (sample SAMN14350203, study PRJNA611818) | marine sediment metagenome | isolation source: surface marine sediment (0.6m) | place: French Polynesia: Moorea | collected 2018-08
CCTGGCACTCCAGCACGCTCGAGTTTATTTGGTTCTCCCTTCTGTGGTATTCCGGTATGCCATAGTCGGCCTTTAATCTTTATACCACACGCTCGTCATCGCTGTTATACGAGTTTTTCGGTATATTTACTAACACATGGCTAGTCGAAATAGGATATGTTTGATTTTCTTTTATCAGTATGAAATAAAAATGTCTCAATTATTACTAAATAATGCAACACATGGAAACCAATGAACATTAGTTGAGGCATGTTTTGTTCCTCTCTTAAAATGATACTGAATGCAAATTATTGAAGTCATAGAAAATCCAAATGCCTTATTCGCAATTTTCGTAAAAGTAGAAGCTTAGTGCTGTCTTGGCTGCGTCAAAACATTTAGTCGGTTCTGATGATATTTGCGTCGTCATAAAAACTCTTGAAAGAGCACGATATGCCGCTGAAAACGTGTTCAAATATGGTCCAGGCCCCGAGAAAGTTTACATTGCTGGACTGAAGTAGTAGCTTATAACATTTTTGTAGCAAAATCTAGATATGAGTGAATATTACACTAAGTCTCAGCCATTCTTACAGAAGGAAGTATCTAATAGAGGGATGCATCGGCACTCTGCAAGGGCCACTTCTAGATGTCGTGTATTGCAAGCAATGCTCTGGTAGCTGTAATTGTACATAATAGACACGTAGAAAACAAGCATATGGTAAAATCGTATAATGTTTACAAAATGGAGAAAGAGTGAAAATGTTTGGAGGATTTTCTGTTTATACTAGATTTGTCGGAAAATTTAGCGTTCTATCGAGGAATTTGATGAAGTTAAAGTGTAAGAATAGACTTGATTAAAGAAAGAGAGAAAAACAGGAAGTAAAAGAAAAAGGATGGAAAGAATATAAGTAAATGGAAGAAAAAAGAAAGTAATGCTTCAATCACTGCCGATGCTTCTCATACTGCGAATATTTCAAGAACATACAGCTACTCAAAATCAGCTTTAGTTCAATACTAATGTAACATAAAATTATTTCCATTATTTGTGAATTGCCAAAAATAAGAAGACAATATTTAAATATTGTGCTGTACACGCCATGCGTTGTAGCAAAACTTTAAGACAATAATGACTTGCTAAAAAGTACATGATTTGCATTGCTGGATCCAGTTAGTACAGTCGTTGACAAACTCGAATTAAATTAAACCAAAATCAATGATACCTTTTTTGGTGTAACTAGTTAAATCTTTCTAGGTAAATGCGGCGAAGAAAAAGGAGGCCCCTTCGCTCGGTAAACAAATTTCTGAAAAGTTCAGCCACATCAGTTCTATATTGTAGGTAGCAAATTGCTGCACAAGAATCCTGTTATAAGGAGCACCTTCATGAACTAGAGCATGGACTAAAGATTTTACTGGTTTGAAGGTGACCAGTCGAAATCAAAACAGTATTTTTTAAACAAAACGGAACTTGTGATCAACACAAGCCAGAACAGAGCTATTTTTCTTTTCCTATTCGAGCTCTAGTGTCTTCCTCTTGTGCGGATGAAAAGTACTTGTGCACAGCGATAATCAAATAAATATCGGATTGGCAGTAAAATAATTTGTTGAAACCGGCCATCTATTCTTTGGCGACTGGCGAACAGTCTTTAATGAAATGGAAATGTATCTTATCAATTATTGCTGCTCAAGGCATTCAATTATATATCTGTTGTTTCAATTTGAGCGCATGCTTCTCAACTGAAATCGTCCCACTTTGCATGAAGAAATTGCTTGTGGTGTGATTCTTGCTTACTCAAATTATTAAATGACGATGGTGCAAAAGGAATCTCCGGTACCTTCCCACACCAAATGTTTCCTCATGCTAAAAACCAGATACGAGTATTTCAGAAATGGATGTATTTTGATGAAAGTACAACAATCTTTGCAAGAGGCAATACTTGACCGATAAAAATCAATATTTAGTTCTGAACTGGAATCAAATTTAAGTACGCAAAAATTTATTGCATTTTAAATCGAGTGTCTCAAGAAAAACTTAACAAATTCTGAATATTTTCTGCTTGCGAGTAATATTGAGTATTAGATCGTAGCTTCTTGGAGTCGAATTTCTATTTGGACTGTCTTGGAAGCATTTTCAACAAGGTATTGTCAGCGCGAGGCGGTTGAGATAAAATAGCAATGAATTATTGCGATTGAATTTTGATCATTGTGATGCATCTCATTTACACGAAAGGGAGGTTCATCCGGCATAGAATCAACATCATGAATATCTAAAAAACTACGGCTGTCGTTTATTGATCTGCCTAAGCCGAGATTCTTCGAAAACGAAATAAGACAAGAGCAGGAACTCTAGGTTATGCGCCAGGAAAATAGGAAACTAAGGATTGAGTTGATGAACGACTTTCACATTATTTTCATGATACAGCACTTGAACCTGACGTGTGAAATGATGCCGTCTGAGATCTGATTTTTTGATCATTAATGTCCAATGAATGTGCAGATTACAGGCTCCTGAGATACGTAAAGCCCACATTCGCGGCTGAGCACATGAAGCAAGCAATGCAGCAAATACATGCACCGTCCGAGCAATTTCAACACACCGCATTGTCTATTTAATTCGACCAGTACCAGATAGGATGGTTCTCTTGAGTTCCAGACAGAGCGCTTCTCTACCTCCCCAATTCCAATGTTCGAACACTTCAAAATGAGCTTCAAGCTATTGCTCATCTCGTCCCTGCTGGTCGTAAACGCCCAAAAGTTTCTTTTCGGCATTCCAGATGCATGCAGTGTACCGAAATCACCACCGACATGCATGTATTCGACAGCAACGCCCTACTTCAAATCGTGTGGCATCTACAACGGTGGTAGCTGCCCTCGCTTTTGCCACGCTTTACAAGCGCAGTATTGGACGAGGCAGAGGTTCCGTCGGCGTTGCTTCCGGTTCTCTCCCTCGCTAATGTTGCTGAAACGTATTTTCTCACTCTGCATGCTCCGTTGCGTCATCGCGAAGAAGCGCATTCGCCAGTACCGCCTTGACGGGCTCAAGAAGATTGGTTCCAATGCTGCGCGGTTCGGCTGGAAGTCGTCGAACATCAAAGCGTTGATATACCTCAGTGTGAATCGATACGGTTTTGTGACGAATCGAAGTCTAGTATATACTTCTAATTATGAGGTTCATTGCCTCAAGAACAATAACGGGACTTCTGTTTGCATGCAAGCGCTACCGGGATTATACAACGGGTGTACCTGTTCGGCTTGTACGCGATATCGTGCTTCTTGCCCAACGTGCTGTAGACTCATGGGTTACTTCTGGGTATAGTGACGAAGCTAAACTTATTGATAAGTAAATGACTGTATTGCTGTGCCACTTGTTTCGTTTTCGCTGACGAAAACATGAAACAAAGCACAATTCGCAGTATGCTCTAACAATTAACTTGAATCACATGGGACATAAATTTTACGCTGATTCATTAGTCAAGATGCCATTCACGAGCAGAACCAATGTTTCGAATAGGTCTCAGTGCCACACCTGACTACGAAATGAAGATTCTGACTTTGAGTTTTTACCGCATTGCTCTCACGTAATTAGCCAATAGAAACGACTGACCTGAATGGATGGAGCTATGATTTAAGGATTTCTTGTGCAGGATCGGTGAGATGTAAGTGATGCTGAGCTAGTATGTGACACCCTGCACAATGCCGGAAGTTAATCGTTGGTTACGAATCCGATTTCGTTTGGGATAGGCTGCATTTTAGTACAGGGATCTTCAACAAACTTCAATTACTTTGATTGCCTCGAGATTTGATAGATCTACGTCAAATGATAACAAAAAGCACTAACGCGATAAATGCTGCGTTGACCTTTTGTTTGGAGAAATAGAACCTATAAATCCATACTTCCCTGATCCTCAAATCCTTATGCTTTCATGCTTCTACATTCAAAAATAAATTAGATGTGGAAAGGTTTTCAAAGAGCAGAGAGGAACTGTTGTCGAATACTTGAATCTATTGGTCTTACGTTAGCTATCTGTGTCCTTATTACTCCTGGCTTGACGATATGATTTCTTACAAGAATGTTCAGCATTGTGTTCTTAACTAAGTTTTAAGAGGTGAAGGAAGAATTTCGGAGGATATCAAAGACTGGAAAGGAGCTGAAATTCCCGAGGTTTTAGTAGTTGAAAATGTTCAACACTTAGCATTGTTTGCATAGTGTACGCACGAAAGTTCTGTGAATAAGTAAAACATGAAGTAGCACAATTCTAAGTTCTACTCGCCTTCTAAGTGATTTTAAATACTCAGAATAGTTCGACAATGAATCATTTGCATCTAAATTCCCATAGCTTCAGTGAACTGACCAACAACAACAACTCAATACCGTCGTCAATCCAATCTGTTCTACTGTCAATGAAAGAGAACCATGCCAAATGCTTGAGAGCTACTGAGTGGATACAAGTATTCTATGTTTGATGAAACTCCGACATATATGATGCAGTGGTTGAAAAATTCGTTTTGATATTGCGAAAATGACATGAATGGCTAATTGCAGAGAGGTGTAATTGCATTCGCCAAACTGATCAACCGAGAATTTTGTAGAAAAGTCAGATTCGCTCTTCAACTATACAAAACATAGTTCAGTGGTTTGCTGAATCCTATGATATTAAATGTTTGAAAAATCAGAAGAAAGAATCGGTCAAGCTGCAAATACGGAAATTTTATAATTGAATACTATCAATTTCTAGCTTCACAGCAGATCCAATATTTTAAGAATTTGCCCGAATCATATTCGCATGCATGGAAAGAGTATTTGACGAGGAGTAGGTACCCAATTTCTCTACAACTTGGCGTCCATTATATTATGCAGGTTACTTTTAAATGTGTTTCGGATCTAAGAACCTTACTCAATTTAGACTGGCGATTGCGAGGAATATTCAGAACATACACGACGTAGAGATGCTACTGAAAACATTCAAACCAAATCCGATCCGATCTAGGGCTGATTTTTTTATTTCGACCGGATTTACTTCTGTTTTCTGACGGAAATGTACCACTACAGGATAGTGATAAGCAATTTAGGTCCGAGCATCGAGTGAAATTTGTTGAAAAAACCGATTACGAACGGTCCGGCACGTACGAATTTCTGGATTGGTATGAGCCAATTCTATCTCTGTATTGGATCAATTAGTATCTACTGGTACATATTTGTAAGCAGGTGTACGCCAATACTCTTCAAACGAAACTAAGCAACCAACAATCGAAATGAATTCTGCGCGCTGCAGGCAACTATCCGAAATGAGCGCTGAAGCTGGTACAACTGTTGAAACTATCGTGAACGGGAAAAAGAAAGGATTCGAAATCGTCCTATTCAAAAAGTGAAATGCGGTGGCATAGCTGCGTTCTCTCCAGTACAATGGACATTACCTGACTTGCGATTCAAACACACCAAATTCAGCTAGTGAGCTCTTGCGCCTTTTTGCGAAGAATGGAAGTTGCCCATTATCTAAAGAATTGTGTAGCTCAAAAACTTGCCAAAGAGGTATGTCACGACTTGAACGATATACGTATTCGCAAAAGAACAACACGAATATGTTTTTTCCATCGCCAACTCCTTAGTGCTGTATGAAAAAGTAGCGCGGCTATCCACCCGCAATATTTTTGCAAATGGCGGGCTGTTATGCAATATTTTGCACAAACGATTTGTGAAATAGGCCAAACAATCTCAGAAAACAAAGAATAAATACTGAGTCTTACTTATCTGTTCAGATAGCTGCTACATGTGCTTTGAAAACGTTGGTCGACTCTGTATGTAAGAAGTTTATAGCAGATATTCAAGATGATTTATTGCGTTCCGTAGGCGCCTTGACTGTTGATGATGCGCACCTCAAGGTAGGAAATAGGTATTTTTACGACTTCACTATACACTTCTTCGAAGCTAGCGACAATGTGCCCTTTGGAACATTATTATTCTGCATTCATACTACGCAGCTCATGATTATCGAAGCGCCCAACCTTCCTAATAGAGTTAAACTAAAATATAATTAAATAACATTCTCATACATGAATTTAAGATGACCCTTCAGAATTTTAGGCGCAGTTTCTCGACGGTGACTGATCCAGCAGTGGTATTGGCACGGGTAGCGAATGCATCAGCTTACCATGTGGTGCATGTACCGGACGAGACCTGGGTGAATTGCATGACACATTATCATAATAACACAATTAAATCAGTGCTCATGCTTTCTGTCAATCGACAGTACTACAAGTTGTGCTTCATGATTTTAAGGGCGAGGAGAAATCACAGAAGATGCGGTCAGATGTGGAAGGAATCATCATCTCCCTCATGGTTGGACGTTAACTCAAGAGTGTGAAACTAGATTCGGGACACATAATCGTACCTTCGAACGATTTCTGAAAGCATCTAACCATGTCGATTGCATTTCTGAAGCGCATCTTAGCGAAGGAACACGAACTGCATTCAAAGGTCTGAAAAATATTTTTGATGTTGATGGAACCATTGTAGGATTACTAGTTACCGAGGCAATCTACGGTATATTGGGATTAATTGTTGACTGTGTTACTCGATTTAGAACATTGCATCGACTGCCTTCACAAATTTCTTCACCGCTTTTTTATCGTTTCCGTCAGAAGTTAGAAAAAATAACGAATGGAGAAAAGATGTGTCGAGAAGGGCAAGCGCTTACTTATCTATCTGTTTATTCTGATTATTTCTGTCGTGTACTGAAATATTGGCTGATACATATCCATTTGGTGTATCCACTCTTATTCAGTGGATGCTTTCGCAACCCGCTTTTTCGAGAAACGGATTCTATTGCAGATGAAGTGCCGAGAACTCTGCATTGTTCTGAATATGAAGAGTTTACAAGAAACGTAGTACAAGAAGCAAGGGCTTGAACTGGCCAACAATCGTAAGAAAACAGTTTTGCAGATGTTAATGGAATGGGCCCATAATTGGTGTCAAATGAAGATAATGACGATAATACTGTGCTCCAAAACGATTCAATCCACTCTATAGGTCACATTCGAAGATAGCTCGTGTTTTTATATATTTTCTACTATATTTTGGTAGCACGAATTTTCGTTCGGTTTTTCAGTACTTTTAATGAAGCAATGTCAAAATATTCACTTGATGAATTACCAGAAACAGTACTTCTGTAGAATTATAGCATTCAATACGTCTGACTGCTTGTTTGTACTCGTTCTCATTAGAAAGAAGTGGTGCAATTCATAATTTTCAATCGTGCCTCGAAGGAAGGGAAACAAATGATGCTGGTATCGTACAACTCGAGAATGCCTCCCGAAAAAAGGCCGTTGATTTGTTTTTCATACGAAAGAGTAAACTAGTCAACCGAAAAAGGGTATTTTATAGCCAGGTCAACTAGTGCCATTACTAAAAAATTATTTTAGTATTGGGCTCAACTAAAGGCAAAATTACACCTACTTAATTCGTTACTCTAGCAGAATTGAAAAACTAATTAATGGCTTTCCTTACATTAGCTTCAAATGAGAACATGGCCCAGTTCATGTGCATACGAAATAAGGAATGAATAACTATATAATATTTTATGCCTTGCGAAGTTCTCATATTGCTGAATCTTTTTTTAAAGACTAAAGTTACCGTACTAAGTGCTCTAAGCAATACCTCCAAGATAGAATCCTTGTGGAGTGTTTGTATTTTGACTTCTTGTCAAGTCGAAGCGACTTCGTCTGCGGTTTGAATGCACCATATTATTTCTCGGTGACTACTTTGATTATTTGGAATTCAAAAACTGAAGTAGCAGCACCATTAAAAATGGTCTAATTCCATTGCATTTATATGAAGCTTTACAAAGCTCTGTGCATTACAAGTCAGCGCATACTGGAAAATGAACATGGCTCAGTCTAATGCTGCAAAAGCTAATTTCAAACGTAAAATCCTTGCCTTCGTGCGATCTGCAGGCGATCAAATGAAACTGAACGGCAATCCATCCAAAAATTGAAATTTTGTGGCCAAAGTGAAGAACTATAGACCTACAAATGCTGAAACTGAAATAGTTCGTTATTGTTTGAAATGAGAATTCAAAACCATTGTATTCCATCGAGTAATTAACTACAAAATCCATTCCAAAAAGGTTACTGCATTCTCAAGTACTAGTAATTCGAAACAGTAAGTTCTCTTATTCACTCAATAATATTTGATATGAATCTTCGCAAGTTCAATTCATCCCTAATTTGTAAGTCGACATACTGTTTGGAAAGGAGCTAGTGAATAATACTAACCAGGACATTATCGTAGCGAATTCTCGGTATCCTGCGCTTTTTCATAGTTAAAAAATATAGCGTTAAGTGTGCTCCGTAAGATACGGGGCACTGCAAACACAATTTCGAAATTCGAATCAGAGCATGTCGTCGGCACCTTTTTATTCGACCTAGAGGGTATGTTTGTACGGTGGATGAAACAGCACTTGCGGCGTATATTGGGTACTAGATAGTCCTTGCTTGCAGTAAAATTTTTAATTTCCATAGTCTTGCAAGCACAGGCAACCAAGGATTGTCAGTGTGAGACTGTACATACAAACCTCCAATTTGCACGACACTAGACATCAGGGTTTTTTTCGTTCGTGCTTTCGCCGGTTGCATATTGGTAGAATGGCACATCGCCAGAAACGAAGAAATCCCGTTATTTTTTACAGCGATCATCTATTCTAAATTACTTTCAGAAGACGTTCCCAAATTTTCTTCATTTGGTTCCGTGAATTTTTCAAGTACAAATCTTTGCTCTACAGGTAGAATAGATTGAATCTATTGTAGAATTTCATAATCCTCCCTTGTAATAGTATTTTGAAAATCACTTGAGATCGGATTTGACACACCGATCAAATTCATTTTACCCCAACAATTGTGAATAATACTCGATTGTGGCTCAAGCCAAATGGTCTGAATACATGACATCGCCAATATTTGATCCACATTATAGATAGAATCCGATTCCTTTTCAATTAGAAATAAAGCTTTAATAACTTGCCGTTTCCGGTACCTTCACTTAATGATCTAAATTATTCCGGCATCCAAAGGCTGCAGCAAAGAAGTAGTATTCGCGGGGAAATAAAATACTGCAACATTTTGAAGCTTGGTAATTGTTTCCAAATTTCGTGGCAAGACGCATTATCCAACAATAAAGCGACTTTACGATCTTTCGTTTCGCCAATAAAGGAGTTAAATCGTGTAAGCCATTCGTAGAACAGATTACAGTTAATACAGCCTTTCTTGTTGGCATGATAATCAAATCGAAGATCTTTTCCAGTTTTCCCATTGAAGCATTTTGGCTTGTTAAATTTCCCAATCTTCATTCAAAAAATTTTCACTCCCGTCACTGTTACGCAGGCCCAAAGAGTCACGCGATCCTTGATCTTTTTTCTGCCTGGAATTCTTCTCGGGGCAATTGTAGAAGCTGGATATAGTTTGTAAAACAGCCCGAAGTCGTCGGCATTCTAAATATCGTTCAAGGCATATTTAGAGAGTTTTCGGACAATTTCAGGGAGGCTCTCAGTAACGAATTTCAAGTTCAAGTAAAAAAATTCACCATGAGAATAAAATCTTTCAAATTTGTTCCGCTTCTTAAACTTCTGCGACAAGCCATTACTCAAATTCAAGTTGAGTCGCGAATGATTTGAGTGTTTTGAAAATTCTTGACGTAGAAGTATAAAAACCTTGGCCTTGTTCATTTCATCAGAAACACAAATATTTTTTTGAACATTTCCCAGACCCAATTTACCAATTTTTTCTCCATTTCTGCCTACTTAAATTGTCTTCCACGATTTCTTTCCGTACCATTTTTTTTCAAAATACGCGAAATTGTAGAGGTATGAGGGATTGTTTCGAGATGAAAATTCTCTTTAGTCCAGACAGCAAGCTCTCGAAGTGATGAATTTTCTTGTTTTGCCTCTCGTTTTAGAAACTCTGCATATAGTTTGGAAATTTGATCGTTGTTGAAATACTTTGACGTCATTCTCGAGTAGAGTTCAAAATGACTAAGATATTTGAATACTGAATTTAGAATCTATTGTACCTATTGCTGTGTAGAATGCATGCCGTTTCCTATCTGAATACCCTACTTCCCTCGGTTCTGTGCTATCAAAACACAATGTACAAATTTTCCATTTCTAGAGGTTCGAGAGGCAAGTGTAAAGCATCGTGCAAATTGGAGGTGCGAATGTTTTTTAAAATTGCACTGATATCTGAATTACTACGATTGAACCTAGATCAATGTTTTACACGCCATTTACACAAAGGGTGGTTGATCTAGAATGGAATCAATTTTTCAAACCTCAAGGAAACCGCAGACTGTCCTTTACCGATGTATTGACGACCAGACTCACGAAGACGAAATAGGACAAGAGCAACAACACTAGGACATGAACCTGGACAAAGAAGAAATAAGGGTTGTGCTCATTAAATGAATTTCAGGATACTCGAACCTGAGGTGTAACGTAACGCAACATGAGATCTGATTTTGGATTCCACATGTCCAATCAGCGTGCAGGTTCTACTCAGATGAGATACGCACAGCATGCATTCCCAGCAGAGCCCGTAAAGTAAGCAATGCAGCAAATATATACCCCGTCTGTGCAATTTCAACTGACAGTAGTCCTATTTAATCCGAACAGTACCACATGAGATGGAACGCTCAAGTTTCAGACCAACCGTTCCAATACTCCCTAATTCTACAATTGGAACACTTTGACATGAGTTTCAAGCTTTTGTTCATCTTGTTCCTGCTAGTCGTAAACGGTCAACACCTGCTCTTCAAAGTTCCGGATGCATGCAGCGTACCAAAAACACCGCCAGCATGTGTATATTCGACAGCAACACCCTACTTCAATTCGTGCGGTATCTACACAGGTGATGACTGCCCTCGATTCTGTCACGCCATACAAGCGCAGTATTGGGCGGGACAGAGTTCCCGCGGCCGGTGCTTCGAGGTCACTCCCTCTCTAGTTGGCTTGAAAAGTATCTACGCGTTCTGCATGGATCGTTGCGACGATGCGAAGAAGCGTATTAGCCAATATCGCATCGACGGCCTCAGCCAAGTCGCTCACAATGATTCGTGGTCTGACTGGAATGCGTCGAACATCAAGGCGCTGATATACTTAAGTGTTAATCGAACCGAGTATGTGACGAGTCGAGTTCTGGTATACACTTCAAATTTATTGCATTCCTGCTCCAGAGACAAAAATGGGACTTATTCTTGTTCCCGAGCAACATATGCACCGTACAACCACTGCTCCTGTTCCTCTTGTACGAAGCACAGGGCTAATTGCTCGAAATGTTGTAAAAACGAGGGCATCATCTGGGTTTAGTAACGAAACCAAATTTATCAATAAGTAAATAACGGCATTTCTGTGCAACTTACCTCTTTTCAATGAAAAGAGCATGAAGCGAAGTGCGGTACGCCGTATGCTTTAACAATCGACTTTTATGACGTGGGAAATGAACGACATGTCATTGTTTACCTTAGATTCCATTTACAAACAAGTGCGACATCTTGAATGGGTCTCAGTGCTACACGTGCCACGAAACGATGATTCGTGCTTTCAATTCTTACCGCATTGCTGTGTCACTCTATCAACCAATAGAACCGAATGAAGTGAATGAGGGTCACTTTTATTCAAGGATTTCTTTCGGGTTGGAAGGTACCGTAGGTGCAAGGGGTGCTGGACCGGTGTAGATACCGTACACCTTTTCACAATTCAGAGAGTACTGCACCGCTAATTCGTGGAATTAACGTTGCACAGTGCTACTAAACTTAGGCATTAATTAAAATTTCCTCGAACAGCAGTTTACTTCTAACACTGTTGGATCATGGTGTGGGAATTTAAAAATTAGGAAAAGTCACAAGCAATATTATTCTTTGAAAGCTGAACACTGCGTCAATACCACGTATTGTCACGACTTGGTCTATTAATGGATTCTCTTCACTACGAGCAGTTCAGATGCGCCCGAAACTTTCAGAAACGCTACCAGTTATCATATCTTCTGTGTTGCATTGATTGATCGATTCAATGCACAGAATCGTTGGTTAGAAAACCGATTTTGTTTATACCTCAAACCGTTTTAGACCCAGTTTCAGACCTTTGAAAAATAAGATTTTGAATATGTTCGAGAGGAAAATTGTGATAAATAAATTATTTGTAAACTGTGATTTTAATTATTCACGGTTTGAAGAATATAATTAACAGTACATATGATTTGATAAATATCAACTGAACACCTGCCGAATAAAGATAGAAAATAATATGATTTAATAATTAATTCATGGCCGGTGCCTCAATATGCAATTGTCGACTCATTTTCATCAGAAAAAATAAATGGGAATATATCTTAAATATTTTAATTGGAATATATTTTAAGAGGTTTTGGTAAAATTATCTCACAATGGCTGTATATTTCTTAATTTATAATTAGCTAAATCGAATCCCTATATAGAAGACGATCGAACTTCACTGCTGGACGAATTTTGCAAGAATGTTTTGGGTTCGGAGAAAAAATTTCATGAATTTCCGTGCCTGTGATCATCGAATCTAAATATTTATTTTGCGGCCAGGGATGTTGAAATTTAAAAGATCGAAATTTGGTACGGGCTGCACATGTGCGCAAAGTAGGTGAAGACGATTTCCGTGGATGTTTCCAATGATTTGAAGATGTTTCGATTTCTTTCACTCGTAATGTCGATCTAGAACTGGAAAAACAAAAATTTTATTTGGGTGCGGTCCCGGTGTAGTATGCTCATGCATGGATTCG